>TARA_R100000306_G_scaffold6274_1_pt1 | contig 26447 bp, 26 predicted proteins | sample TARA_R100000306 | Tara Oceans TARA_R100000306 (sample SAMEA2620824) | marine metagenome | biome: marine biome (ENVO:00000447); feature: mesopelagic zone (ENVO:00000213); material: "saline water (ENVO:00002010), including plankton (ENVO:xxxxxxxx)" | depth 1000 m | reverse complement strand
GCTGGATTTTTAACATCATCCTAACTCACTTTAAAATTCGAATCATTTATTTTCGTTTGTAGTTAATAAACTGATTAAATTTTCAGAAATAATGAAAACAAAAGTATTAATGGTTTGCTTAGGTAATATTTGCCGCTCCCCTTTAGCCGAAGGCCTTTTAAAATCTAAAGTAGACACATCTAACATTTATGTAACCTCTGCTGGAACCGGCCATTGGCACGTAGGCGATCAACCTGATCCCAGAAGTATTGCTGTTGCAAAGAAAAATGGCTTAAATATAACCGATCAAAGAGGAAGACAGTTTAAAGCTGAAGATTTTAATGAGTTTGATTATATTTTTGTGATGGACAATTCCAATAAAGAAAACGTTTTAAAACTTGCCAAAACAGAAGAAGACAAAGCAAAAGTACAATTGATTCTTGACGAAATTTTTCCAGGTGAAAATGTAGATGTCCCAGATCCATATTATGGTGGAGATAGCGGTTTTGACAATGTGTATAACATGCTAGATGAAGCCTGTGAAAAAATAGCAAACCGTATTTAACACGATTAATTAAATGGTTTTCGTTATTTTAGTGGAAAATGAAAGCCATGAAAAATTTTATCCCTTACCTCCTCACATTCCTGTTTTTTGCACAAAGTTACGCTCAGGAAGTAACCATTGAACTGTTTAAAGATGGGTTCAATAGCCCTGTAAATTTACAACACGCTGGTGACGATCGTTTATTTGTTGTCGAACAAAACGGAATTATTAAAATCTTAAATCCTGATGGAACGGTTAATTCTACACCTTTCCTAGATATTTCATCTCAAGTTTCATGTTGCGGCGAACGTGGGCTTTTAGGGCTTGCTTTTCATCCCGATTATGAAAACAATGGGTACTTCTATGTAAATTATACCAATAATAGTGGAGATACTCAGGTTTCTAGGTTTAGTGTTAGCTCTTCAAATGCAGATATAGCAGATGAGAACTCAGAGTTACCCATTATAGATTACAATCAACCAAACTCTAATCACAATGGCGGGTGTTTAGCCTTTGGACCGGATGGATATTTGTATATTTCTTCTGGTGATGGTGGCGGTAGTGGCGATACCAGCAACAATGCACAAAACCTTAACCTGTTGCTCGGCAAAATGCTTCGAATTGATATAGATAATACAGATGGAAATGCTAATTATGCAATCCCTCCAGATAATCCTTTTATTGGAAATCCTGATGCTAAAGATGAAATTTGGGCATATGGACTTAGAAATCCTTGGAAATTTTCGTTCGATTCTTTAAACGGTGATATTTGGATTGGAGATGTGGGTCAAAATGAAGTGGAAGAAATTGACAGAGCAACTGCTACCGATGCTGGTTTAAATTATGGCTGGCGCTGTTATGAAGGATCCGACCCTTTTAATACTACCAATTGTCCACCAGAAAGCGAACTTACCTTTCCAATCGCTGAATATTCATCGGCCACAGGAAGTGGGAATTGCTCGATAACAGGCGGTTACGTTTATAGAGGAAGTGTGTACGCCGATATTCAAGGGGTTTATATTTTTGCAGATTATTGTAACGGAACCATTAGCACACTTGACCAATCTGGAACTATTGTAGAGCAATTAGACGTTTCGGATAATTGGGTTTCGTTTGGAGAAGATGTAAACGGTGAACTCTACGCTGTTGCTTTAGGAGGTGATATCTACAAAATTGAAGGGGGAGAAATTCTTTCCAACTCCAATATTGATGATGCTTCAGATATTTCTTTAGTACCTAATCCAGCATCAAATATAATAGAGTTAAAAGCCAACAACGCGCTTATTTCTGAAATAACTATCACCGATGTTAAAGGAAGTGTTATTTATTCTGAAAAAAATAAACCTACCGAAACGAAAACTATTTCCGTTTCAAGTTTTAGCAACGGAATGTATTTTGTGAAAGCTATTTCAGAAAACGGAAATGAAATCATAAAAAAATTAGTGATACAATAAAGAACTTATGCAACCCCAAAAAGGAAACCTATATTTAATACCCTGCACCCTTGGCGACACACCGCCTTTAGAGGTATTGCCATTATTGGTAAAGAAAGCAGTTGAACATATTGATCATTATATTGTAGAGCACGAAAAGAGTGCTAGGCGGTTTATTAAAAGTATTGTTCCGCGTAAATCACAACCGGATTTGCATTTTCAACTTATCAATAAATTTACCGATGCAAGTGAAAAACCGCAAATGCTCGCCCCTTGTTTAGAAGGTCTCGATGTTGGAGTTATAAGTGATGCAGGCTGTCCTGGAATTGCAGATCCTGGTGCAGGTATTGTTGAGCAAGCTCACTTGCAGGGCATAAAAGTTGTTCCCTTGGTTGGGCCTTCCTCCATATTAATGGCGATGATGGCCAGTGGTTTTAATGGACAGAATTTTGCTTTTAACGGCTACCTTCCCATTGACAAAAAAGAAAGAAAAACTACAATAAAGCGTTTGGAGAAACTTTCAGGAGACTACAACCAATCGCAATTGTTTATTGAAACCCCTTACCGAAACAACCAAATGTTGGAAAGCTTAACAGCCGCGTTGCATCCACAAACCAAAATATGTGTAGCTTGCGATATTACACTGCCTACTGAGTTTATAAAAACCGATACAGCACAGCATTGGAAAAACAAAAAAGTGGATCTTAATAAAAGACCCACTTTGTTTATTATTCAAAAATAAAACTAGTACTAAAGTACTTTTGCTTTTCTGTTGGGGAGTATAAATGAAGTGTCATACCCGCTAAACTTTTTTAAGTAATAACTTATAGAGGTACCAAATGCGTCGTTAAAACCTATTGTTCCGCCACTTCGTAGATATTTTTTTACGTTTCCGGCACCTGCTAAGTGTGCAGCTGCTAAAATACCAGACTCGGTTACTTTTACCCCGTTTACATATTTTCCTTTAAACCTTTTAATGTCCCTACGTAAAATCCATTTGTTTCTGGCAGTATAAGCTGTAAAAGCTTCTTCTTGCAAACGAGAGTCATTTAAAAATGAATCTGGATTGTAAATTCCTATCATTCGCAAAGTTGCCGAAGCAAACTGGTATTTACCTAAATAACCAAATTGATTTATAATTGTATAATCCCCACGTGATTCTTTAAAACCTAATGCCTCTTTAAATCCTACGTATGATTTCCCTAAAAACAAAGAATAGTTTAGGGTTGGAACAGGTTTCGTGTAAGTAATCATTTCCTCTTCATTGGGAACTGTGTAATCCATCACCTCATCTTCTATGATGTAGTGAGAAAGGTCTACATTATTTTTTGTAGTAAATCCACTAAAAAATAATGCTGTTACAATAAGTACGGTTAATATTCCTGCTATATTTTTTTTCATTATTTAAAAGTTCGAGTGAGAAAATTCACACTCTTGTTTTCAGCGCGCAAATATACACCTTTTTTATTAATCTGATAATTAAACTGTTAAAGTTTGTTAATATGAAAAAACCAGGCTTGTCTACCTGGTTTTTTCAATAATTATAATGTCGCCGTGGCATTGTTATCTGGAAGGATTGATGATACATCATACGCTGCAAATGTTTGCATGTATTTAGTGATGGGAACGTTGTTGGCATCTTTAAAAACCACTTTCCCATCTGTATCGAGAAACTTCATTACGTTTCCTGCTCCTCCCAAATGGGCTGCAGCTACTAAGCCAGACTCGGTTACTTTAATACCATCTATTATTTGGCCGTCATATTCATTTATGTAATCTTTAAGTACCCACTTGTTTTTAGAAATTAACGCTTCAAACGCTTTTTCCTGTAACAAGGGAGAATTTAAAAATTTTCGTTTGTTATAAATACCTACCCAATTAAGGGTAGACCAGCCAAACTGGTATTTTCCCAAATAACCTAATCTATTTACAGCCTTGTAATTACCACTGCTTTCACTAAAGCCGAGGTCTTCACAAAAGCCAAGGTACGACTTCCCAACAAAGGGAATATTCTGTTGGGGATTCATATCTACTTCAAAGTCAAAAGGAACATAAGATGGTGCTCCAATGACGTCTGTAGTAAATATAGAACTACTGTATTTCATTTCTTCTTTCGAAGAAAAACCTGTAATACAAAAAATTGTTACAAGCAGTAGCACAGACAATTTCATAAAACGTTTTCTCATGTTTTACTTAGTTTTAAAATTTATAATTATTGCACTTACACTTCGTGTGTAAGCGTAATAGCCTTAAGTTCAGCCACCTATTTAACAAATAGTGTGCCAGCCATAAGTTCTATGAAATCTGTATATCAAAGAGCGTTTATTTCTTTTCTTCTTGTTGAAAACGATGTCCAACAATTATGAATATAAGATGATATGTAGTGTTTGTAGATGAATTAACATTCTTTAACCCCTTGTTTTAAAAAGGTTTAACAAAAAAAAGCCCAGTTCTGAAAAACAAAACTGGACCTTGAATACAATTAAAAAAATATTATCTGTTTACCCCTTGCTGAGAAATCCAACGGACATATTCAGCTTTGTTGCGGTTGTGTTGTGCTAATGTTTTTGCAAATTTGTGATAACCAAAACGCTGCGTATCTGCCACAAAATAATAATAGTCATGGTCTTCATAATTTAATACAGCGTCGATAGAGGAAATATCGGGCATGGCAATTGGCCCTGGGGGAACCCCAGTATTTTTATACGTGTTGTAGGGCGAGTCCAACTCTAAATCTTTGTATAATACCCGTTTTATAACTTGGTCAAAATCGTTTTCGGCGCGCTTTTTTGCATAAATCACTGTTGGGTCTGCTTGTAAGGGCATGCCACGCTCCAATCTATTTACATATACACCGGCAACTCGAGGTCGTTCTTCTACTTTTGCGGTTTCTTTTTGAACTATTGCTGCTAAAGACATTACTTCGGCAGGAGTTAAATTTAAATTTTTGGCTTTTTGGGTTCGGGTTTCATCCCAAAAGCGGTTGTATTCTGTTTTCATACGGTCACGGAAAGTTTCAGCACTGCTGTTCCAGTAAAATTCATAAGTATTAGGAATATATAATACCAACGCAGTAGCGTCGGTTTGTCCCGCTTCTTCTAAGAAAACGGAATCTTTCATTGCCCTCAACAAAGACAAACTATCGGCTTCAATCTGTCTGGCAATGTTTCCGGCCAGATCTTCAATACGCTCTTGATTATTGAACTTTACTTTAATAGGGATATTTTTACTGCGGATGGTATTGATAATATCATTATTGTTCATCCCTTTTTTAATGATGAAATGTCCCGCTTTTATGTTGCTGGCATATTCCTTCTTTTGAGCAACAGCAGTAAAGTCGTCCATATCTTTTAATAATGGTTCCAATTCCGAAACCACATCTTGATAGGTAGCATCGGTGGGAATGTAGATATGGGCCTGTTCATTATTAAATGCCGTGTTAGGTGCAAAGACGGTGCTGTAAACATACCAAGCAAATCCGCCCATAGCAACTAAGCCCAAAAGAACAACGGCCAGTAATATTTTTTTAATGTACATCGTGAATTAATTGATAAAATAGTTCGTTTTTATAGTTTTTACCAGACTTGATCCAGTCTTTTTTCATGCCACTTTCGGCATAACCAGCTTTTTTAAAAAGCTTTATACTTTGTGTGTTGTCTTCGGTAATATTAGCATACAGCTGGTGAATGTTCAAATGTTTTACTGCATATTGGTTAATTAATTGTAAGGCTTCAAAAGCGTACCCTTTGCCTTTATTTTCTTCTGAAAAGATAATAATACCAACCCCTGCCCTACTGTGTTTAGGGTCAAAATCGAACAAATCGACAAAGCCAATGGCTTCTTCTTTTTCAATAGTGCATATAACTAATCGCAGTTGTTTTACATCGTAAATATCCCGATGTGCGTTGTCTAAATACTGCTCTAAAATATGTTTAGAATAAGGTGTTGTAGTATTGCTTACTTCCCAGCCGTTTTCGTCATTCTCCAAAAGATAGAGAAAGTCTAAGTCTGAACTTTCAAGAGCTCGAAGGTATATTTTTTCTCCTTTTAATGTTGTCATTCCCATTCTCCTTTAAAAACCATAGTGGCAGGACCTTGTAAATGGACATTGGTATATCCATCATCATTATTTTCAAATGTTACTGTCAGTTTCCCTCCCGGGGTTTCTAACTGTACACTATCACTCTTTGTAAAATCTTTTTTATGCATTGCAATAGCAACGGCTGTAACACCCGTGCCACAAGACAAGGTTTCATCTTCCACGCCCCGTTCGTATGTTCTAACGGAAAAAGTGTTTTCTGAAAGTTGTTCTACAAAGTTGATATTGGCTCCTTCTTTTCCGTATGTTTCATTCCGAAGTTTTCTTCCTTCTGAAAATACATCAAAAGTTGAAATACTGTCAACCAATTCAACGTGGTGAGGCGAACCTGTATTCAAAAAAAGATAATTGTCATTTGTTTCAATTTCTGAAACATCGTTCATTTTCAACGAAACGGTATTGTTTGTAATACTGGCGGTGTGCATTCCGTCTATGGCTTCAAATTTTGTACTACCTTCAATAATGCCTAAATGATTTGCAAAATGAACAATACATCTTCCTCCATTGCCGCACATAGAACTTTCGTTTCCATCGGCATTAAAGTACACCATTTTAAAATCTGCTGTAGGATGGTTTTCCAAGAGGATTAATCCATCGGCTCCAATGCCAAATTTTCGGTCACAAAGTCTAGCAATCAGTTTGGTATCATTTTTGGATAAAATAGATTGACGGTTATCAATCAAGACAAAATCGTTACCGGTTCCTTGATATTTAAAAAACTGAAATTTCATGGCGACAAAGGTACTAAAAGCTTTTTCGCTATAGTATAGTTAATTCTTGTTAAATACACGTTAAAACTGAAATTTCAGAAAAATATAATCGTCTTTAATCATGTTAGTTAATAATAAAAAATAGTTTAAAATGAAACAGACAATTAGATTAGTAGCTGTTGCGCTGTTTGCCGGCGCTGTTACGTTAGGTGGCTACAAATACTTCGTTGAACCTAACCAAGAAATTGCCGTGACCACTTCACAGGAAAGTCCCAATAACTTTATACCAACAAATTATTCAACTTCACCCATTAGTAGTACCAATGCAGATTTTACTGAAGCTGCAGAAAAAACTGTAAACGCTGTTGTTCACGTAAAAAACACTACCATTAGCAGACAACCTACCAATTTGATGGAATATTTTAACGGTGGTGGTCAACCACGAGAAATTGTAGGTGCAGGAAGTGGTGTTATTATCTCGCCAGATGGTTATATAATAACCAACAACCACGTAATAGCGAATGCGGCAGAACTGGAAGTTACCCTAAATAATAATAAAATATATAAAGCCGAATTAATTGGTACTGACCCCAAAACCGATATTGCTTTATTAAAAGTAGATGCCGATGATGAGCTTCCTTTTATTCCTTTTGGAGATTCTAACAATGTAAAAGTTGGAGAATGGGTCCTAGCTGTTGGAAATCCATTTAATTTAAATTCTACCGTTACGGCTGGTATTATTAGTGCCAAAGCACGCGATTTGAATCAATTTGATCGAAATCCCCAGTCCTTCATTCAAACAGATGCTGCCGTAAACCGCGGTAACAGTGGTGGAGCTTTAGTGAATGTTCGAGGTGAATTGGTCGGTATAAATACGGCAATTACTTCTGAAACTGGATCATACGTAGGGTATTCCTTTGCAGTGCCATCAAACAATGCGCGAAAAGTAATTGAAGATATAATGGAATATGGAAATGTGCAACGTGCCATATTGGGGATAAGCGGAGCCACCCTCAACACAAACATTGCTGAACAATATGGTATTTCTGAAACGCAAGGGGTTTATGTCGCCAGCGTAGAAAAAGGAAGTGGCGCAGATAAAAGCGGAGTAAAAGAAGGCGATGTCATTAAAAAATTAGACGACCTTTCGGTGAGTAAGTTTTCAGATTTATCAGGCTATTTAGGTTCTAAACGCCCTAACGATGTGGTCGATGTTACCATTTTGCGAAACGGAAAAGAAAAACACATTCCCGTTACTTTAGTGAAACTAGAGGTTTATGAAATTGAAGACCTTGGCCTAGAAGTCCGCAATGTCAATTCGGCCCTTTTAAAACAAAGAGGCGTTGATAATGGTGTTGTTGTTTCAAAAGCACTAAGTAAAGATATGGCCCGCTATAATCTAGAAGGCATCATCATAACAAAAATAAACGATGAAAAAATTGATGATATAGAAGATGCCAAACGTATTATGAACAGCCGTGATTACAATGCACCCATTAAAATGACGTTTGTAAATCGTCGTGGTGAGCTAAACTCATTTATATTTAGATAAACAATAAAATAATTTTTAAACAAGACCCCTCGTAAGTTCGGTTTTACTGAGGGGTTTTTTTAGGTTAAAATTAACTTCCACATACCGAAGAAAATACCTATTTTTGCACCGATTTTTAAACCCTTAAACAACACAACCATGAGCTTTGATGAAGTTTATGAAAAAGAGCTTTCTTTTCAAACCGACCGCCGTAAGGCTTCCGTAGAATTTATTAAGATTGTTAGTGACCTTTGGTACGACAAATCCATTGAGTTAGTTCTTTTCCGCAACCAATTAATTGACCGTAACGTAAGTGAAATTTTAAACCTTCACGAATATGCGGGCGAATTTGTACAAAAACCAATTTCTATTTTCGACTCAGTAGAGATAGCTCAAGCCATTAAAACGCTTGACGTTCCTCCAGCAAAATTGGATATAGGAAAACTAACCTACGAGTACCACCTTGAAGACAATCAGTACGAAAACGCTATCGCTTTTGTAAGCGACAAGCTTAAAGATGCAAAAGAAAAAGAAGACATCTCTCCTAAAGACGTTGTGTTGTATGGTTTTGGTCGTATTGGCCGTTTATTGGCACGTGAATTAATGACACGCACAGGTCAAGGTAATCAACTACGCTTACGTGCTATTGTGGTTCGCGGTAATGTTGACCAAACCATTTTAGAAAAAAGAGCTTCTTTATTGCAAAACGATTCGGTTCATGGAGACTTCCCTGGTACGGTTCGTGTAGATTTAGAAAACAAAGCATTGGTGATCAATGGAACGACCGTTCATATTATTTCAGCGAACGCTCCGGAAGACATCAATTATACCGATTATGGTATTGAAGATGCCTTAATTATTGACAACACGGGTGCTTTTAGAGATGAAGAAGCGCTATCAAGACACTTAAAAGCTAAAGGTGCAGCAAAAGTATTATTAACTGCTCCTGGTAAAGGTGTTCCAAATATCGTTCACGGCGTAAACCACACAGAACACGATCCTGAGAAAGTAGATATTTTCTCTGCAGCTTCTTGTACCACAAACGCTATTACACCTGTATTAAAGGCCGTTGAAGATTCATTGGGCGTTGTACACGGACATTTAGAAACTATCCACGCATACACGAACGACCAGAACTTAGTAGATAACATGCACAAGAAATACCGAAGAGGTCGTGCTGCTGCTTTAAATATGGTAATTACTGAAACCGGTGCTGGAAAAGCAGTTTCAAAAGCATTGCCTTCTTTTGAAGGGAAATTGACTTCAAACGCTATCCGGGTTCCTGTTCCTAATGGGTCGTTAGCTATATTAAACTTAGAATTAGAATCTAAAACATCTGTTGATGGTATTAATTCTATTATGAAAAAATATGCCCTGGAAGGTGATTTAGTTGAACAAATAAAATATTCATTGAGCAATGAGTTGGTATCCAGCGACATTGTTGGGTCTTCTGCCCCTTCTATTTACGATAGTAACGCAACTATTGTTACCGAAGACGGTAAAAATGCTGTGTTGTACGTTTGGTACGATAACGAATATGGCTATAGCCATCAAGTAATTCGTTTAGCTAAGTATATTGCTGAAGTAAGACGCTATACGTATTATTAGTAGACCACTAAAATTTAATGATTTAAAGTCCCGCATTTCTGTGGGACTTTTTTTATAACTTTAGAAACTGAAAAAACGTCTATTCCCTTCAAGTTTAATTAATTTTTCAGAAACAACAACGATGAAAATACTGCAAGCCACCGATGAACACCTAAACCAATTGACAACACTATTCAACGGCTACAGAATGTTCTATAAACAACCAGACAGTCCAGATAAAGCCAAAGCATTTTTAATGGACCGCTTTCGTCAAAACGATTCGGTGATTTTTATGGCTTTTACTTCAGAAAATGAAGCCGTTGGTTTTACACAATTATACCCTAGTTTTTCTTCGGTTTCAGTACAGCGCACGTACATTTTAAATGATTTATTTGTTTCAGAAAAAAATAGAGGTCAAGGAATTGGCGAAGCATTATTAAACCACGCCAAGCAATTTGCCAAAAAAGAAGGTAGTAAAGGACTCACCTTGGAAACAGAAACCAACAACCCGGCGCAACATTTATACGAACGCTTAGGCTGGAAAAAAGACGAACATACCTTTCACTATACTTGGGAGGTTTAATTCTTCTAATTTACTGTATTTTTGCAAACAAATAGATACAGAAATGCGCATAGACATCCTTACAGTAGTACCAGACTTGTTACGAAGCCCTTTTGAAGCTTCTATACTACAACGTGCCATTGATAAGAAAATCGTCTCTGTGCACTTGCATAACTTACGTGATTATTCAAGCAATAACTATAAACAAATTGATGACTATCAATACGGTGGCGGTGCCGGAATGGTCATGATGATAGAGCCTATTGACAAATGCATAACCCAACTTAAATCTGAAAGGGAGTATGACGAAATAATCTATATGACTCCTGATGGCACAACTTTTAATCAGAGTATTGCAAATGAGCTGTCTTTAAAAGAAAACATCATCATTCTTTGTGGCCATTACAAAGGGGTCGACCAACGCGTGCGCGATCATTTTATTACGCGAGAGATTTCGGTAGGTGATTTTGTGTTAAGTGGTGGCGAATTAGGTGCAGCTTTAGTGGCAGATGCCGTAATTAGGCTTATTCCCGGTGTATTAGGGAATGAAACCTCAGCATTAACCGATTCTTTTCAGGACAACTTACTTGCCCCACCAGTTTATACACGACCTGCAGAATACAAAGGCTGGAAAGTCCCTGATATTTTAACCAGTGGCAATACCCCAAAGATTGAAAAATGGCGCGAGGACCAAGCTATGCAACGCACAAAAAAATTACGCCCAGATCTTTTGGATGAATAATATTCACACACCATTTTTATATAGATTTCTGAAATTTAAGGGATTATACGTACGGTAGTTTTTAAAAAAGAAACTATCTTTATGTATAACTATAACCAAATTTTATGAGATTACTGTTACTTTTTGTGGTAATGTCATGCGTTTCATGGAGTGGTCTACCCCAGGATTCTTCAAAAACACAAGAGGATACAATTAATTTGAACGTTGGCAATAGCAACGTTCAAATACCTATTATCAGTGATTCCATTTTGGAATATGAGAGATTTAAAAAAACCATAGCGGTTTCAAAAAAGAACAACAAACCCGAACAACTTGCACGAGCATATGTCGATTTAGCTATTTGGCACGAAAACCATACGGTGTTAGATTCGTCAATAGCTAATCTCAAAAAGGCAATTGCTGTTTATAAAAAGCAAGGATTAGAAAAAGAATTAGCCGAAACGTACCTTTTACTGAAAGCAAACTACGGAAGTACCGCAGCGTACGATAAAGCTTCAGAAGCTGTTTATGCTGCTTTAGATCTTTATGAAAAAATAAAAGATCGAAAAGGCATTGCTAAGTGTTACACTTCTATTGGAGATCTATTTTATTATTCAAACAGATATTCAGAAGGGGCGGAATATTGTAAAAAAGCCATTGCTATTCAAAAGGAAAATGGTTTTGAAGAAGACCTTGCACTCTCCTATCGTAGATTGGCAGAAAACCAATTATTCCTGTCCAGCTTAGAAGAAAGCTTAAAAAACATGAACAAAGCCATAAACACCTATAAAAAAATTGGTGAAACTGGCGCTCCCCTTTTAGCTTGTTATAATGGTCGCGGAAACATTTATAAATATCTTGAAGAATACGATAAAGCTATAGCAGATTATAATTACTGTTATGAAGGCGCAAAAAAAATTGGTTTGGAACAATACATGATGCCCCCAACGGCAAACATTGGCCACGTGTATATACTTCAAGGAAATTATGCCGAAGCATTGCCCTACAACTTAAAGGCAATAGAAATAATGAAACGTACCGGAAACACTAAAAACCTTTGGGAAAATTACATGCACGTTTCAAATATTTATCGGCAACTAGGTGATTATAAAAATGCTTTGGAATACCACGAACTTTACGAACAAGGTCACGCTGAATATTTGACCACAATAACATCCAGAATCGAGAGCGAAGCACACGTAAAATATGAAACAGCAAAAAAAACAATCGAAATAGGAGCTCAAAAAGCTAAGATAGAACATCAAAAAAGAATTCAAATACTTTATGTAAGCATCGCCGTTCTTCTTGCCATTATTCTTTCCGGCATGTTTTTCACCATAAAAAACATTCGTAAAAAACGAAAAGCCCTTGCCAAAGCAAATCAAGAACTGGATGCAAAAAACAAGCAAAACGAACTTCTACTGAAAGAAACACACCATCGTGTAAAAAATAATCTGGAAATGGTAAAAAGCCTTATTGCATTACAATCGGCGCAACTTACCGATAAAGCGAGTAAAGAGGCGATGCTAGCTAGCCAAAACCGGGTACAAAGCATGGGCATAATTCATCAAAAACTATATCAAGGTACTAATCTCGGTGCTATCGAAATGAAAGATTATTTTATTAATTTGAGCGAGGGAGTTTTAGACACTTTTAACGCAGAAGATAAGGTAAAAATAGAATGTGCCATGGAAGAACTGAACCTCGATGTGGATACCGCAGTACCAATAGGGTTGATAGTGAATGAACTGTTGACCAATGCATTAAAATACGCTTTCCCAAAAGGGTCTGAAGGGACGATAAATATTTCACTCAAAGAAGAAAACAACGATTTAAAGTTACAAGTCTCTGACAATGGAATTGGCAAAACAGCAGGCACAGCACCCAAAGGAACTGGATTTGGAACACAGCTAATACGTTTACTTACACAGCAGCTTGACGGAAGCCTTTTTGAGGAGCACAAAAAAGGAACCAGCGTATTTTTTACTTTTAAAAACTATAAAACGGCATAATGGCAAAACCCATTAAAATATTGATTGTTGAAGATGAAATGGTCATCGCTGCCAACATTTCGCTACAATTAAGTGATTTGGGATATGAAGTGACAGGTATTTTACCAAAAGGTGAAGAAGCGCTCATACAAATTCAAGAGGAAATGCCCGATATTGTTTTGATGGATATTCAATTAAAAGGGGAATTAGATGGTATAGAGACCGCACACCTTATTCAGGTTGAGCACAACATTCCCGTGATTTATCTTACAGCCAATGCTGACGATGTTAATTTTAACCGCGCCAAAGAAACCCACCCGTATGGCTTTATTTCTAAACCTTTTAAAAAACTAGACCTGCAACGTGTCATTGAATTAACCGTAGAAAGGATTAATCATAAAAAAACTTCTGAAAATGGAGTGAGTTCAGAAAAAAAACAACACGACCCCTTTATCTTGAGCGACCGTATTTTTGTACGACACCAAGAGCGAATGGTTAAAATAGACACCAAGAATATCTATTATATTGAAGCTGACCGTAATTACTGCCGTATTTTTTCAAAAGACCGGGAATACCTTTTGGTTATGCCATTAAAAGATGTAGATGAAAAGTTACCGGCAAAACATTTTTTACGCATTCATAGATCCTACATCATTAACCTTACTTGTGTAGATGAAATTGCCGGTACACACGTGGTCATTTCAAAAAAAGCCATCCCAATGAGCAAAGCCATGCGCACCGAACTATTGAAGCGTTTACAGACTATCTAAAAGACATCTGTTGGCTAAAAACAAATTATTGGGGTCATTCGTACAGGAAAAGTGAAAAATGCTTTTGGTAACATAGAAGAAGAAACTAATACCAATAATAAATTTATAGAATAAAAAAGACTGCCAAAATCGACAGTCTTTTTTTGTCGGGATGAGAGGATTCGAACCTCCGATCTCACGGCCCCCAGCCGTGCACTTTAACCGGACTAAGCTACATCCCGAATTTAATCTGCAAAAATAATTAATTAAGATAGCTCTACAAATCAAACAGTATCTTTATTATACAAAAAAAAAGAGCAACATCTAGTATGTTGCCCTTTGTAGTAAATAAGTAATTAAGTACTAGTTCTGTTTAGCGTTTTTCATCATAATGCTTTGAAAACGCTGCTGTAAGCTTTTATCTTGTTGTAACGCAGTACCAATAGCTTGATAACGCTCTATTGTAATTCCAGAATCGGCTACTGCTTTTTCCATTTTGGCTTCAATGGCAGGTTGCATTTTTTTTATTTCAGCCATAATCGCATCGTGCTTCTTCATCTCCGCATCTGTAGCTTCTACTTCTTGATTAGGGTTTGAAACTGCTTGTTGAATCGTAGAAAAACGCTCTACTTCCATTCCGTTATCAGTAATAACTGTTGCCATTTTCTGTTGTGCTTTCTGGTTCTCCATTTGCACTACTTGAAAAGCTTTAGCAAACTTCCCTAACTCAGCATCAGTCACTTTAGATTGCGCCTGCATGGTATCTTGAGCTTGTACAAAAGAAAGACCGCCTAAAAGGGTTACAAATAATACTAACGTTGTTGCTTTTAATTTTGACATTATTCCGTTTTTTAATTTATTAATGTATAAGGCACAATGGTAACCAAACAAATTCCGAATTAAAAATAATGTCTATTCAATTTAGGCGTTTTTAAAAAACATTTAACAGAATAAGGCAGTCGCATTTACATTTACTAATAAAATTAACGTCAACTTTCTTATTTATAAAGGTATATTCCCATGTTTACGCTTAGGTCTTTCTACCGTTTTGGTTTCCAACATTGAAAAAGATTTTAAAAGCTTTCTTCTCGTCTCTTTTGGCTGAATAACTTCGTCTATAAATCCACGTTGCGCAGCTTTAAATGGATTAGCGAATTTCTCTGCATATTCGGCTTCTTTTTCTGAAAGTTTCAACTCTGGATCATCGGCAGCAGCGATCTCTTTTCTAAAAATAATTTCACTGGCTCCTTTTGCTCCCATAACGGCAATTTCGGCCGTAGGCCAAGCATAGTTCATATCGGCTCCAATGTGTTTACTGTTCATCACATCATACGCACCTCCATAGGCCTTTCTTGTAATAACCGTAACTCTTGGCACCGTTGCTTCGCTTAACGCATATAATAGTTTGGCTCCGTTTAAAATAATACCGTTCCATTCTTGATCGGTTCCCGGTAAAAAGCCCGGTACATCTACCAACACCAATAAAGGAATATTGAATGCATCACAAAAACGAGTAAAGCGTGCTCCTTTTTTACTGCTATCTACATCGAGAACGCCGGCAAGGCTCATTGGCTGATTGGCAACAATACCAATGCTCCTTCCACCTAATCTGGCAAAACCGACAATAATATTATCGGCATAGTCTTTATGAACTTCGAAAAAGGAATCCTTATCGATTATCCCGCCAATTACCGTGTGCATATCGTACGGCTTGTTTGAAGAATCGGGCACAATGCTTTCCAATTCTTCTCGCACCTCATCCCCCATTTCATAAGGAAGTGATTCGGGTGCAGTTTGGTTATTTTGCGGCAAATAGCTTAGTAATTGTTTTATCTGCTCTAAGCAAACAATATCGTTACTCGCTGTAAAGTGCGTTACACCACTTTTAGTAGCGTGGGTGTGCGCACCACCTAATTCTTCTGAAGTTACATTTTCATTCGTTACGGTTTTTACCACATTAGGTCCCGTTACAAACATATAACTACTGTCTTGTACCATCATCGTAAAATCGGTCATCGCTGGAGAATATACGGCTCCACCGGCGCAAGGCCCCATTATTGCTGAAATCTGCGGAATCACTCCGGAAGACTGCACGTTTCGGTAAAAAATATCGGCATACCCACCTAACGAACGCACCCCTTCTTGAATTCGAGCTCCGCCTGAATCGTTTAAGCCAATAACCGGTGCTCCTACCCGCAAGGCGTGATCCATAATTTTGCAGATTTTCTCTGCGTGTGTTTCAGATAAAGCACCACCAAATACAGTAAAATCTTGGGCAAATACGTAAATAAGTCGGTTGTCTATTGTTCCGTATCCTGTTACAACTCCGTCACCGTAGTATTTTTGTTTCTCCATACCAAAATCGGTGGTACGGTGGGTAACGAGAATGCCCATTTCTTCAAAAGAGCCTTCGTCTAATAGATATTCTATTCGCTCACGTGCTGTGAGTTTCTTTTTTTCGTGTTGTTTCGCTATTCTTTTTTCGCCTCCGCCTAACTTTGCTTCGGCTATCTTTTTCTGTAATTCTTTATTCGTATCGCTCATAAACTTTATCGATATTAATGTTTTGGCACTCGTAATTGCTCAACTTCTTTCAAGTAGGTTTTCAAGGCAATTTTAGCTGCTATTTCGGCTTCTTCTTTTATTTCTTCTTTCAGTAAATCTTCGGAATAAAATTTCTTCACAAAATGCGTGTCAAAATTCCCACTTCGGAAAGCTTCGTGCTCACACACAAATTTACCAAAAGGCAAGGTAGTACTCACGCCTTCTACTTCATAAGCAGCAATAGCTTCAATCATATGCTGAATGGCTTCGTTACGCGTTTTTCCGTAGGTAATCAGCTTGGCCAACATAGGATCGTATTGAATAGGCACTTCCATGCCTTCTTCAAAACCATCGTCCACTCTAATATGCTCTCCTTTTGGTGGTTGATACACATCTAATGTACCCACGCTTGGCATAAAATTATCAAGGGAATCTTCTGCATACACACGCAACTCGAGAGCGTGACCGTTTATCTCTAAATCCTCTTGAGTGAACGATAATTCTTGTCCATCGGCTATTTTAATTTGTTCTTCCACTAGATCGATTCCGGTTATCCATTCGGTTACTGGATGTTCCACTTGCAAGCGTGTGTTCATTTCTAAAAAGTAGAAATTATGATTTTCATCGAGCAAAAACTCAACCGTTCCGGCACCTACATAATCACATGCTTTAGCAACTTTTATTGCTGCTTCGCCCATTTTTTGGCGCAATTGGAGCGTTAAAACTGCCGAAGGCGCTTCTTCTACAACTTTTTGATGTCTTCGTTGTACGCTGCATTCACGTTCAAATAAATGTAACACATTCCCGTGTGTATCGGCTAACACTTGAATTTCAATATGTCGTGGCGATGCAACGTATTTTTCAATAAAAACGGCACCATTACCAAAAGCAGATTCGGCTTCACTAATAGCTCGTTTCATTTGTTCGGCCAGTTCTTTTTCCTCTTCTACAACACGCATCCCTTTTCCTCCACCACCAGCAGCGGCTTTTATTAAAATAGGAAATCCAATATCTTTTGCAATTTTTGTTGCTTTCTCTACATCAGTAATAGCTTCGTCTATTCCAGGTACCATTGGGATATCATAATCTTTCACAGCATCTTTAGCCGCCAATTTGTCCCCCATTACTTTAATAGCGTACGATTTTGGACCAACGAAAATCAATCCTGCTTTTTCTACTGCTTCAGCAAAATCTGCATTTTCACTTAAAAATCCGTAACAAGGATGTATCGCATCGACATTTAAGTCTTTCGCCGTTTTAATGATCAAGTCACCTTTTAAATAAGATTCTGAGGAAGGTGGCGGGCCAATACATACGGCTTCATCTGCAAATTTAACGTGTGGGGCATTTCGATCTGCTTCCGAAAAAACAGCTACCGTTTTCAAGCCCATATTTCGAGCGGTTTTCATAACGCGAAGGGCAATTTCCCCTCGGTTAGCAACCAATATTTTTTTAATATCCATTAGTCTTCTAGTTCAATTAACAATGCGTTTTTATCTACCGTTTCTCCAGTGGCAATGTGTACCGCTTTTACCACCCCATCTCTAGGTGCGCCTAAGGCATTTTCCATCTTCATAGCTTCCAGCACACAAAGGGAATCGCCTTCACTCACCGTATCGCCTGCTTTTACGTTTACTTCTAAAATTAATCCTGGCATTGGGGCGTGAATTTCATTTTCAATTGAATCATTCCCCAAGGAAAGTCCCATTTCAGCAATAAGGGCATCGAGTTCGTTTTCAATTTTTACGGTATATCGATTTCCGTTTACTTTAATAGTATAGGTTCTATTGAGAAGGTCTTTGGAAATCACTTCGGCAGTGACCGATTTGTTTTTTTGAAGTAGATGTACTTTATTTTTTGTTTCAGAAACGCTATCTAACGTTTCTATGTCGTCGCCAGGTATCGAAAACTCAAACGAGTCATTAACCACGGCTTTATAAGTTGCACTCATAGAAAAGAATTTTCCGTAAAGATACGGTTTTGAAAAATTGGTACAAAGAATGTAAAAAACGCAAATTGAAAAATTCATCTTTTCAGAAAACTTTAAGAAAATGTATTTTTAAGAAATTGAAAAAACAAGTAAGTTGTAAGTTACTCGGAACTCGGCTCACTTCGACTCCGCTCAGTGACCGCCGCTCATTCCTCCGATAAATACTTTTAATATCTCAGTAACAAACAACTCAATAACCTAAAAAAAATGGCAGGACACAGTAAATGGGCAAATATTAAACACCGAAAGGGCGCGCAGGATAAAAAACGTGCCAAACAATTTACCCGGGTAATTAAAGAAATTACCGTCGCAATAAAGGAAAACAACCAAAATGGCGATCCGGAGACCAATCCGGCTTTGCGTAACGCCATACAAAATGCCAAAGGTGTCAATATGCCTAAAGACACCATTGAGAGGGCTATAAAAAAGGCTTCGGGCGCCGATGCTGATAGCTATGAAAAAATAACTTTTGAAGGCTACGGCCCTCACGGAATTGCCTTTTATGTAGAATGTACCACTGATAATACAAACCGTACCGTAGCATCGGTTCGTTCTATTTTTACAAAGCATAATGGTAGTTTGGGCACCAATGGTTCGTTGGAATTTCTCTTTGATCGAAAAGGTGTTTTTACTTTGAAAAAAGAAGAGTTGGATTGGGATTTGGAAGAACTGCAATTAGAGTTAATTGAAGCTGGCGCCACTAAGTTTGAAAATGAGGAAGACCTTTTTGTAATCTATACTGATTTTACAGATTTCGGTAGGATGTCAGAAAAACTAGAATCTTTATCTATTGAAACCCACAACGCCGAATTACAGCGGATACCTTTAAACACAAAGTCTTTACCTTTAGAAGATGCCAAACAAATTATTAACTTAATAGATGCTTTTGAAGACGATGACGATGTACAAGATGTGTTTCATAACCTTGAAATGACAGATGAATTAGAAGCCGCTTTAGAGGAAGATTAAAAAATATTCTGTAAGACAAAACCAACCGTACAATTTTTCCGTATATGATATGAAGTCAGAGACCCATCAGTTAGAATGGTTAGACTTTTAAAATAATGCCCCCCGCAAAGTCCCTCTGGTTTATAAACCAGAGGGACTTTCACATTTCACTCTAAATTAGTATCTTTTCAAAAAAAGATTTACTATGAAAAAATTACTAATCCTTTTACTCTGCTTTACTGTTTTAACCTCTTGTGCACAACGTAAAAAAGAAAACGACGTAGCTATAACAACGCAAGAAACACGAAGTTATAGTACCGAAAAAGTAGTAAACAACCTTAATAACCCATGGGGGATGACGTGGCTGCCAGACGGCAGCATGTTAATTACCGAAAAAGCTGGACAGCTTATTCATTTTAAAGACGGAAACAAAACAGAGGTTAAAAATGTTCCCGAAGTATATAATCGAGGTCAGGGTGGATTATTGGATATTGAATTACACCCTAATTATTCTGAAAACGGTTGGATTTACATAACGTATGCTTCTACCGAAGGAGAAGGCGACGGTGGAAACACAAAATTAATACGCTGTAAACTGGAAGATAACGCATTAACTAGTATTGAAGAATTGTATAAAGCAAGCCCTAATTCTACAAGAGGACAACATTTCGGCTCTCGTATTGAGTTTGACAATGAAGGTTACCTTTATTTTTCTATTGGAGATCGCGGTAATCGCGATGTAAATCCACAAGATATTACCCGCGATGGTGGTAAAATTTACCGTTTGAATGACGATGGAAGTATTCCAGAGGATAATCCTTTTGTAGATAAAGCAAATGCCAAAAAAGCAATTTTTACCTACGGAAATAGAAATCCACAAGGAATGGTTAAACACCCTGAAACGGGAAAAATATGGATGCACGAACACGGCCCCAAGGGCGGTGACGAAATAAATATCGTAGAAAAAGGAGCTAATTACGGCTGGCCTGTTGTATCGTACGGCGTTAATTATAGCGGTACCAAGTTTACGGATATTACATCAAAACCCGGAATGAAACAGCCCGTTTATTATTGGGTTCCTTCTATCGCACCCTGCGGGATGGATTTTGTAACAGGAGACAACTACCCAGATTGGAAAGGACATTTATTGATTGGTTCATTAAAGTTCAATTATGTAGAACTGGTAAAACTGGACGGAACTGAAGTTACAGGTCGTGAAAAAATTGCTCAAGATATTGGTCGTGTTCGTAATGTAAAAATGGGGCCGGATGGCTATATTTACATCGCCGTTGAAGGACAAGGAATATTCAAAGTTGTACCTCAATAAATTTATAAAAATATCAATCACTATTTTACATTTCAGCTTATGCAAAAAATTGCTGCAATTCTATTTATATTTCTAATAATTACCGCTTGTGACGATTCAAAAAACAAGGAGAAGAAACCAATAAACACAGAAAATACTACTGCTGAAATGTCACAACAAAAAAGGACACCGCAGCAAGCTAGTAAAGATAATGGCGCTATTATCTACACCGATTTTTGTATGCAATGCCATTTAGGGAATGGCAAAGGGGTTCCTAACACCTTTCCACCTTTGGCAGGATCTAATTGGTTAACCGAAAAAAGGGAAGAAAGCATTCGCGCTGTAAAGTATGGCCAACGAGGTGAAATTGAAGTAAATGGTAAAAAATATGACGGTGTGATGGTTCCTATGGGTTTGAGTGATAAAGAAGTTGCCGATGTTTTAAACTACGTGATGACTTCTTGGGGTAATACCCAAGAAAAACCGGTAACCGAAGAAGAAGTTGCGAAGGTGAAGAAGTAAAGGTGCTATATTACGGATGATGGAAATTCATAAGTCTTTTTCTGTTTATCTATACACTTTACTCTATATTCCTCTTCTCTATATTCTATATTCCCTTTTAATCCCTACTTTTGTAAAAACTGAAAAAACATGCTCATAATTGGCATTGCCGGCGGTACCGGAAGCGGAAAAACAACCGTAGTGCAACAGATAGTTGAAGAATTACCGGCAGATGAAGTTTGCATCATCTCACAAGATTCGTATTATAAAGATACCAGCCATTTATCGTTTGAAGATCGGGTTAAAATTAATTTTGACCACCCACAAGCAATCGATTTCGATTTATTAGTGAATCATTTAAAAGAACTTAAAAAAGGAAACAGATTTGAACAACCTGTTTATAGTTTTGTAGACCACAACCGTACGGGCGAAACTGTTACCACCCATCCTAGGAAAGTGGTTATTGTGGAAGGGATTTTAATCTTGACACATCCTGATATTCGGAAATTGTTCGATATTAAAATATTTGTCCACGCCGATAGTGACGAACGACTAATCAGAAGGCTCAAACGTGATATAGCAGAGCGCGGAAGGGATTTGGATGAGGTATTAAAACGTTATCAAACTACCTTAAAACCCATGCACCAACAATTTATCGAGCCTACAAAGGAGTTTGCAGATATTATCATACCAACCAATAAATACAATACGGTTGCAGTTAATTTAATACGTAGCATCATTAATCAAAAACTGGAAAAAACCGAATCGTGAAATTTTCAGAAATAAAACAAAAAAAATGGTTCAAAATATTGAGCAACAAGTATATGCTCATAATTTTGGTATTTCTGACATGGATGATTTTTTTCGATACCAATTCGTGGTTTATTCACGATGAATTAGATGAAGACATTAAAGGATTACAAGAAAATGCCGAATTTTATAAAACTGAAATAGAAAAAGATAAAGCTTTTATCGAAAAAATGAAAGATAGTGACGAAGTAGAGAAATTTGCGCGTGAAAAATACTATCTTAAAAGAGAAAACGAAGACATTTATATTATAGAACACGAAGACAGCCTTAAAAACAAGGAAGACGATGAGTGATTTATTTAAAGATTTTGATAGTGTTTCCGCTAAAGAATGGAAACATAAAATACAAGCCGACCTAAAAGGAGCCGATTATAATGAAACGCTCGTTTGGCAAAGTCGCGAGGGTATTCATGTAAAACCGTTTTATCATCCAGACGATTTTGAAGATCCCTTCACCCCTATTCCCGGTCAGCCAACAACCTGGTCCATTGCACAGCATATTTTTATCGATGACGAAGCAATTGCCAATAATTTAGCCATTGATGCCATAAAAAGAGGTGCGGAAGCGATTATTTTTGAAGCAGAAAATGAATTCGATATTGAAAAAATATTCAAAGCGTTTCCTTTTAAAAAAACCAAAATCTATTTCAAGCTAACATTTCTTTCAGAAGAGTTTTTAGGTAAATTGAAACAATATCTTTCTGATAAAAAAGCTACCGTTTATTATAACATTGACTTAATAGGGAATCTCACCCGTTCTGGAAATTGGTTTCATAATTTAAAAGAAGACCACAGAATTCTAGAAAAATTTGTTTCTGAAAATCCTTCCGAAGCAATTATAAGCGTTGACACAACCGGCTATCAAAATGCCGGAGCAACGATAGTACAACAATTAGCCTATGCACTTTCTCACGCCAATGAATATTTAAATCATTTTGACAATGTCACCCTGAGCCCTTCGATAAACTCAGGACAGGCTAAAGTCGAAGGATCAAACTCACAACAATCTCTTGAAATCACTTTCAAAGTCGCCATAGGGTCTAACTACTTTTTTGAAATCGCAAAGATCAGGGCACTTCGAAAATTATACGCCGCACTAGCTTCAGAATATAAAATTTCTGAAACATGCCACATTATTGCCGTCCCTTCAAAACGCAATAAGACCTTATACGATTATAACGTGAATATGTTACGAACCACTACGGAATGTATGAGTGCCGTATTAGGCGGTGCCGACACTATCTGTAATTTACCGTACGATGCCTTGTACCACAAAAGCAATGAATTTGGAGAGCGCATAAGCCGTAACCAACTGTTGGTATTGAAAGAAGAAAGCTATTTTGATACGGTTAGCAATGCAGCCGATGGAACATACTATATAGAAAGCTTAACTGACGAACTTGCCGAAAAAGCACTGGAATTATTTAAAACCATTGAAAAAGGTGGCGGATTTCTACAACAGTTGAAAGAAGGGAAAATTCAGCAAAAAATTAAAGAAAGTGCCGAAAAGGAGCAAAAACTTTACGACGAAGGAAAGCTGAAGTTAGTAGGAACAAACTACCATACCAATCCAGAAGATCGTATGAAAGAGGATTTAGACCTCTATCCTTTTGTAAAAACAAAGCCAAGAAAAACAATTATTGAACCTATTATTGAAAAAAGATTGGCAGAGCAAACGGAACAGGAACGCTTAAAACAAGAGTCATGAGTCGAGAAGCACTTGAAGTAATCTTAGGCATTGGGTTTGCCATTATAGGCCTTGCCTTATTTTTAAGAAGGGACACCTTAAGCAAATCGAAGTATTATAGAATTATAATGATTATTGCCGCTATTTTGTTTGTAGCATTTGCGGTCTATTTAGGATTTAGAAGTTTTAATAGTTATGAGTAGGAAGAAAACCATACTGCTTTTTATAATTGCTTTTAATTTTCTTTTCACTTCTTGTCTTCAAGTGGGAAAAGAAGTAGTTGATTGGATGGATGCAAAAAATACAGATGAAGCATTTGGAACCTATCACTATTTAGACGGAAACAATTCAGAAGTTTATTTACCTGAAGAATTTAAAAAATATTCAATATCAAAATATCAAAAAATATTAGACAGCTTAATTCCAAAAAACCAACTAAATTTTGAGTTTGATAGGCTGAATAACTTAAATGATATGAAAGGAGAGTTTTATATTTTTTTTGATAAAAGCACAAACTCAACTTGCACGTTAAATACAATGCCTTACATTCCCATCACAAAAAGGGAAGCTCAACAATTTTTAGGCTTAATGCGAATTAATTCTGAAAAAGCTACGAGAGGTACAGATATTAATTTTAATAAAATAACTGCAAAGTATACTGGTACACCAGATAACTGTATTTTCAAAAGTGTCTATAAAACCGAAAGTGAAAAAGTAAACTTTTACACCTCAACATTTTTTATCACCTCTAACAATAAGACTCTTTTTATTCAGCTATCAACGCCTTTTGAAGCGTATTTTGATCCATTCATAAAAAAAATTAGAATGTAATGAGTAGAAAAGATGTTCAACATATTAGCTTAAAAAAAACGGAAGGTAAAAGTCCGAAACCGAGTGTAGCGAATAAAACGTACACCACTGCTGAAAAAATCGATGTTAAAAATCGGTATTCGGCTGAAGATTTAAAGAATTTAGATCATTTAGAGTTTGCCGCTGGAATTTCACCGTATTTACGAGGCCCCTACTCTACTATGTACGTTCGCAGACCTTGGACCATCCGTCAATATGCCGGTTTTTCAACTGCGGAAGAGAGCAACGCTTTTTACCGTAGAAACTTAGCTGCGGGACAAAAAGGACTTTCGGTAGCGTTTGATTTGGCTACCCACCGTGGCTATGATAGTGATCACGAACGTGTTTTTGGTGACGTAGGAAAAGCAGGAGTTGCGATTGATTCGGTTGAGGATATGAAAATTCTTTTCGATCAAATTCCGTTGGACAAAATGAGCGTTTCTATGACCATGAATGGTGCCGTTTTACCTATTATGGCATTTTATATTGTCGCTGCAGAAGAACAAGGCGTTTCACCCAAAGCCTTGGCAGGAACCATTCAAAACGATATTTTAAAAGAATTTATGGTGCGGAACACATACATTTATCCGCCTACTCCTTCGATGAAAATCATTAGTGATATTTTTGAGTTTACCTCTAACAATATGCCTCGCTTTAACTCAATTTCTATTTCAGGTTACCATATGCAAGAAGCGGGAGCTACTTGTGATATTGAACTAGCATACACTTTAGCCGATGGATTAGAATATATTAAAACGGGTATCGATGCTGGGATGGATATTGACACCTTCGCCCCTCGCCTATCTTTTTTCTGGGCAATCGGGATGAACCACTTTATGGAAATTGCTAAAATGCGCGCCGCTCGTATGTTATGGGCTAAATTGGTAAAACGATTCAACCCTAAAAATCCAAAATCATTATCCCTTCGAACACACTGTCAAACAAGTGGTTGGAGCTTAACCGAACAAGATCCTTTTAACAACGTAGCTCGAACCTGTATTGAAGCTTCGGCTGCTGCTTTTGGTGGTACGCAATCATTACATACGAATGCGTTGGACGAAGCAATCGCCTTACCAACTGATTTTTCAGCAAGAATTGCGCGAAACACACAAATTTATCTTCAAGAAGAAACTGAAATCACTAAAACTGTCGATCCTTGGGCAGGCAGTTACTACGTTGAAAAATTGACCGACGACATCGCAAAAAGTGCTTGGGCACTAATTGAGGAAGTGGAAGAATTAGGCGGGATGACCAAAGCGATTGAAAAAGGAATCCCGAAATTGCGTATTGAAGAAGCCTCTGCAAGAAAACAAGCCCGTATTGATAGTGGTCAAGACATTATCGTTGGGACTAACAAATACCGACTTGAAAAAGAAGATCCGCTTCAAATTTTAGATGTGGATAACCAAAAGGTCCGTACCTCTCAAGTAGAACGTTTAGAGCGCATTAAAAAAGAACGAAACACTCAAAAAGTAAAAGAAACATTACAAAAATTAACTGAATGTGCCAGAACAGGTGACGGAAATTTATTAGCTTTAGCCATAGATGCAGCACGGGAACGTGCTACATTAGGTGAAATTTCAGATGCTTTGGAAGAAGAGTTTGGAAGGTATAAAGCACAAGTAAAATCAGTTAGCGGCGTGTATAGTAACGAAATAAAGAAAGACCCATCTTTTGCCAAAGCAAGGGAATTAGCAGATCAATTTGCTGAATTAGAAGGGCGTCGACCCCGAATTATGATTGCAAAAATGGGGCAAGATGGTCACGATCGTGGCGCCAAAGTAGTTTCTACCGGTTATGCCGATGTAGGCTTTGATGTAGATATAGGCCCTTTATTTCAAACACCTGCTGAAGCAGCCAAGCAAGCGGTTGAAAACGATGTACATATTTTAGGGGTTTCTTCATTA
>TARA_R100000306_G_scaffold59328_1_pt1 | contig 26782 bp, 25 predicted proteins | sample TARA_R100000306 | Tara Oceans TARA_R100000306 (sample SAMEA2620824) | marine metagenome | biome: marine biome (ENVO:00000447); feature: mesopelagic zone (ENVO:00000213); material: "saline water (ENVO:00002010), including plankton (ENVO:xxxxxxxx)" | depth 1000 m | reverse complement strand
TGGCGCATCCCTGATTCGAACAGGGGACCTGCGGATTATGATTCCGTCGCTCTAACCAGCTGAGCTAATGCGCCGCTCGGAAGACCGCTACTATACCATAAGTTTTTTTGTTGCCACGTTTTGACACATAAAATTTTTATGGGGTCGCTCGGGGCATTTTTCGGTACGCTCACGGCACAACGAAAAGGCCTCACCTTTTGGTGAGGCCTTACTGCCCTTGCGGCAGTTGACACACGGCTTTACCGGCCGGTGTGGTGGCACCGTCTCGAAAGAGCGGTGAAACTGCTCCCTGGGAGCAGTAAATTCAATTTAACGCCAGCATCGCCAGGGTTCAACCTAGTGTTTCTACTAAGTTCAGGTGTCGTGAGCGTCAACTTCCGACATAGCTCGGCTTAGGCTATACAACGGTTGAAAAGATTCGGCCTGTGCCATGGGCCAGCCAACCCGATAAATGGTCTGGCGGAACTTTCCTTCCAGAATCTCACCTTCTCGCAGGTCGGGGAAAATGGCCGACAGCATGCGAACTTCCAGGTTCGAAATGCGTCGTGCAATATGATGTGGGCGCAGGTCGCCGGGGTGGGTCAGGCCCGCGGCACCCAGCAACTCTCCAAGGGCGCTTAAGGTATTGTCGTGAAAGTGCGCCACGCGTTCCGATTTGTCTCCCACCACAAGCGCAGCTTGCCGTTTTGGGTCTTGGGTTGTTACTCCTGTTGGGCATTTGCCTGTGTGGCAAACCTGGGCCTGAATGCAGCCTACCGAAAACATGAAGCCGCGGGCGCTGTTACACCAGTCGGCGCCCAGCGCCATAATGCGGGCCATGTCGAAGGCACTGATGATTTTGCCCGACGCCCCCAGTTTGATTTTCCTGCGCAGTCCAATACCCACCAGGGTATTGTGAACCAGCCGCAGGCCTTCACGCAGGGGCGTACCAACGTGGTCGACAAACTCAATGGGCGCTGCGCCGGTACCGCCTTCGGCACCGTCGACCACAATGAAGTCAGGCGTAATACCGGTTTTCAACATGGCCTTGGCAATGGCAAACCATTCCCAGGGGTGACCAATACACATTTTGAAGCCAACGGGTTTGCCGCCAGAAAGTTCGCGCAGACGGACAATGAATTCCATCATTTCAACCGGGGTGGAAAACGCGCTGTGGTGAGCCGGTGAGATGCAGTCGACGCCAACAGGAATGCCCCTTGCGTGGGCGATTTCCGCTGTGACTTTGGCGCCTGGCAGCATGCCGCCATGGCCGGGCTTGGCACCTTGTGACAGTTTAAGCTCAATCATTTTTACATTAGGCTGCGTGGCGCGTTTCGCGAATTCCTCTTCCGAGAAATTGCCCTGCTCATCACGACAGCCAAAATAGCCCGAGCCGATATTCCAGATCAGGTCGCCGCCGTGCTCAAGGTGGTAAAGGCTGATGCCGCCTTCGCCGGTGTCATGGGCGAAACCGCCCATTTGGGCGCCTTTATTCAGCGCCCGCACGGCATTGGCCGACAGCGCGCCAAAACTCATTGCCGAAATATTCAGTACCGACATGGCGTAAGGCTGCGTACAGTTTTCACCGCCGACCTGTATTCTGAAATCGGTATCGGCCAAGTGTGTTGGCACCATGGAATGGTTGATCCATTCGTAATCGTTGCCATAAACGTCATTCTGGGTCCCAAAAGGACGTTTGTCCATGTCGTGTTTGGCGCGCTGGTACACTAAAGATCGTTCGGAGCGGGAAAACGGCAGTTCGTCTTTATCGCTTTCGATAAAGTACTGACGAATCTCAGGTCGTATCGACTCGAAAAAATACCGCAGGTTGCCAATAACCGGGTAATTGCGCCGAATGGCATGACGTGTTTGATTCAGGTCGTAGATACCCAGAATGGTCAACCCAATGAATGCAAGCGCAACCGGCCACCAGGCCAAATGTACAGCCAGCGCCAGCCAGGAAAAGAATAGGGCCAGCACAATAACAAGATAAAAAGCGGTGTGGCGGGTAAGCAATTTGTTCATGCGGTACTCCGAAGCAGGCAGTATGATTCGCGACAGGTAGTAACCATAGCAGAAAGTGTTGTTATCTTCAGGTGTAATAGCACAGGCCAACTGACTCTTTTTGTGCACTCGGGGTGCTTGACCTTTTTATTCAGGAGACCGATGTGAACCGTTTTCAACTTCTTAATTTACGTATGTACCATCAGCGGCGCCGCACAGCGCACTGGCTGCTAGATGCCACCGAGGACGTGTTCGACCAAGGCACGTCGGAAGGGGGGCGGCGCGTGCTGCGTTACCATGGCGACCACCATGCCAGTTTGTTGAAGGCCGAAGAGGATGAGGATCCGGCCGAAGGGGACTAAGTTTGAAGAGTCAAGCGCAATTCGCTGCATCAGTGCGGTTTGTCGTGGGAAACTGGGAGCAGTGCCGTCCCGATGCCATGCCCGTTCGTCATGAAGTTTTTATTGTTGAGCAACAGGTGCCACCCGAGCTGGAGCTTGATGAGTTTGATGCTGTTTCAGCGCACGCTGTAGCCTATTCCGAAGGTGGCGAGGCCGTGGCGACGGGGCGCTTGCTGCCCGACGGCCATATTGGCCGGGTTGCGGTCTTGAAGTCATGGCGCGGGCGGGGAATTGGCCGGCAAATTATGCTGGCGCTGATGCAGCAGGCGCAGCGGCATGGTTTGCCGGGCGTTGCATTGTCGGCCCAATACCACGCGTGTTCATTTTATGAGGCCTTGGGTTTTCAGGCTGAAGGCGATATTTACATGGAAGCCGGTATTGAGCACATCGACATGTGGCTTAAGTTTTAAAGGCTGACAACGCCTGTCTTTACATGCGCCCACACTTTGCTGCCGCATGTCAGTTGGAGGTCGTAAGCGGCTTTGCTGGTAATACGTGCCAGCAGGGGATGACCCGCGCAATCCAGGCGAACCAGCTTTTGGGCTGGGTGGATGTCGTTGATAATGCCTGCGACAGTTACTTGAAGATGATTCTGGATGCTGGTGTGTGCCGCGCTGTCCGTTGATAGGCTGACATCGCGCGCCATAATGCGCAGCCGCACCGTTTGACCCACGTTAAAACCGTCGTCCCGAATCCACAAGACGCCGCCGTGAATGGCAATCTTTGCCAAATGCCACTGTGTTTGTTTTTTCTCGACGACACCGGTCAGAATCGCGCTGGCTTCCTCGCCGCTGAGTGCAGGGTATTGTATTGACGTGAGTATGTCCTCAACCGAACCCGTGGCAATGGCCCGGCCTTTTTCCATGATGACGACGTGGTCGGCCAGGCGGCTCAGCTCGTCTGCCGAGTGGGTGACATACAGCATGGGAATGGCAAGTTGGTCGCGCAGACGCTCCAGCCAGGGCAGAATTTCATGGCGGCGCGCCAGGTCTAGCGAGGCCATGGGTTCGTCAAGTAACAGCAGCTTGGGATGGGCGGCCAGCGCGCGGGCGATGGCAACCCGCTGGCGTTCGCCACCCGAAAGCGCCTGGGGCGTGCGGGGAAGTAAATGGTTGATGCTCAGCAATTCAACCGCTTCGTCCAGCGCCTGCCGGTCGTGCGGTTTTGTACAGCGTCGCAAACCATATTCAAGGTTATCTTGTACGTTCAAGTGGTCGAACAGGCTGGCTTCCTGGAAAACATACCCCAATGGGCGCTTCCATGTGGGCAGAAACAGTTTGCGGGAGTCGTCTTGCCATAGGTCTTCGCCAATTTGAACAAGCGTGTCTTGGCCGCGCTCAAGGCCTGCAACACAGCGCAGGATACTGGTTTTTCCAGATCCGGATGCGCCAAACAGCACTGAAATGCCGGTTGCCGGCAGCGCAAGATCAACTTCCAGCATAAAGTCGGCACGAGGAAGGTTGACACGGATATGGTTTTGCGGTGGCTTCATCCAATGACTCCGGGACCTTTGCGCTTGAACAGAGACAAACACATCAGTATGACGAAGGAAAAAACCACCATGCCTGCGGCCAGCCAATGGGCTTGGCTGTATTCCATGGCTTCAACATGGCTATAGATCTGCGTTGAGACCACACTGGTCTTGCCCGGTATGTTGCCGCCAATCATGAGCACAACGCCGAATTCCCCGACTGTGTGCGCAAATGTGAGGATGGCGGCGGTGATCAGGCCCGGTCGCGCCAGGGGCAGCGTCACAGTGAGGAACGCGTTGACCGGGCTGGCCCGCAGCGTCGCCGCTGCCTCCAGTGGACGCGGGCCGATCGATTCAAATGCATGTTGGATGGGTTGTACGGCAAAGGGCAGTGAAAAAAGCAGGGAGCCGATCAGCAAGCCGGTAAAGGTGAAAGACAAGACACCCCATCCTAGTAATTGGGTTAACTGGCCCAATGGGCCGGCCGGACCCATAACGACCAGTAAATAAAACCCGAGCACGGTGGGCGGCAGGACCAGCGGCAAGGTTACCAGTGCACTAACGGGCGCGCGCCAGCGAGAGCGGGTTTGTGAAAGCCACCAGGCCAGCGGTGTGCTAAGAATGAGCAAAAGAATGGTTGTTAACCCGGCCAGTTTCAGTGTCAGATAAACAGCAGACCAGGTTTGAGGATCGAGCGGCATCATTGTCCTGCCGATTCGGGCAGGCCGTAGCCAAAGGATTCAATCATTGCCGCGGTCGCGGGGCTTTTCAAAAACGCAACAAAAGCAACTGCGGCTGCATTGTCTTTTCCATGCGCCAATAATTGGGCGTCTTGTCGAAGTGGTTCATACAGGTCCTGGGGGATGATCCAGGCTGAACCTGACTTGATCCTGCCCTGTTCGGCTACTTGCGACAGAGCAACGAAGCCCAGGTCAACATTGCCACTGGCAATAAACTGGTATGTCTGGCCGATACTTTGTCCGAACACCCACTTGTTCTTCAAAATTTCAGCCAGATTCATCTTTTCAACGATTTGTTCGGCGGCTTCGCCGTAAGGTGCCAGTTTGGGGTTGGCCATGGCAATACGTTCAAACTTGCCTGTGTTTAAAATGCCGCCTTCGTTGTCGACCAAATTGGCTTGCGGGCTCCATAGCACCAGTTTGCCAATGGCATAAGTAAAACGGCTGTCGGGTACGCTTAGCCCGGCGTCTTCTGCTTCTTTTGGGGTTTTTGTGTCGGCGGCCAGGAAAACATCGAACGGCGCGCCATTTTGAATTTGCGAGAACAGTTTTCCGGTTGATCCAATAGATACGGTAAGCTGATGCCCGCTTGCCTGTTCAAATGCGCCTGCGATTTCCTTCATGGGTGCGGCGAAATTGGCGGCAACCGCCACATTTGCGTTTTCAGCGTGCACAATAGCAGGGAAGAGCAAAGCCGTTAAAGCTAAAGAGGCGAGTGTTTTCATGGCAGCATTCAACGTGGTTTATCGCTATTCATAAATGGAATAGCGATAATGCTACCGGTAACTATTTTGTTTGGCAAGTCTCAAATGGATAAAACTTCATCACTTCGTTTAGACGCTGCGTTAGGGCACGACATTACCGACAAGCGCATTGATGTCTTGCGTCGGATTGAGGCGGTAGGCTCAATATCGGAGGCGGCCAGGGCGGCGGGTATCAGTTACAAGGCGGCCTGGCAGGCCATCGAAACCCTGAGTAACCTGGCCGGTACGCCGCTGGTTGAAAAAGCGGTGGGCGGCAGTGGCGGCGGGGGCGCGCAGTTGACTTCGGCTGGCCATAAAGTGCTGGACGCTTTTGATTATTTTTCGAAAGTCCGGCAGGCTGCCATGCTGCAAGCCTTCAACGCAGGCCATGAGGCAACGCTGGGTCTTAGAACCAGCATGCGGAATCAGTGGGTTTGCACGGTTCACCATCTTGCACCCGATGAGCATGGACAATGCGTTGCCCTGGCACTGGCTGACGGTACGCCTATTCAATCGGTTCTAACCGACGAAAGTGCGCAGCTACTGGGGCTCAAGCCAGGGCTTACCGTGTTGGCCTTGTGCAAGGCAACAGCGGTTAGTGTTGGCGCAAATTTGCCTGAACAGGAAAATATGAATGTGCTGGCGGGTCGGGTAGAGGGGGTGTCCGGCGGGCCCGGTAAAACCGAAACCACAATGCGCCTGGCCTGCGGCGCCAGCTTGGTGGGCTTCCAGAACGAGCCGCAATTGCTGGAACAGGGCCAGCCGGTGTGGGCGCAAATCGATCCCGCTTCACTTGTTGTGGCTCTTCCCTGAACGAAAATCCAAGGCTTGCATGCTAGAATATGGGGCTTTCATGCCTTGATCGGCAACAAAGTATTAACAGTTCTGCGCAGCGCTGGTTTTCTACCGGCCGCGTCCCAACTTTCAGACCCATGTAAATTTTTCGTCTCCTCTGATCGGTATCATTTAACTGATCCAGCCTGGTTTTCGCGTCGCATCGTATGCTGGTCTTTACGACTTGGTGCCGTCGGCGTATCTATTTAACTTTGCAGAAATTGTGTGCGTGCCCACAGGGCGCCTTCAGCAGCAGACGCCCCCCTGTTGCTGCAAGCGGCTTGCCCCGTGCAAGCGGTGCGCCCGTATTTTGCTGATTATCGAATTATTCCCATGCAATTAAAACAAATTCAAGAAGATTGGTTTTCCAATATTCGTGGCGATATTCTGGCGGGTATCGTTGTTGCGTTAGCGCTTATTCCAGAGGCCATTGCGTTTTCCATTATTGCCGGTGTCGATCCTAAAGTGGGGCTATATGCTTCATTCTGTATCGCTGTGGTCATTTCTTTTACAGGCGGTCGGCCAGGCATGATTTCGGCCGCCACGGCGGCTATGGCGCTTGTCATGATTACGCTGGTAAAAGAGCATGGCCTGGAATATCTGCTGGCGGCTACGATACTGACCGGCGTTTTGCAGATTCTGGCCGGGTTCCTGCGGCTGGGTGTTTTAATGCGCTTTGTTTCGCGTTCGGTGATTACGGGTTTCGTGAATGCCCTGGCCATTCTCATCTTCATGGCGCAATTGCCAGAACTCATCAACGTCCCGTGGGCGGTTTATGTCATGGTGGCGGCAGGCCTGGCCATCATTTATCTGTTTCCCTACGTGACCCGGTCTATTCCTTCGCCTTTGGTATGCATTGTGGTACTGACCGCGATTTCGCTGGCCCTGGGGCTGGATATTCGTACCGTGGGGCACATGGGTGAATTACCGGATACATTGCCGATTTTCCTCTTGCCCGACGTTCCGTTGAACATCGAAACCTTGCAGATTATTTTTCCGTATGCGGCGACATTGGCGGTGGTCGGGTTGCTTGAGTCGTTACTGACGGCGCAAATTGTGGATGATTTAACCGATACGCGCAGCAATAAAAATCGCGAATGTGCAGGTCAGGGCGTTGCGAATATTGCTTCCGGTTTTTTGGGTGGCATGGCCGGTTGCGCCATGATCGGACAATCCGTCATTAATGTGAAGTCGGGCGGGCGCGGGCGTTTATCGACGTTTGTTGCGGGCCTGGTTTTGTTGATTCTGGTAGTCTTCCTGGGGCCTTGGGTTGAGAAAATCCCGATGGCTGCCTTGGTCGCGGTCATGATCATGGTGTCAATCGGTACATTCAGTTGGGGTTCGTTGCGCGACCTGGTTCGCCACCCCAGAACATCAAGCATTGTGATGGTTTCCACGGTTATTGTGGTGGTGGCAACGCATGACCTGGCCAAGGGGGTTCTGGTGGGTGTTCTGCTCAGCGGCATTTTCTTTGCACATAAAGTGGGGCGTGTGCTGCGTATTACCTCTGAAATGCGCAACGAGGGGCGTGAACGCGTTTACACCATTTGGGGTCAGGTGTTCTTTGCTTCGTCCGAGAAGTTCACCACGTCATTTGATTTCAAGGAAGTCATTGAAAAAGTGGTGATTGACCTGAGTCGCGCGCGCTTTTGGGACATTACGGCCATCAGTTCGCTGGATGCGGTTATTTTGAAGTTTCGGCGAGAAGGAACTGAGGTTGAAGTTGTCGGCCTGGACGAGGCCAGTACAACACTGGTTGACCGATTTGCCGTGCATGACAAGCCTGGTGCCATGGATCAGCTGATGGGTCATTAATATTTTCTAATACATCAACAATTGCTATGTGCGCTGATACTTTCAGCATGTTTTGCGTCAGCCTGCGTTCATTGCATCGACATTGATATGTATGCGTATTGTTGTGCCTTGTTCAATGGTTTTTGCTAGCTCCAGCGGCCAATTCAGGCGTTCCGCAATTAACGTGACCAGATAGAGCCCTAAACCCGAAGTGACCGTTGTAGGCGGGCGGGCCGGGCCCGTGTAAGCAAGTAAGGCCCTGGCTTCTTCCGTTAATCCAGGGCCTTCATCGCGAATTTCAAGCGTGTTTTCGTACAGCTCGACATAAACCCGGCCATGGGTGTGTTGCAGCGCATTTTGAAGCAGGTTACGCAGAAGCATTTGCACCAGGGCTGGGTCGGCTCGAACATCTACCGGGTTGCTGGCTTTGAAACTCAAGCGTGAGTGTACCGGGAAATTGACCGACAAATCCTGAATGGTTTGATGAATGGTCGATGCAAGCGAAACGATTTGATCGCTAGCAGTGTGCTCGGTTTCTTTTCGGGCAAGTGTTAGAAGGGCGTTTACATTGGATTGCATCTCGGTGGTGGCGCGCCGGACCCGGCCAAGTGTGGTCTGATCTTGTGCGTTAAGGTTACCGCGGGCTTCCAGTATGTCGAGGGCTCCTGAAATGACAGCCAATGGCGTTCTAAATTCATGGCTGGCCATGTTAAGCAACGATTTCTCCCGTTGAACATAGGCCTCAAGTTGCGCTACGAAAAGGTTGAACGAGTTTGCGATGCTCTGCAGTTCTGCGTCTTGCCAGTTGTTTGGCAAGCCAGACATATTGGAGCCCACGGGTAATTTTTCAATTTGTTTCGAAAGCGTTGTTAATGGCTTAACGATGCGTTTTGCTTCAAACACGGAAAGTAAGGCAGTAACAATTGCGACGAGTCCGATGACAACTAGTAGGGCAAGTCTAAACAGCCATTCTCGCTGCTCAAAATGGGTAATGTCCCTAGCCAGGTAAAGCACGCCATGCTGGAGTGTCTGTATGGTTACAAGGTAAGTGTCATCGTTCTTGTAAATTTCCCCCGAAAAATCGGTCTCAAGTCCGCTGAAAATAGCGGGAACCGCGGGGTCAGGACGCGGGTTCGCGGATGATTCAGATGACTTGACCGTGGGGATATATGCCAGCGTTAAACCGGACGTTTCCCGAATAATGGGACGTGATGGATCGAAGTTGTCGCCTAGCAGAAAGTCTCGCTCCTGAGCCAGTTCGACTCGCAACATGGTCGATTCCAGATCTTCGCTGACCCAGGTGACACCCACAAAAACAACAATCAGGGAAGCAAGGCTGATCAGTGCCGACGTTCGATAGATTCGGTGGGAAATAGATCGCATTATTCAGACTCGCCAGGCGCAATTAAATGGTAGCCAAGGCCGTGTCGTGTTTTGATTAGAGGTTTGCCAAATTGTTGTAAAAGCAGTTTTCGCAGCGCGTAAGCGTGTGTTCGTATGGTGTGCCTGTCAACTTCGCGGTCGCCCCATACCGTATCGGCAATTTTCTCGTAAGTGACCAGGTCGGGGTAGGCGTCAATAAGTTGTTCAAACAGTTTTGCCAGGGTTCCTGTCAATTCCAGTTCTTTGTGGTTTTTTACAGAAACAGAGCGTGTTTGCGCGTTGTACGTTAAACCGGGTACATGCATCAGCCCGGCATTACCTGTTTCATGGCGCCGTGCAAGTGCCTCAACGCGAAGTTGTAGCTCGCGTAAATTAAAAGGTTTTACAAGGTAGTCGTCGGCTCCCACACCGAAACCGGTTTCCTTATCCTTCAGCATGTCTTTGGCGGTCATGATAATAACCGGCGTGCGCTGCTTTAAATCAAGCCGTATCCGTTTGCAGATTTCAAAACCCGACACGCCAGGCAACATGACATCGAGAATAATGACATCGTATCGATGGGTGGCGATCAGGTGTAAAGCGGTAAGCCCATCGGGTGCGTAGTCGAGCAGGTAGCGCGGATTTTGTCCGAAGTACTCGAACATATTTTCCGCCAGCGCTTTATGGTCTTCAACGATTAAGAGTTTTAACGGTGTTTCGCTCATTGGGAGATTGGCTCAATCAGTCCGGATTGTGTCGCCTGGGCAGTAAGGGCGTTTTGTGCATGTTTGTTGACAAGGTATAAGCTATAGCGTTTGCTGGAGAACTCCGGTTGGTTTAACGCTTGTAATATCGTACTGGGACGATTTTTGGGTACGGCAAGCCAGAACTGACGACCAGAGCGGATTTTCGCTGAAATCTCATGTTCTTTAAGTGGTTGGGCAGATTCGAAAGAATAGAATCGCGCAGAAAATGGAACTTCGTCAAGATAATAAAGCGGATAGTCTGATGCGGTAACTTTGCGAGTGTGTTGCACCAAGAGTTTTTCGGTTTTAAGCAGGTTCGGCGTAAATGAGACTGTTACGACGAGCGCGGTTATGGCTGCGGGCGCGAACAGGGTCAGTAAAGGGAAGCCGACTGCATGCCACCGATGCTTCGGCTTTGGGTTGGTGTTTTTATCATTAGCTGGCAGCGTCCAGGCATAAGCCAGGCAAATACTGAAACCGCCTAATGAAGGAAGGATATAGGTCCAAAGAATATTCCCGGAGAATGTGAAAAATAGTGGCGTAAAGAGACTCCAGGCCAGAAAATAGCCCAGTTGCGCGTCTGATAGATAGCGTCTCATAGCGGCTTTTTGCCTTGAGCTGAACAGTCTGGTCAATAGGATTGGCAGCGCTGCGAATCCCCAAGGAAACGAGGCCTGTAGCCAGTAATACCAAATCGTTCCGAAATTGGCCTTGTGGGCGGTGCCGTAAAGGTCTCCGTTCCAGCCTGGGTCGATAAAACGCAGAAAGTGCTCGCCAATGAAAAAGTAGTTCAGGAAACCCGGTGTTCTCAGCTCTGCGGCGAGATACCAGGGGGTGCTTAACAGCAGCGTGAGCGCCAAGCCCTTACGCCATGGCAGAAAACCCGGTGTTTTGCGAGCTTGCGGGTAAAAAAGGAGCCACAACCCAATGGCACCACCTACCAGCACAAGAATCAATGGTCCTTTAGCCAAAAGGCCCACTGCCAACCCAATGAAGAAGCTGTAGCGCCAGAATAGGCCGGTTGCGCTTGTGGCCATGATCCATCCTGACATACAAAGCGTTGTGCCCAATGCAAGAAATGGGTCGGTGAGTACCGCCCCCGAAGAAACGAGCGAAAGCGCACATGTAGCGTAAATCAGAACAGCTCGCCGGGCCGTTGCTGTATTGAACAGAGACACGGTGCAACGATAGAGCAACCAGAGCGTAACAATGCCGGCAATCCATGAAGGCAGTCGCACTGCAAACTCAGATAGCCCGAAAACATGCATTGACGCAGCTTGCAACCAGAACGATAACGGTGGCTTGCCCCAAAAGGGAGTTCCGGGTGCGAACCAAGGCGTAATCCAGTCTCCCGACTCGTACATCAGACGGGCGATTTCCGCATAACGTGGCTCCGATGTATCGGCCAGCGGCATTATTACCATTGCCAGGACAGGAACGGCTAACGCAATCCCCATGTAGGTCATAAACACCAAGTTACGCTGCATTACGGTGTCCCTGCTCACGAGTTTGCGTCAACTGGGCTGGTCTTGTTTGCAAGACGTCGCGCACCAAATAGACAGGACGCTGTTTGGCTTCAAAGTAGGTTTTACCCATGTACTCACCCAGCAGTCCGATAGACACGAGCTGCACGCCTCCCAAGAAGGTGATTAGCGCAATTAGCGAGGGATAGCCGGGGGTCGGTTCGCCAAGCACCAGGGTTTTAACGACAATCCAGCCTGCAAACAAAATGCCTGTTAAGGCGGTGGTGGCCCCGGCAAGGGTGGCAAGGCGAAGGGGCGCAATCGAGAACGAAGTAATGCCTTCAAACGCCAGACGCAACAAGCGAAGATAGCTCAACTGGCTTTGACCGGCATTGCGGGGTGCGCGATCGTATTCGATAACCGTTGTGGGCAATCCTATCCAGGCAAACAAGCCTTTCATGTAGCGGTTGCGCTCATGAAGGCCGGCCAGCGCATTTACCGCTTTGCGGCTTATTAAACGAAAATCCCCGGTATCTGGCGGAATATCTGTTTCGCTGATGCGATTGAGTAAACGATAGAAAACATGCGCACTGGCTCTTTTGGTGAACGTTTCTCCTGCACGGGTCCGCCGCCTCATTGCAACAACGTCGGCGCCTTCGTGCCAGGCTTGCAGCATTTGCGGGATAAGTTCCGGCGGATCTTGCAGATCTGCATCCAGAATAATGACGGCATCGCCGCTGGCATGATCGATTCCCGCGGTGAGTGCTGCTTCTTTGCCAAAGTTCCGGCTCAAACGTACAGCCCGAACATTTGTGGTGCGCAGTGCCAGGCTTGCAATCCATTCGTCGCTGCCGTCTTTACTGCCGTCATCGACCAGGACAAGCTCACTTTCTACCGCAACTGATTTCAGTACGCTGTTGATCCGCTCATATAGGCCGGGCAGGCACTGACGTTCATTGTAGACAGGCACGACAATAGACAAGAGCGGCTTTTTGTTGGCTGTATGTTTTGCAATTTCGCGCTGCGAATCTTTGGACACAGGGATACTCCAGCTAATGAAGTGTTGATATATGCGGCAAAGATAGCGCTTGGTGCTGCAAAAAGTTGTCAAATAAACATCAAAAAAGCATCAAACCCGCTGCCAGTTTCGTGCAGCGGGTTTGAGCGGCTTGTTGCCATACCGATGTGATGTATTGCAGCTTAATCGCGCCGATCGTCGTCGCGTCTTTTTTCGTTGATAATGTTGCCATTGATCGGCTCGACATACAGTTTGACCATCTGCCCATTCTGGTTACGCGCTTTGACTTCGTAGCCACTTTTTTCTTTTTCAACTTCACGGATATCGGAATATCCGGCAGACTCAACACGGGCCAGAATGTCGCGCATGCCAAGCCAGTTTTCGTGTGCCTGGGTGGCGGCACTTGATGCCTGCGGTGCGTTTACATTGTTTTGCGCATGAGCGGGCAGGCCTAAAGCAACAAGACCTGCGCTGCCAAACGCGGTCACAATAGCGAGTTTACGGAAACTTTTGTACATGGCTTTCTCCTGATAAAGGATTCGGACAACCCGAATACAGTGGCCATTGTGCGTGTGCTGCTGTGAACGGAACATGAAGCCGACGTTCATGTTTTGTTCATGTTGCCTGTAATAAAACGGCCTTTAACGCGAATGGAAAGGGTTTGGTGATGTGGTCTTCAACAAAGGTTCTTGTTGCCGTCATTCTGGCTGCGGTGGTATTGATATTTCCTCTTCTTAGTCTTGCGGAGAACGACCGAGACGATCAGGATCGTGCCCGGCAAGCCTTGCTGGAAGGCAAAGTGCTTTCTTTAAGAGAGGTGCTGGACATAGTGAGTCGTGATTTTCCCGGAGAGCCGGTGGAGATCGAGTTTGAAGAGGACGACGGTGTATACATGTATGAAATAAAGCTGCTTCAATCAGCAGGCACTATTTTGAAGCTGGAAGTGAACGCCGAGAATGGCCAAGTGTTGCAGATAAAAGGCCGGAACATTCAATACAGGGGTGACTGACAATGCGTTTGCTGGTGGTTGAAGATGATCCCGCGCTCGTCCGTCAGTTGGAACAGGCTTTGTGCATTGCCGGTTACGCGGTCGATGTCGCCAATGATGGCCAAGACGCTCATTTCAAAGGCGAGACCGAGTCGTACGACGCTGTGGTGCTGGATCTGGGTTTGCCGCTTCTGGACGGCCTGACCGTTTTGCGAAAGTGGCGCGCAGCAGGGCGGAGCATGCCGGTTCTGTTGTTAACGGCGCGCGATGGCTGGGACGAAAAGGTGAACGGCATTGACGCGGGCGCCGACGATTATTTGACCAAGCCATTTCATATGGAGGAGTTGCTGGCGCGCATTCGCGCGCTGATTCGCAGGAATGGCAAGCATGCAAGCGCACAATGGCAGTGCGGCCCTATCGTGCTTGATACCCGATCAGCCCGTGCATTTGCCGATGGCGTGCCGTTGAGTCTTACCGCTCATGAGTACCGGGTATTGGCGATGCTGATGCAGCATGCGGGCGAGGTTGTTTCAAGATCCAGCCTGATAGAGCACATTTACGCACAGGATTTCGACCGGGACTCGAACACAATCGATGTTTTTATTGGGCGCTTAAGGAAAAAACTGCCGTCCAACACCATTGAGACGGTTCGTGGGCTTGGGTATCGCCTTCATGAAGGGCAGGCATGAGAACGGGTTTGCCGCTGCTTGGCCGCTCCTTGCGTGGCCGGCTGCTCGTGGGAACCCTGGTGTGGATCTTGGCAACCGTCGCGGTCGCCGGCTGGGGGTTGAACGCGCTATTTCGCCAGCATCTTGAGCGCCAGTTGGATACAGAGCTGCGTGTTTATATCAATCAGTTGGTCGCGGGCTTGTCGGTTGGAGAAAATGAAACGGCGACACTTACTGTTGAACCCAGCGACCCCCGGTTTCAGCAGCCGCTTTCCGGCCTGTATTGGCAAGTGAACAAGCTGCAGGAAAACAGGGCGGATCATCCTGTTGTTGCTCAATCACGGTCATTGTGGGACCAGACCCTTGACGTGTCGGTGTTTGACTCCCCGGGAAACGAGTCTGAGCTGATCCTTTTTCCTGCCGGCAATGATACCCAAATGTATGGGTTGTCGCGGGTGGTGACACCGCCGGAAGGGCAGGCGCGTTACCAACTGACGGTGGCGGCGGATGAACGTGTACTGGCCAGGCCGCTGAAGCAATTTACGCAGATCCTGCTTGCGGCCCTGGCAGTGCTGGTGGCGGGTATGGTTGCCGCCACTTTCCTGCAATTATGGCTTGGGTTGAAACCGCTAATCAGAATGCGCGAGGAGTTGGCAAAAGTACGTGCCGGCGCAGCGCGCCAGATCAGTGGACATTATCCGTCTGAAGTGCAGCCGCTGGTCAAGGAGTTTAATCAGGTGCTGCGCAATAACGACGAGATCGTGCAACGGGCGCGAACCCAGGCAGGAAACTTGGCCCATGCGTTGAAAACGCCGTTATCGGTGCTGGCCAACGCGGCACAACAAGACAACAGCCAATTGGCCGCGATGGTAGGCGAGCAGGTATCGCAGGCGCAGCGCCAGGTCAATTATCATTTGGCGCGCGCCCGGGCTGCGGCGATTGCTCGCACGCCCGGCATTTCCACACCCGTTTTGCCGATTGTTGAAGGGCTGCTGCGTACTCTTGAACAGTTATACCGGGATAAAAATATCCGGTTTTATTTGCAGTGCGATGCGCCGCAATTGGCTTTCCTGGGGGGTGAGCACGATTTGCAGGAGATGTTGGGCAATGTGCTGGACAACGCATGCAAGTGGGCTGTGCAACATGTTTGGATTACCGTTGTGGCGATGCAGGCTCCAGACCAGCCAAGGGTTGTGATCAACGTAGAAGATGACGGGCAGGGCCTGCCTGAGTCAGATCAAGCGCGTGCCTTTCAACGCGGTACCCGGCTGGACGAGCAAACGTCGGGATCCGGCCTGGGCTTGGCTATTGTTCAGGATTTAGTGCAAACCTACGGCGGTAAGGTCAGTGCCTGCACCTCGGTGCACGGTGGGTTGAGCGTTGAGTTGATCCTGCCGGGAGCATTGCTGGACAAGTCGCTAAATAATGAGTCTTACCGGCGCTAGCGCATTATCCGGCTTCACGATTCGCCCTATTTTTGTGGCCGGGTAACCCAGCGCGTTAAGTGCCGCTATTGTGGCATCAGCCTGGGGGGCAGGCACGCTTGCCAATAGTCCTCCTGCGGTCTGCGGGTCAAAAATCAATGGGTAATTCAAATGCGCTGTAGTGGTTTCCTGATTCTGCAGCGCCCGGCGCAGGCGCACGTTGGCCGGTTGTAGTGAACTGAGTATGCCCATGGCCGCTGTTTCGGCCGCGCCTTCCAGAACCGGAAGGGCGTTTAGATTCAATTCGGCATGCACGCCGGATGGCGTTGTCATTTCCACCAGATGGCCAAGCAGGCCGAAGCCGGTTATGTCGGTACAGGCAGTTGTGCCGTGTTCAATCAGGCAGGGCACGGCCAGGCGGTTCGATATCTGCATGTAGTCCAGCGCATTATCAATCCAGCGTCCCTTTGCCTTTAATTGGGCATGTGCGGCAAAAAGTGTGCCCGTGCCAATGGGTTTGGTCAGGATCAGTACGTCGCCGGGGCGCATGCCGTTTTTGGTCAGGATGCCCTCAAGCGATTCGTTTATAACGCCGTTAACCGCAAAACCAAGCGCCAATTCCTGCCCTTCGCCGGTATGCCCGCCTACAAGCGCGCAACCTGCGTCATTCAATACTTCAATCGCGCCTTTCATCATTTGAAAAAGCGTGTCTTCTACTTTTTCTTCAAGCCCGGGAGGAACCGTCGCTATGGCGGTGGCGGATACGGCTTCGCCACCCATGGCAAAAATGTCGCCCAGCGCATGGTTGGCCGCGATACGTCCGAATAGGTAAGGGTCATCGATAAAGGCACGGAAAAAATCAACGGTGTGCACCATGGCTTTGCCGGGCGGAACCTTCACGACGGCGGCGTCGTCGGGCGTATGCAGCCCAATGAGCACTTCCGGCCGGTTAATCGGCTCGATAGTGGCCAAAGCGCGCGACAGGATACTGGCGCCGACTTTGGCACCGCAGCCACCGCAGCGCATTGCCGTGGCGGAAATGGCCTGGACTTGCTCGTCTGGATTCAGAGAAAGGCGGGTCTGCGTCGGTTTCGCCTCTCGTGGCATGGTGGGTGCAGGTTCGTTCAACTTGCGCATGAAACGCCGATCGATTTGGTTTTTCCAGCGCCATATCCAATTGCCTTTGGCATATAGCGAGCCTCGCGATGCAATGGCATGCGGGTCGCCCGTGCTGATTAAAGCCAGCCATTTCTGCTGCGGCCTGTAGGGTAATAGGGGATTTTGCTCCAGGGCCCTGCGTAAGTTGTGGTTAAGGGGCGTGCCCATGCGTACCGCGAAGACACCGGCCTTTTCCAGCGGCCGGGGTGTAAACGCCACACAATCGCCGGCCGCAAAAATCAGCGGGTCGGTTTCCGTTTGCAGGGTTTCGCTTACTTTGATGAAATGGTTTTCATCAAGCGCCAGCCCGGTTTCCCGTAACCAGTCGGGGCCAGTGGCTTGTGTTACCCAGAACGTTTCGTGCGCGGTAAACGTATCACCGTTTTCTGTATGTAAACAGTGCTGTTCCAGGCGGGTTACCTTGGCGCAGAGATGGACCGTGATGTTGCGCGCTGCCAGTGTGCGCATGAATGCGGCGCGTACGCGGGTGTTGTGGGTGGGCAGGATGACCGGATCGGCTGAAAACAGATGGAATTGCAAGGTCTGGTTTTGGTGCTCCTGTCGATCCATTTCGTATTGCAAGCGGTACTGTATGGCCAAGGCAAGTTCAACTCCGCCCGCACCGGCGCCCACAACGGCAATGATGGTGGGCTGTGTTCTTTGCTTCATGCGATCCAGCAAGGCCAGCCAACGCGCATTGAAGTGGCGGATCGGCTTGACGGGGATACTGAATGTCTTTGCCCCGGGCACGGCATCCATTTGGGGCGTTGCACCGACATTGATAGACAAAATATCGTAAGGAACAGGGGGCCTGTTCCTGCACAGTACGCGTTTTGTGTCGCGATCCACGCCTGTGACTTCATCGTTGAAATAGCGGGCTCCGGCAAATTCAGCCAGTTTTCGCACATCGATATGAATGTCATCGTAGGTGTAGTGCCCAGCGATATAGCCGGGCAGCATGCCGGAATAGGGCGTTTCGGTATCTGTACATATCACCGTCAGGCGCACGCCGGGAATCGGTTTCATGGCAAACTTGCGCAGCACAATCGCATGACTATGCCCGCCACCGACCAGGACAATATCGCGTATAACAGGGGAAGACGTTTGCTGCATTCAGGAAACTCCGAATAAAACATTAACCAATCGTTGTGCTGCAGGTTGCCCAATCCCGGAATGGGCTTTGGGGCATATGCGTGGCGATGGTAACCTTGATTTTTTGAAAACGGGGGTGCCATGGCAATGGATTTTTCAGTTGCGCAATCTGCGCGCTGTTTTAGTGCGGCAGAGCTCGAGACAGCGTTGCGGGCAACGCGCGAAAAAACATTAACCCTTTTGCACGCCTATGTGGATGCGCTGGGGGCCGATCTGACGATTCCCTATAGTACTGAATTGAACCCGCCCAGGTGGGGCGCCGGTCATGTTGCCTGGTTTCAGGCGTATTGGACTGCACGCAATCTGCAGCGGCATCGGGGTCTCCAGTGTGATCCCACCCACACGCGCCCGGCCGGACATTTGTCGAATGAAGATGCGTTATACGACTCCAGCCATGTGGCGCAGGAAACCCGCTGGGACTTGCCTTTACTTGATTTGCAGTCGACCCTTGCGTACATGCAGGCCACGTTTGATGACACACTGCAATTACTGGCAGATGATGCGCAACACGGGCGCGATCTGTATTTTTATCGACTTGTTTTATTTCATGAGGATATGCACGCCGAAGCGACCATCTATATGGCGCAAGCGTTGGATATTCATCTACCGGCGTTTTCCGGTATTTGCCAGCGGGAGATGCCGGCGGCAAAAACACTCCGAATGCCCGCCGCCACGTGGCAACTCGGCTGGTCGGACCCGGTCGCCGCCGCGCCGGCTCATTACTTCGTCTTCGACAATGAGTTGCCTGCGCATCCCGTTCAGTTGGAAGGTTTCGATATCGACAGCCATCCCGTTAGCTGGCGCCGCTTTCTTCCCGCAGTTGAAGCCGGCGCGGTTGCAATGCCGCGTTACGTCCGAAAGCATCGTGGTATGTGGCAGGCCTGCCATTTTGGAAAGTGGGGCGAACTCAATCTCGATGCGCCTGCCGTGCACATTTCCAAAGATCAGGCTGACTCCTGGTGTGGTTGGGCGAAGCGACGTTTGCCTACCGAGGCTGAGTGGGAGTACGCAGCCTGTGAGCGTCCGGAATTTGAATGGGGCCTGGTTTGGGAGTGGACATCAAGTCGTTTCGCTCCCTTCGAAGGGTTTGTTGCACATCCGTATCGTGATTATTCCCGCTTTGGGTTTGAGGGACATCGCTATGTGCTGAAGGGGGCCAGTTGTGCAACTGATGCGCGGATAGCCCATCCGCGCTACCGCAATTTCTTTGCCCCCAAGCGCAATAACCTTCATGCCGGGTTTCGTTCCTGTGTTTTATGACGTTGCTTTCATGAGTTATGAATGAACGTACTTGTTAAGCCTGGGCTGCGAACACGGCGAACCAGTTCTTGTCGTCTGTCCAATGACGGCAGCTTTTGAATCCGGCTTGCCTCAGCAACGCTTCAAATGCCTGCGCTTTCCATTTGTAGGAATTTTCGGTGTGAATGCGTTCGCCGGCAACGAATTGACGCTGTCCATTTGGCCAACTGACGGTTGTGTCCTGCACTGCTTCCAAATGCATTTCGATACGCGAATCATCAGGGTTGAACAGTGCACGGTGGCGCCAGTCATGAAGATTGAAGTCGGTTTGCGCAATGCGGTTTACATGACGCAGGATATTGCGATTGAAAGCGGCGGTGACCTGTAATGCGTCGTCGTAGGCACGTTCAAGAATATTGGCAGGCTTAATCATGTCGACGCCTATCAGCAACTGACCATGCCGGCATGCAGTGTGAACCTGTTGAAGAAAAGCCAATGCATCGGCAGGGTTGAAATTGCTGATGCTTGAGCCGGGATAGAAAATGAGGCGGGCGTCATCGCCGGCTTCGGGCGGCAAGTTCAGGGCATGGGAAAAATCCTGGCCAACCGCGACCATCTCGATTTCCGGATAGCGGCTTTCCAGGCGAGCCAGTGACGTTTGAAGAAACGAAGCCGAAATATCGACGGCGACATAACGCTTGATGTTGAAGGGCTCAAACAGTCGGGAGGCTTTCTCTCCATCGCCGGCGCCAAGGTCGATAAGCGTGGATACTTTGCCGACAGCGTTTTGTATTTCAACGCTGCGTTGCGCCAGGATTTCTGCTTCCGTGCGTGTCGGATAATATTCCGGAAGCGCCGTAATGGCTGAAAATAAGCGCGAGCCTAATTCGTCGTATAAATATTTTGAGGAAATAAACGCAGGAACTGCGCTTAGCCCGGAAATGATTTCCGTATGGGCCTGGTCGCTATGCTGTGTAGACACGGCCTTCCTTTGTTGTAGTGAAAAAAAAGCGAGGCCGGTAATGAACCGGCCTCGCCAATTTAGCACGAACGTTGCCTGGGTTAGTAACGCAGATTGGCGCTCAGGATAAACTGCCTGCCGGGCCCAAAATCGGCATGATGAACGCCATTGGTACGCTTGTAATAGACCTTGTCGGTCAGGTTCAGGGCATTCAAGCGAATACTGAGCCGGTCGTTGAATCGGTATGAGGCCATCGCATCGAAGCGCCAGTACGACGGCATATAGACTTCCCATTGTCCGCCACCGGCGGTGCCCTGATTTCCGCCGAAGGTTTTTCCTACGTAGTAAGCACCGCCGCCCAAGGTCAATTTGGGGGTAACGGCATAAGTGCTCCATAAGCTAAAGCTGTGCTTGGGCGTATTTGCCAGCGGATCGCCTTCGTTTACGCCATCGTAGGCACCTTTCAGCAATTCGCTATCCATGTAGGTGTAGCCGCCAAACACATTCCATTTTGGTGTGATTTGCCCGGAAATACCCAACTCAAGACCGCGAACACGCGTTTTTCCGGCTTGTTCATAAATGCCCGAGTCAACTTCAATTTGCGCATCTTTGCGTTCGTTCTGGAACAGGGCGGCCGTCAGGCTGAGTTTTTCGTTCAATACATCCCATTTCGTCCCCAGCTCGATGGTGCTGCTGCGCTCGGGCTTGAGTTCATTTTGCCCCGCGCTCAGACTTTCCTGGTCACCCCCTGAAATGGTGGGTGGGGTCGAGGCTGTTGCATAAGAGAGGTAGATGCTGCCATTGTGTGCCGGTTTATAAACCAACCCAAGCTGATAATTGAACATGGTCCATTCCCCATCGGCCGATTGGGGTTGGGTTGCACCACGTGCCAGGTAGTTGCCGGAAATGCGATAGTTATCCAAACGCACGCCGGTGCTGACTTGAAAACGCTCGTTCAGGTCAATTGTGTCGAACGCGTAGATTGAGCGCGTGGTTGATGTGGCATCCTGGCTAAGCGCGGACCGGGTAATTGAACCTGTCCAGGGGTCATACGGATTGGGATTAAGGTAAGGTGTGCAATCCAGGTCGGTTGAGCTGAAACCTGCGCTGGCGGGGCAGGCACTGCCGGAGGTTGTATTTACCGCATAGCTTGCGTTTTTGTTTGTTTCCCGTGTTAGTTCAATACCCAGATTGAAACTATGTTTAAGGTTGCCAGTGTCGAATTTTCCATACAACTGGCTCACGTTCGACAACAGCGTGGATTTTTGCCAACGTGATTTTGTGCCACGTTTCAACCAATAGGTATTGGTGGTGGGGTCCAAACTGACCGTGCCATCGCCTGGGTTGGTCACTACATAATCGTTCAGCGTTTCGCCGTAGCGGGTTGCGTTGCTGAATGTCAGCCGCTCGGTAAAATCATGCTCGACTTCCAGTGTGCCAATGTCGGCGCGTGTTTTTTGGTAGTCGCGATCAAGTACGCCATAAAAAGTGCTGCGTCCGACGTCCAGAATACCTGCGGAATTGCCCAGTTGCGGTGCTTTGCGGGCGGTGGGTACGCCGTAATCGGGCATTCCGTCTGTTTGAAGGTGATAGTAGCTCAGCGTAACGCGGGTGGGTGTTCCCAGGCCGAATGACAATGATGGGGCAATGCCGAATTTTTTGTAGTCAACTACTTCGCGACCCGGCGTATCACCTTTGGCTCCCAGTACATTGAGCCGGAATGCGGCATGGTCGGTGAACTGCCAGTTTCCGTCTGCGGTACCACGCCAATAGTGATCGGTGCCCAGCCCTACGTCGCCTTCCACAAAGTTGCCCAGGCGGGCTCGTTTGCTGGACAAATTGATACTACCCCCGCCCGAGCCGCGACCGCCGTATACCGAGTCGGCTCCTTTAATGACTTCGACGGACTCAAGGTTGAATACTTCACGGGTTTGACCCCCGGGGTCTCGCACACCGTCTACATAAACGTTGTTGCCCGAGGACATGCCACGAATGAAGGGGCGGTCAGCCAGTGGTTGGCCACCTTCGCCGGCACCGAACGTAATTCCAGGGACATTTCGCAGAACGTCTTCCAGCGAGGTGGCGGCACTGTCCTGAATGACGGCCTGTGGAATGATTTGAACGGTTTTTGGGGTGTCCAGGAGCGGGGCGGTGAATTTCGCTTGTGAGGCTTCGGGAACGGTATACGATTGCCCGCGCTCACCTTCAACGGTGATTGAGGGCAGTTGTGCTGCCTGACCATTGGTTTGGCCGAAAACATGGCCCGGAACAAAAACAGTTGAAGACGCCAGCGCCAGCGCCAAAGACGGGGCCGTACGCCGAGATTTCTGAGGTGTTTTGCGACTCACTTTCTCTCCCTAAATTTAAATAAATACGAATTATTCTCATAATCATAAGTTAAATTGATTGGTTTATTACGTTAAAATGTCAACTTTTACAACGTTGACATTTGGCTGAATAAGAATGATTACGGCAATTCCGGACTTGTTGAATACCGAAGAGGTGAGCGCTTTCCACCAGGCTTTGAGTTCAGCTGATTGGGTGAGCGGCGGGGAAACAGCCGGGCATATTGCGGCGCAAGTCAAGAGCAATCAGCAGTTACCGCTTGGACACCCGGTTGCTCATCAACTAGGGGAAAAAATACTGGTTGCCTTAAGTCAGTGCCCGGCGTTTATAGCAGCAACGCTACCTGCGCGGATTTTGCCGCCCCGGTTTAATCAATATCAGGCAGGGGGTGCATATGGGAACCATATCGATAATGCGGTTTTTGCCATCCCGGGCTCATCCGAGCGTTTGCGAAGTGACGTTTCCGCTACCTTGTTTTTAAGCCATCCGGATGAGTACGAGGGCGGTGAGCTGGTTATTGAAGATACCTATGGAACCCAGTCTGTTAAGTTGCCGGCAGGGCATCTTGTGGTGTATCCGGCCAATAGCGTGCACCGGGTCAATCCAGTTGCCAGAGGCGTCCGGCTTGCTTCATTTTTCTGGGTGCAAAGTCTTGTTCGGGAAGATCACAAGCGTCGCTTGCTGCTGGAGCTCGACCAATCGATTCAGGCGTTAACGATGCAAAGTGCTGATGCTCAGACAATTTCGCGTTTGACAGGCGTGTATCACAACCTTATCAGGGAATGGTCTAACCCATGAGCCAACCCAAACCGGATCGTGTGCCGGGCGAAATTGCATCCGTTACCGACTACATTCCCTATGCGTGCGAGCGTGTGACTGAAGCTGCGTGGGCCTACTTGAATGCCGGCGCCGGCGATGGTTTTACCGCCGCAGACAATATCAGCGCCTTTCAGCGGTTGAAGTTATTGCCCAATGCGATGTGCGCTACCGAGAGGGCTTCAACGCAGGTGACGTTACTGGGGCAAACTTTTCTTCACCCGATTATGCTGGCGCCGGTTGCCTATCAGAAATTAGCGCACCCCGATGGGGAAATTGCCTCGGCGCTGGGCGCGTCCGCCATGGGTGCCGCTATGGTGGTCAGTACGCAAGCCAGTTACACGTTAAAGCAGATATCGTTGCGTTCAAAAACACCGCTGTGGTTCCAGCTGTACCTCCAGCCCGCGCTTGAAAACACGCTGCAACTTGTGCGCCGTGCCGAGGCCGCTGGTTATCAGGCATTGGTTGTCACGGTGGATGCGCCCATTAATGGTTTGCGCAATGAAGAGCAGCGTTCAGGTTTCCGGTTACCTGACGATATTCAGGCTGTGAACCTGCCAGTGACGCCTGCGGCTTCAACCGCGCAGGCAACGTTGCATCAACGTTTGTCCGGCCCATTGTTAACGAGTGTGCCCACCTGGGAAAGCCTGGCGCAACTTACCGCACAGACGCGATTGCCTGTGTTGGCCAAAGGGATTACGCACCCGGCCGATGCGGAACGAGCCCTTCGCGCGGGCTGTGCCGGTATTATCGTATCCAATCATGGTGGTCGGGTGCTTGATGGTGTTCCCGCCGCCATTGATCTTTTACCCAGTGTGGCAAGCGCCGTGGGTAAAGACGTCCCGGTATTGCTCGATGGCGGTATACGTAGGGGCACAGATATTGTGAAAGCGTTGGCGCTGGGCGCCAGGGCGGTGTTGATTGGGCGGGCGCAAGTGTACGGTTTGGCCACGGCAGGTGCGGCAGGCGTTGCTCATGTACTGCATATTTTGCGTACTGAGCTGGAAATGGCGATGTTGCTTACCGGGCGCGTAAGAATCGAGGAAATTGATTCGACCTTGCTGTGGAACGCGAATCATTGAAATCGCGTTATGTTGCGGCTGGAACGAAAATTTGAATGCCTGGGCACCGATCTCGGCCGGCCAGGGTTACTCGCCGCTTGAAAGCTTCATCAGCAATAATCCCGATACGATCAAGGTTGCGGCGACAATTCGCAAGGCACTGATTTGTTCGCCCAAAACCAAAATACCGATTAGGAAAGCGCCGATTGCACCGATGCCCGTCCAAATGGTGTACGCGGTGCCAAGTGGCAATGAGCGCATTGAATAAGCCAATAACGCAAAACTTGCGATCATGGTGACAAGGGTGACAATCGTGGGAACGGGTTTGGTAAAGCCATGAGACAGCTTCATTGAAAATGCCCAGACCACTTCAAGCAGGCCGGCGACAAACAGGGATATCCAAGCCATGACGACTCTCCTTCATAAAGAGTCGGGCCGTCCCGGTGTGGTTCCCGAAATGCGGGGAAGGTCGTCCTTCTGGGTAGCGCACAGAAAACCGATGCATTCAGGTAACCTGCTTTCGCTTTTTTCTATTATAAATAAACAAAAAAAGAAAAGTTGCAGCGGGCCAAGAAAAAAATGTAACAAAACCCTGATCTTGCGTCATCAGAATGCAGATTTATTTTATTTTGTAACTTTATTCAACTTGTGCATCGATACGGGATGGTGGATGATCGACTTCCGGGTTAAAAGCCAATAGTATTTTTTAATCCTACAAGTTACAGGAGTCCCCATGCCGAACGTTCCCTTGGAAGAGGATTTTGCTGCTGAGCCGTTGCAAAATCATTTGTTGGCGGCGCTGCCGGAAACCCACCGTCAGCCTTTGATCGACCAGCTTGAGCAGGTTAACCTGCCGTTGGGAAAGGTTATTTACGAATCCGGAGACGACGAGTTTTTTGCTTATTTCCCGACCAACTCTATTATTTCGATGCTCAATGTCATGGAAGATGGGTCTTCGGCAGAAATCTCCGTGGTTGGAAATGACGGCCTCGTCGGTCTTCCAGCCTTGATGGGAGGGGCGAGCACGCCAAGCCGTGCCGTTGTGCAAAGTGCCGGGTCTGCGTATCGGATCAAAGTTTCTGATTTGAAAAAAGAATTCGAGACTCACGGCCCTCTCACGCGCTTGATCCTAAGGTATACGCAATCGTTATTTACTCAGATGTCTCAAACTGCAGTTTGCAATCGTCACCATTCGATTGATCAGCAATTGTGCAGGTGGCTTTTGATGTCTTTGGATCGATTAAGCTCAAACAGCCTGATCATGACGCATGAGTTAATCGCCAATATGTTGGGTGTGCGTCGGGAAGGTGTTACCCAGGCGGCCGGCAAGTTGCAGAGCCTTGGCGTCATCGAATACTCAAGAGGGCGCATTACTGTTCTCGATAGGGAACAACTCGAGGAGTTAAGTTGCGAGTGCTATGCCGTTGTGAAGAAAGAGAATCTTCGGTTGCAGCCTTATTTAATGGATGAAGCTTAGTTAAATAGTGACGGCGTCGGCATTAATCAGGGCCCCCATGCGGCGGACTCAAGAAAGGCTTGCATTGCCGTCTCCTGACAATGCAAGCCTTCGACAGGATTGATTTTTATTTGTCTCCAAACGTGCTGCCGAACTGGAATGCTCTTCCTATGTTCTTGCAGCAATTTCTTGTTTGGAGACGTTGTTTCCTTTTGGTTATTTCAGCTGCATATTGTTTTTCACCGACTTGACGCCTTCAACTTCGCGCGTAACTGCGACCGCACGGTTGGCGTCTTCTCTGGAACTGACAAAGCCGCTAAGCTGCACCACGCCTTTGAATGTTTCAACATTGATTTCAGCAACGCTCAAGTTTGGCTCGTTAAGAATAGCGGCTTTCACTTTGGTTGTGATAACGGTATCGTCAATGTATTCACCTGTTCCAGATTGAGTACTGGTCGATGCGCAGGCTCCCAGGGCCAGCAGTGCGAAGGCCATAAAAAGTGCTGCGAAATATTTATTGGCAATATGCATTCAAGTTCTCCTACGGGGTTGGTTGTACAGCTCAAAGCTGTTTATCAGGTTGTTCAAGGCAACCACTAAAGTTGACACTACCATAATCATCTACCTTTTTTTCTGGGTTGAATGTGCGTTGCCGCACCGACGACCGGTATTGGCATGTGAGTTACTTCGCTTTTTTTTAACAAAGGGGATAATAAGCATGCCGCTTGAATTGATTGTTGTTGTTCTGCTGTTGATACTTATAGGTGTGTTGCCCGCGTGGCGACATAGTGCAAACTGGGGTTATGGACCAAGCGGGATTACTGGCGTGATCTTGCTGGCTTTGCTCGTCTTATTTTTGTTCGGCAGAATTTAGAGCTGGCGTGACTTGTTCGCAGCACCAACAAAACCAAAGGCCAAAACAAGAGGCCAAAACAAAAAACCCAGCTAAACGGCTCTA
>TARA_R100000306_G_scaffold55949_1_pt1 | contig 26829 bp, 26 predicted proteins | sample TARA_R100000306 | Tara Oceans TARA_R100000306 (sample SAMEA2620824) | marine metagenome | biome: marine biome (ENVO:00000447); feature: mesopelagic zone (ENVO:00000213); material: "saline water (ENVO:00002010), including plankton (ENVO:xxxxxxxx)" | depth 1000 m | reverse complement strand
TTTTAAGTCGGCGCTAGTGGGTCAGTATTACTCCGGCGGTGACATCGATGATTCATGTGTTCGTGGCGGCCATCATTCTTGATCGCATTAACCACTTTTTTTACGTCTTGAACGCTATCTTTGTGTGCAACCAGTACGGCATCTTTCGTCTCCACTACCACTAGGTTCTCAACACCAACCGTAGCCACCAATTTATGATCGGCATGAATGAAACTATTGGCCGTATTGTGGGCAAGTACATCGCCTTTGCTTACATTACCACTTTTATCTTTCTCGCCGAGATCCCATAACGCAGACCAAGAGCCAATATCGCTCCAGCCGGCGTCTAGTGGCAAAACAGCTGCAGAATCTGTCTTTTCCATCACCGCGTAGTCGATAGACTCATCTGGGCAAGCAGCGAATTCACCAGCATGTACACGCTGAAAATCTAGGTCAGCGCTCCCTAGCTCCAAAGCCTTCTGGCAAGCGTCCAACATCTTTGGCTGAAACTTAGCCAGCGCTTGCAGGTATACGCTAGCCCTGAACATGAACATGCCACTGTTCCAGTAGTAATCTCCGTTTTCCAAGTACTGCTCTGCCGTTTCGGAATCAGGCTTTTCGACGAACCTTGTAACACTGAACCCAATATCGCCTAGTTTGCCTCCTCTCTGAATGTAGCCATAACCGGTCTCTGCATGTTTGGGAACTATTCCAAAGGTTACCAGTTTATCTTGCTCAGCTAAGACCTTTGCCTTCATCACCGCATCCTGAAACGCCTTTTCGTCGTCAATGTAATGGTCAGCAGCAAGTATGAGCAGAGTTGGGTCTTCACCATGCTTCTTGGCATTCAGTGCAGCCAGAGCTATAGCTGGTGCGGTATTCCGCCCAACCGGCTCTAGCAAAATACTAGCATTTTCCACACTGGCCTGGCGGACTTGTTCGGCAACAATGAAACGATGTTCGTCGTTGCAGATAACTAATGGTGCTGTCACATCTAGGCCATTCAAGCGGGCCAGCGTTTGCTGTAACAAAGTTTTGTCACCACAAAGTTTTAAAAACTGTTTGGGATTCAACTGCCGAGATAGCGGCCAAAGCCTAGTACCGCTGCCGCCAGCCATTATTACGGGCATGATCATGGTTATAACTCTTTTCAGTCAGAATGGCGGAATAATTAAACCGTTTAGGAATAGGAGGAAATTAGAGCCGGAGCCTTTTCGGATTTTCCAAAAACCACTGGTAGGTCTGCGTCAAACCAATCTCCAACGAAATATTCGCCTCCCACCCCAACGCTTTCAACCGGCTAACATCCATCAATTTACGCGGCGTACCGTCCGGCTTGCTGGTATCAAACACCAATTCACCGTCAAACCCAACCACTCGTTTCATGGTCTCTGCAAGCTCTCGAATGGTGCAATCCACACCCGTTCCCACGTTTATGTGTGAAAGCGTCGGCTGGGTATTGGCCCGGTAGGTTTCGTTATCCAAGTTCATTACATATATGCTGGCGGCAGCCATATCGTCTACGTGCAAAAATTCCCGCATGGGCTTACCACTGCCCCACACCACCACTTCGCTGGCACGGTCTTTTTTGGCTTCATGAAAGCGGCGCATCATGGCGGGAATTACGTGGCTGTTTTCGGGATGGAAATTGTCGTTCTGTCCGTAGAGGTTGGTGGGCATTACGCTGCGATAATCGCGACCATACTGGCGATTGTAGCTTTCACACAGTTTAATGCCGGCGATTTTTGCAATGGCATAAGGCTCATTGGTTGGTTCGAGCCGTCCAGTTAACAATGCATCTTCTTTCATGGGCTGTTCGGCCATTTTCGGGTAGATACATGATGAGCCCAGGAACAATAGCTTTTGTACACCGGCCACGCACGCGGCATGGATAATGTTAGCTTCAATCATCAAGTTTTCGTAGATGAACTCCGCCGGGTAAGTGTTGTTGGCGTGAATGCCGCCTACTTTGGCGGCGGCCAAGTATACCTGTTGGATATTTTCCTGTTCAAAGAATTGCTGAACAGCCTTCTGGTCCAGCAGGTTTAGTTGGGTACGGTCACGAATGACTAGTTCGATTGCTTGGTTCTGTTCCAACTGGCGAACCAGCGCGGACCCGACCATGCCTTTGTGTCCGGCTACGAAGATGCGCTCTTTGATCATAACCAATTAATTCTCCACCGAAACCGGAATTCCATAACCATGCTTCTTCAGCAACGCGTGTCGTTTGGCGGTGTGGAGATCCTCGGCGACCATTTCGGCACACATTTCCTGTGTGGTGATTTCAGGCGTCCAGCCGAGTTTTTCCTTGGCTTTAGAGGGATCACCCAGCAGGGTTTCGACTTCCGCTGGTCGGAAATAGCGAGGGTCTACTCGAACAACCACATCGTCCACATTTAGCGCAGGTGCGTTATCGCCTTCAATGCACTCCACAATAGCGACCTCATCAACGCCTTGCCCTTCAAAACGCAGGGTTACGCCCAGTTCCTTGGCGGACCATTCAACAAACTGGCGTACGGAGTATTGCTTTCCAGTCGCAATTACGAAATCTTCCGGATGTTCCTGCTGCAACATCATCCACTGCATCCGCACATAGTCTTTGGCGTGCCCCCAGTCGCGCAAGGCATCCATATTCCCCATGTACAGACAACCCTCCAAGCCCTGTGCAATATTGGCCAGACCACGGGTAATCTTGCGCGTAACAAAGGTTTCTCCACGACGCGGAGATTCGTGGTTGAAGAGCACTCCGTTGCAGGCGTACATGTCGTAAGCTTCACGATAATTTACAGTGATCCAGTAAGCATAAAGCTTTGCTACCGCGTAGGGAGACCGCGGATAAAATGGGGTCGTTTCCTTTTGGGGGATTTCCTGAACCAATCCGTACAGTTCCGACGTAGAGGCCTGGTAAAAGCGAGTCTTCTTCTCCAGTCCTAATAACCGGATGGCCTCTAAAAGGCGCAACGTCCCCATCCCATCCACATCTGCAGTGTATTCCGGTGATTCGAACGACACAGCAACATGGGACTGCGCCCCCAAGTTGTACACCTCATCCGGCTGAACCTGTTGTAGAATCCGGGTAAGATTAGAGGAGTCTGTAAGATCACCATAGTGAAGCACAAAGTTTTGGTGCTCAACGTGGGGATCCTGATAGATATGGTCTACGCGCTGGGTATTGAACAGCGAAGCACGGCGTTTGATGCCGTGGACCTCATAGCCTTTTCCCAGAAGGAATTCGGCGAGGTAGGAGCCGTCTTGGCCGGTGATACCGGTGATTAGAGCTTTTTTCATCACATTAAAAACCTTAATAAAAAGTGTGACATAAAAATATAACAATTAACAAGTAGAAAAATGAAAATTACCAGCACACAGTAGAAAACTCACACAGCAAAACCCAAAAATATAGAATAAAATATCAACTGCTCTCTCTATTACCAATATACCTACTTATAAAATATCGACTGGAAATCATCAGATATAGCCTATTATATTTGAATACCAAAATTTCACAGCGTAACCTTTGAAATAAAAACTGTTGATGGGATGGCTCATGTTTTTTCCTAAGAAATGCAGTATAAGCTTCAGCCGAAAGGGAAAATTAGCAATAAAGTTACCCTGCTCAAAGTTTCACGATTATAAACACCAATATATCTTGGCGCTAAAAAAGCTGAATCGCCTAAGGAAGTTCTGAATAACCGCCGACTTCCCTAGATATACCTCATCCTGTCACCCCAATGTAGCTTACCTGTGTCTATTATAATCTCCACCAATGGAAAACAGTGACCAACCTTCTCATCCGCACTACCAGTGGGAATCATCATTATCTATAACGCGCCTTAAGGTCACAGATGTTGATAATTATTACTCACGTAAAAATCAATGCTTTTATCGCTTTCTCTTTTTAATTATTACACGCCGCCAACTTCAAAATATGAACTTTCATTCCTTTTAAAAATCAAACGCCAAAATTAAAACTATCAACTTACAAACCCTGAGTTTCCACAACTCAAATCACATATCTTTTCTGGCCCATCATAACCCAAGCCATCTAAGATCATATCTAAATCTTTGAACACTGGAAGAACATAAAGTTCAGGAAAGAGCTTAAAACAATAAAATGGCTGAAACCCCTTCTTCTCAAGATTCAACAGCGCTGTAGATAAGAAGGCGAAAATGTACCTGGGAGGCATTTCCCACGAATCTAGAAGTTTTTCGATGTTTTCCTCATTGTTCAAAATTTCAATATTAGAAAATCTCGACATCAAACCAACCTGAAAACTAATCTCCTCCATTGTCTCTCTAGGATGGAACTTTACATATACTTTTGAAAACCTTTTCCCCATACCATCAAAAACTTGGCAAAGTAGATTCCCGTAATCGTTTACATTAATATAATTCCTGTAAATCGGGCTGCTGATGAAAACCGCTGAGCGGTCGTCCAAATTCCTTGGATTTTTTTCTTTGCCTGAAAGAAAAACTAATCTCTTTCTTATTTTTCTATTATTGATAACATTTCTATCAACCCAAACTTCATCAATAAGACTGTCTTTCAATCTAAGCTTAGCGCCGTTGGATTCACCAACAATATAGGAATTCTCTATCCCAACAAAGACTTTCATAAAGGCGAGCTTCGCCTTATTCTTCCAAGTAACGGGACTTGTGTTGTTCAGTAGTGACACATACGTGGCGAACCCTTCACTTCTTAGAATGACAGAGGTGAATTTTTTATGAAACTCATTGGCAACCACAATATTTAATGGCTCAACCTCAGTATAAAAATTAAAAACTTCTAACTCTGGGAAATTAGACAATGTATTTTTTATTATTTTTGAATAGCATCTCAATGTTCTAAATTTGGAAAACCAACTACCAGAAAGGTTATGCGATGAGGGTAAAACAAATACACTATCTTCGCCAAAAAAATCCTTTACTTCTCCTATATTTATTTTATGGGGAATCACGAAAATAATAAAACTTTCTTTTGAGGTTTCACTGTTTATGGAATCGATCAGATCATAAAAATGAAAAGAATTATTGATTAAGAATGCAATTTTTTTTGAGCTCAAAATAATAATCCTGAGATCGTGGATTCAACCAACAACCGCAGCACCACTCATTTATAGCGCTCCGGAATATGCACTCCAGAACACCTCTGCCGGTGTCCGGTAGCCCAGCCGTTTTCTGGGCCGATTACTCGCTCACTCAACCACTCGATTGATGTGGGTTAGAGGAAGCTTGGCAAAGCTCGTCCTTGGACCGTACCCGGAGAGCCGATAAATGAGGCCATTTACTTGACCTTTAAACTGCAAGCTAAGCTCAACAGCAACCACCGCCTGTAACGGTGATTCAATAAAAACAGGTTATCCATCAACAATTAAACTCTCACAAAGACGAAAATCAACTTCTTCATCAATATCAAAAGACCGGATCCTAGGCATGACCGAGGCCCTCAAACTTTCCGTAAACAGCGAATGACTGTTCAGCAAAACATCAGCTCGAGCAACGTAAACCGCACCGTTCAAGCGATATTCTTTTTGATAATCTTGTGAACGTTTATAGGACGGACTCACACCTATAAATTTATTGTCATCATCGACAGAACCAACCCAGTCGATCGGATGATCAACTTCGCACACGCTGACGACGGTATCCTTGCAACCTCCTTTCCGGAATATGTGCACCGCATCCAAAACGTCTCCGGCAGTGCGAAGGGGCGACGTGGGTTGCAGCAGTACTATAGCATCCGGTGTATGGCCCGCTTTCTGCTCAGATTCGACGACTTCTTTTATGGCCCCTGCAGTCGTCGCCATATCGGTAGCCAAGGCATTTGGGCGTTTATGGGCAATAACGCCTTGGTCCGCATAGCGACCGGCAATGGTCAAAATCTCTTCATCATCGCTGGTGACAATAATCCTCGCTCTTAAGCCGGCTTTTAACGCGGTTTCAATCGTCCAACAAATTAGGGGTTTTCCGGCCAATGGAAGTACGTTCTTCTTTGGGAGTCGCTTGCTGCCTCCCCTCGCCGGGATCACGATGAGCAGGTCGCCACAATCAACCATTAAACGTGCTCTCCACTTCATTCTGGGCACGCTGGAAGTCATCCATACGACCAATATCCAACCAATACTCATGTATTGGAAACATATTCACAGGCTTTCCAGCATCGATCTGCTGTCCCAACAACGTCGGCATATCAATTCTGGCTCCCTGCTCTACGCTTTTCACCAGCTCCGGATTTAGGAGGTAAATGCCGGCATTCACAAAAAACTTGTGCACCGGTTTCTCGACCATGGACTTGATCTGGGCCCCTTCGCTGGTGATCACGCCGTAAGGAACCTGGTGCTCATATTCCCGTACACACATGGTAGCTATGCTGTCGTGATTCTCGTGGAATTCCAGAAAACTATGAATATTCAGCGACGTGAGCAGGTCACCATTCATCATGAACAGTGGTTGATCGATCTCATCATGCGGCAAAAGCCCTAGAGCACCACCGGTACCCAACGGTTCGTCCTCGTGGATATACTTTATGGATATCCCCCACTTTTCGCCATTGCCAAAGTAATCTCGAATAACCTCTGGCATGTAATGGGTCGATATATAGAACCTATGAAAACCCGCACTCACAAAGTTCTGTAGAATTTGTTCCAGAATTGGCTTATCGCCCACTTTCAACATAGGCTTGGGACAGTTGTTAGTCAGTGGCCGCAAGCGGGTACCAAAACCACCCGCCATGAGAAATACCGGGTTATCATGGCGGTGCTTGTTAAGTAGATCGTGCAGGTTAGCGAGACCGACAATCTTTTGGTCGCCGTCTACAAGTGGTAACTGCAGCACTTCGTACTGCTCCATCACAGCTAGAATGCGACTCTCTGTCCAGTCTTCTCCGGCGGTCTTCGGGTTGGTATTCATCACCTCATGAACAGGCGTATCCAGCGACAAATGCCGGAGTAGCGCCCGGCGAACATCGCCATCAGTCAGTGTGCCCAGCAGTGCTTCTGCCTCATCAACGACCAGAGCAATACGCAATGCTGCTTTATCAAGCACTTCGATGGCCTGTTCCAGACTTGCATCACGGTTGACTAGCGCGTCACGCCATTGCTTCATCACGGCTCCATCATTTTGCTACTGCCCAACAACTGGCAGATTGTAGAAGGACTTTTTCAATAAGCCATCGAGAGGATAATCCGCGAGAATCTTCACAATGGATTTACTAGCCCCTCCATTTCCATAGGGATTTGAAAGCGCATGCAGAGAACTCTTGAAGTCAGGAGTGTACAGCGTGTTGATGGCCTTTAAAATTGCAGTCTTCGATGGCTCACAATCAATAACGCTGTCAGCTTTTAAGCGACCTCTTTGGCGATCACCAATATTCACAGTTCCAATCTGGAAAGCCGGCGCCTCTAACAAGCCACTCGATGAGTTACCAATAACGCCATCAACCTCAGCCAGACAGGAAAAATAACGCAGCTGCCCAAGCGACGTGTATACGCTGGCGTTATCTCGGCCATCTACAAATTCGCGAACCATGCGCGTTAGCTCTCGGCCACCGGTGTCCGCATTGGGCATAGTGAAAATCAGATGGGTATCACTCAGTTCAGCCAACGCGTCAAGCAGCGCCTGCATTTGATCAGTGGAGCTTACCTGGCTTTCCAGAGTAACCGGGTGGAAGGTGATCAGAAGATTCTTATCCCCCAGTTGAAAATCAATGGATTCTTCAAGCCCTTTACGGTCGAGTAACCGGACACGTTTTATGGCATCAATACCCATTCCGCCGACATTGAATATACGTTCTGGGTACTCCCCCAATTGCAGAACGCGGTTCCTATATTCTTCTGCCGCGACGAAGTGGAGATGGGACATCTTGGTAATCGAGTGCCGGATTGCTTCATCAAAAGCACCCTCCGTAGTTTCCCCACCGTGTAGGTGTGCTACAGGAATACCAGCAATCAACGCCGCCGAGGTGGCAGCAAATATTTCAAAGCGATCCCCCAATACAACCACTATATCTGGGTGAAGGCGCTCATAAGCATCGGCGAAACCAATCATTCCTAGACCCATGGACTTGGTAATAGCGGTCTCGCTATCAGCACTTAGCAGCATTTCCACCTTAGCGTCGATGGCAAATCCCGCGGACTCGATCTCGTGATAAGTGGAGCCGAACTCCGGCGAGAGGTGCATCCCGGTTACAGCCACCTGTAAGTCAAGCTGGGCATGTTGGGCAATTTCGTCCATTAACCAGCGTAAAAGGCCGAACTCCGACCTTGTGCCCGTAACCACACACACCTTGCGGTTCATAGCTCTATCAATTCGTCTGGGGCGAAATCACGCGGTGCCTTCCGGCCAATCACTTCATCCCATCGCATCGGAGAGATACCTGTACCAGGCCTTTTGGCCATAAGGTTCGCTTCAGTAAATGGTTCTCCAGCCTGGATCGGGCACGCTGCCACCAGTGACTTACGGGCAATGGGCTTATTCTTTAGCTCACTTGGCCCCGGGCGTTTAACAGCATCCCCCATTGCTTTTTCAATATTACGAATTGCTGAAACCATGGCTTTGAGCTCTTCAGGCTCCAAGCTGGCCCGATGGTCCGGTCCCGGCAGGGAACGGTCCAAGGTAAAGTGCTTTTCAATAACCGTTGCCCCGAGGGCAACTGCAGCAATCGGGACTTCGATACCTGGGGTATGGTCTGAATAACCGACAGATACGCCGAACGCCTTTCCCATATTCACCATGGCATTGAGATTCACCTCATCCATGGGGGTTGGATACTCAGTCGTGCAGTGCAACACAGTTATTTGTTCGCGAGAGGTACCCACTTTTTCAATGACTTCAATTGCAGCTTCAACTTCACCAAGTGTTGCCATACCAGTTGAAAGAAGCACCGGTTTGCCATGCCGCGTCAGATACCGGAGATACGGCAAATTGGTAAGTTCACCGGAGGGAATTTTCACAAAATCTAAGGCGCCAAGAGTTTCAAGGAGGTTAATGCTATCTCTATCAAACGCCGTGGAGAAAAAGCCAATACCGAGTTTTCTACACTCACCAATCAGCTCAAGGTGATCCTCTCGTGTTAATTCAAGCTTTCGAATCATCTCTTGCTGGGACTCTGCGGGATCGGTTGTGCCTTTTTGGTAGTCCGCTTTTGGCGCAGACTGAGAAACAATGTTTTCCGCAATAAAAGTCTGAAATTTAACAAAATCCGCGCCAGCATCCGCTGCCACAGCAACTAACTGTTTTGCCAGCGCCACATCACCATTATGATTGACACCAGCCTCTGCTATTACCAACGTTTTCATTTCAACCTCTTAGCCGGCACACCTACGTATACAGTCTCGGGCTCGCAATCTGCGATAACCACAGCACCTGACCCCACCACGGTATTCTTACCAATTGTTCGCTTATCTATGTAATTTCCCTGATTAATCACCGCTCCTGCTCCCACCCAGGCCGCCTCTTCCAAATGAACATTGCCAGAGATATTGGCTCCAGGGGCGACATGAGCATACGAATCAATGACGCAATCGTGAGCAATGGTCGCATTCTGGTTAACGAGAACAAAGTCGCCTATGCAGATATTGCTGGTCAGTCGAGCGCCTGCAGCAATGATCACCCCCCGTGATGCATCGACAACATCCCTTTGTCCATAGCCAAAGGTCGCACTTGGGTGAATCAGATTAGAAAACTGCAAAAATTCTGAAAAGCGTGATGCAATTTTCTGTCGGATGATATTGTCGCCAATTCCAATCACAAAGGGGTGATGCGAAACTTTTTCTATTTCTGATTCCAGAATGATCTCACCAGCGCCAGACCAATATTTAAGCTCCTGATCGTCTCGGGCAATATAGAATGGCTCAATACCAATGGCCCAAGCTATATCACCAGCCTCACGGGCCATCCCAGCGGTCCCGAATATACCAATGCATTTGGTCATGACGGATCCGCCACCACACTACTCGGCAAATTCACAATCCGCTCTTCCAACCACTCGGCGTTAGTCAGATCACCACGGCGGCAACTCTGATACATGGGCAGGTGATTCATCAACGCCCAAATGGGACGAGTCATCACGCCTTTATTGTTTGTGCACTCCAACAGCTCATCCCGCTGCTCTTTATCTTCGCAGATTACGCCATTCAACCAGTAGTTGGAACGACACTCCGGTGGCTCAGTAATAAATTGCATTGAAGTGCCCTGAAAGAACGCTTCGTAGCTACTGGCAAGCGCACGCTTCGCACTAATAAACATTTCCAACTGCTCCAGCTGAGCACAGCCCAGCGCCGCATTCAAATTCGGCAAGCGGTAGTTGTAACCAAGCTCATCGTGAATATACTCGTAAGTATGCGGCTTCTTGGCTGTGGTGGTGAGGTGTTTGGCTCTCGCTGCAGCTGCATGGCTCGTCAGAATCATTCCCCCACCACCGGTAGTCATGATCTTGTTGCCATTGAAGCTGAGCGTGCCAGATGTGCCAAAAGTGCCGGTATGCTGGCCTTTATAGAAGCTGCCCAGTGACTCAGCCGCGTCTTCTACCAATGTGATGTTCCAGCGTTTGGTCACCTCACACAAGCCATCAAGATCCGCAGGGTGGCCAAAGGTGTGCATTGGGACGCAGGCACGAACTACTTTGCTGTCGGTTCGGGTACGACACACGCCTTCCGTATCCAGCCTGGCATTTTCTTCCAGCCAAATTGCCAGTGCCTTGGCAGACAAAGCTAACGTATTTCGGTCTACGTCAACGAATACAGGTTCGGCGTTGCAGTATGCAATGGCGTTGCAGGTGGCCACAAAGGTGAGAGGTTGCGTGATAACCAGATCGCCCTTCTCCACTCCTGCAAGCTTCAGCGCAATATGCAGGGCTGCGGTGCCATTTACCGTGGCAACAGCCTTGGGGGAGCCGGTATAACTAGCCATATCCTGCTCGAATCGATCCACGTAGGCACCTACGCTGGAGACAAAGGTAGACTCGATCGTGTCGGCCACGTATTCCTTCTCACGCCCTGGGAATACTGGTGCGTGAAGCGGAATAAATTCTTTGGTTTCGAAATAGTCTCTGACAAACTGAATCAGTTGGTCGCTCAAAGCTGCCTCACATTTTGCTGTCGAGATATTTGCCGGTTTCTTTATGGCCAAAATCCGGAATCATTCGGTGAAACAGGTCAACAAGTTCCCGCTTCGTCCATACTAGGTCTCGCTTCATCCCGGCAATGCGTTCTTCAAACTCAGCCAGCAGTTGCTCGTCAAACTTAGCCTGGTTTTTGATGACCCCAAGGTTCTCGAAGCGAGCCATATCTAGCGTTTCCCGGTCGGTAAAGAATTCTTCAAAGTCTTTCTCGCCGGTGGTATCGCTGGAGGTGAACAGGCATGGCCACTTGCCTTGCTCAGGGAGCGTTTTCACCAATTCCCGAGCCTCGTCTTCATCACGACAATGAATAGGCTCGTACCCCTTCTCTGCCAGATACTTCACAGCGATATCAGCAAACGTGATCAGGTGCAGTTTTTCGCTAAGTTTGGGGAAGAAGATGTCGCGGTTGTCGCCAAAGATACAGGACATCAAGCACAGCTCACCTGACTCTCTCGGGGTGACAAAGTAACGACGAACGTCGTTCGGCGCTACAATCGGCTGACGTTTTTCTAGGCGTTGGTTAAAACCGTGCATCAGGGAGCCATCCGAGAACGCCACATTCGCAAAGCGGGCGGTGGAAATGTCTATTTCAAGGCTTCTGCGCATCAGGAACATTTCCATGATGCGCTTAGAGGCGCCCATCATGTTCACAGGATTTGCTGCCTTGTCCGTAGACACACAGAAATATTTTCTGGCGCCAGCATCAATTGCTTGTTGCAGCGTTTTGTCCGTGTTGAAGACGTTGACATTTACCATGCGCATGAGCGTGTAAGGGTCTTTTTCGCTGCGCACGTGCTTGAGGGCGGAGAGGTTCAGGATGTAATCGTAGCCACCGTCAGCTTTAAAAAAAGCATCGTATTCAAGCGAACCGATATCCAGTGCGAAGGTACGAAAATCGCCTGGGATATAGCCAAAGGTGCTTCGTATGTCCCGGACCAGCTCTACCAAGTTGTTCTCGCTGATGTCGACTACGTGAAGTTTGGCTGGGTTGCGCTTGAAGATTTCTTTAGTGACGGCTTGGCCTATGGAGCCGGCGCCGCCGAGGACAAGGAAACGGGAGGAACTAACGACCTCGGCTAGTTTTACTTCACTATTGTGGATATCGGCAGAGAAAAGTTCTTTATCTCGACCGATTAGATCTAATATAGAGTTCATCATCTTCCTGTTGATATTTTTGACTTTTAACATACCTGAGAGAGCTTCTTTCAGGCATGCTCGGCCATACGTTGAAAAATTGAATTTCTTGAGGCGAGCTCGTCGTAGGTGCCTCGATCTGCCACTTTGCCTTTCTCAAGCAAATAAATTGAGTCGCACTGGCGTACCGTTGCCAAACGATGCGCAATCATTATGATGGTTTTTTTGCCGGAGAAATCATGGATGGCATCCATGATGAGCTTTTCAGTAATGCCATCCAGGGCGCTCGTAGCTTCATCTAATACCAGTACGTCTGCATCGTGATAGAGCGCTCTTGCAATGCCGATTCTTTGTTTTTGACCGCCAGAAATTTGTACACCCCGTTCCCCTACCCTGGTATCTAAACCGTGAGGCAACTCGGCTAGCAGTTCTTCCAGGTGTGCCATAGTGGCTGCTCGATTAACCTTCTGCTCATCTATTGCCTCGGGGGGGAGGCCGAAGGCGATGTTCTCACGAATAGAGCTATCTGCCAGAAAAATGGATTGCGGCACGAAGCCGACAGAGTTTTGCCAGGCTCTTATGTTTTGCTTGGTTAGGGGCTCGCCGTCAATCAGCAGATTGCCTTGCTGGGGCTCGATCAGCCCCAAAAGTAGATCTATCGCCGTGGATTTGCCTGAACCAGAAGCGCCCACCAAGCCAATGACGCCTTTGGCGGGAATTGTGATATTCATATTTTTGAGTGCTGGCTCTTCTTTGCCCGGGTAGGTGAACAGCACATCATTCAGTCGCACTTCATGTTCCGGAATGATGCGCTTTTGTGTTGCCTCAATGGCTTTGCCCGTTTCCACGCTACTTGCGTGAAGATCCTCACGAACGGCGTCAAACGCTGCAAGGTTACCCCGGATTTGAGATAAACCGGTATAAATCTGCTGAAAAGCGGGCAACATTTTAAACCCCGCCAAAGCATAGACAGATAAAGCTGGAAGTATCGAGCCTAAATTACCCTCATGGGCCGCTAGCAAGTAAAGAACAAGAAAAATGACACTACCAAATGCAATCAGCTCCATCGCATACCGAGGAGCTTGGGCCAGAGCCACGTTAGTACCCTGAGCTATAGCAAACTTATCACAGGCAATCTTAAACCGGTCAGTAAAATCTTTCTGACGCCCAAGTAGTAAGGCATCTTTTATACCGCCAAACCCCTCACCCATCAATTTGAAACGCATTTGCTGGGCTTCGCTTATGTGCCGCCCATTTCGCACCAAACGCCGCCGTACGGTTTGATATAGGAACATATAGGCGCTTACAAAAATCACCAAACCGGAAATGGCTACTGCTGGGTTGTACAGAAGTATCGCAACAGCCATGAGCATCATCATCACCAGCTTGGCATTTATTTGCATGAGCGGATTAATAATTTGGCCGGTAATTCTCTGGGTTTCTTGAGCTATACGATTTGTCAGCTGGCTGCTGCTGCCACTGGCGTGAAAAAGCCAAGGTTGATGCATGTAGTGGTGGAAAAGGCGGTTACCCAGCTCTGCGCCAACTTTTGCAGCATACATTGACAGCCGCCAGATGGTGAATATCGAGATAGCTGCGGCCATTGTTAGAACCAGAAGAACACCAATGCCAAGCCAGAACAAGAAATTGTGAGGGCTTTCGAGGCCGGATGCGCGGTATACATCGGCAAGGAAGCCTTCACCTTCCAGTTGTGAGATGTCACCTACTATTGCCATGAACGGGCCAATTGAGATTACACCGGCGATTTCAGCGAAGGACATTAGTACTACCAGGATTTGGAGGCGCAGGAGTTTTTTACGCTGTTCGCTGTTTAGTAGGGAATAAAGTTCTTTTAGTTGGCTGAACATTTTTGCCTTTTGATTGATCTTGGAGCGGAAAGACGCGGAATTAATAGATTAAGCCCGATTGCTAGAGGGCGAAAAGCCTTAAAGTTGGAAAACCGAAAATCTAGACCATTGATTTCAAAAAAACTTTAACAACTGATATGAGGGCCTTATCAATCTCCCTTACCCTGTCGGTATCTATAGCTAGATTGTTTGCTATTCTTTGATATCGAGCTCTTTATTCGGCCAGACAAATGCTAATACAAATACCGTAAAGACACCCAGCATACAGCCGAGCATAGCCGCTATGATCGCAATCAGCGCCCGTTTGGGTTCACTTTTTTCTTGCGGAACCACAGCCGGATCAACCGTTTTAAACACATATTCCTGTTGAGCACTGGCAAGCATAACCGTGCGGGTCTCGCTTTCGATGAGCTGGTAAAACACTTGCTGCATGCCGGCGATGTTGGTTTCGCTGAGTTTTTTTTCCAAGTAGGCGATGCGGGCTTCGGCTTCTTTTACGTCTTCCTCGCGCATGTGTTCGTTGATGTCGCGCACTAGCTTTTCGGCCCACTCTTTGGCCACCGGTGGGGATTGGCTTTTGATGTTGAGGCTAATCATGCCCGTTTCGTCATTGCTTGAGATGCTCAGGTGCTCTTTGAAGGTTTTGACCAAGTCCCAGTCTGTGGGTTTGAGGCTTTTTCCGTTTTCATCGGCAAGCCATTTCTGCGTTTCGCGATTGTAAACTTCTTCGTTAATGGTCCACTCTTCCCTTTCCATGTTCCACTCTTTGGTGGCCATGAGCGGGACGGTGAGATTGTGGCGGTGTATGAAGTCAGTCAAAAAGGCACGTGATTGCAGCACTTCTTTAGCCATAATCGTTTGGTTGGCGCCACCACCGCCGATATTAATACCCGCCAGACTCGCCAAACCACCTAGCTGCCCACTGATATGAGGGTCGCCCTCATCCTGCGACGGTGCCAGAAGGATGCTCGCCTGGTAGATATTGGGTTTGCTCAGAGCGTAGAGTACGCCGACGGCAGCGAAGATTACAGTAATGAGCACGATGATCCACTTACCACGCCATAAAGTGGCAAACAACTCCCGCAGGTCTATTTCATCATCTGGGCGATAGGTTTGCTCTGGAGGCTGATTCATTAAAGATTCCCCACCGCGGCAGCACCCAACGCCATCTGATAAACAATCTGACTCACGTTACTCCAAAGCTCCAACTGATTCAGCCTGTCCACATCAATGGGTACAACAATAGTGTCCCCCGGGGCCAGTTGCTGGCTGCGGCCGCCAAACCAGCGGCTTTTCTCTGGCAACATTACGGAACCATCTGCTTTAACTACGTAAACCCTCTCCTCATCCGCCTGGCGGGTGGGGCCACCGCTACGCTCCAGGTAGTCATCCACGGTCAGGCCTTTGGTGTGCAGGTGACTGGTCGGGAACTGAACTTCGCCAAATACGCTGACGGCCTGAGGGATGATGGGTACGGTTAAGGTGTCGCCGTCCTGAAGGCGGATGGGCTGATAGTCATTGCTTCCCACAACCGATGCAAGGTTGATCACCATTCGGCCCACGGGGCGGGAGTCCTGCACTTCTTCCAACAGGTCTTGTACCTGTTGGGTGCGTTCTGCGTTCTGGCCGCCGAAGTCATCACCTTCCAGTTGTACGCCTACCAGGTCGCCCTGCAGCCTTTCTTCCGCTTCGCGCAGGCGCTGGGCTTCCAGTTGGCGGAGTTTTTCGCGGGTAAACACAGCGCCTTCGGGGAAGGCGTTGTCGGTGAGACCGCCGGCGCGTTTGATGACGTCGCGGAGGGTTTCGCCGTCACGGATGGTGTATTGGCCGGGGTAACGCACTTCTCCGTTCAACTCGATGGTTTTGGCTTGAGCGAATTCCGGTATGGATTTGATCAGCAGGCGGTCCCGGCTTTTGAGGGTAACAGAGGCCTGGCCCTCCATAACGGCCTGCAGGTTCAGGTTCTGGATCCTGGTTTTACCGGTGCCTTCGTCGTCCACTCCGAAACGTGCCAGTTCAGCGGTGTATAGAGACGCCGAGTCCTTCAGGCCGCCGGCTACGTAGATGGCGTCTGCCACTTGCCTTGAGGCAGGTAGTGGGTATTCGCCGGGGTAACGCACCGGGCCCGTTACGCGGATGGTCTGCTCGGGTGCGCCGGGTTTGGCCTGGGCTTTCAGCCTTTGCAGCACCGGGCTGAACAACTGTTGCCTGGTAAAGTTACGGCCCTCTTCGCCACCCTCTACTTTGCCGGCGTCTGAGAAGATCAGCACGCGGTCCTGCTCTTCGAGCAGCATGTCCTGTTCGCTTCCGGGGTTCTGAACGGCGTCTCGCAGCCGCAGGTTCAGCACGGATACTTCATCGGTTTTTGGATCGGTGCGGACAATGGCGGCGTAGCGTTGGTCGGCCACTGGTACCAGGTCCGTGTCCAGACTATTGATTACCGAGCTCACTCGCATACCGGGTACCCAGGCGAACTTGCCGGGGCGGGTGGCCGCCCCTTTCACTTCCACGTACTGGCCAGTAATGTCGGAGATGGAGGCCACTTCAATGCGGTCACCGGGGCGTACCCTGGCCTGTTTGCCTTTCTGGGTAGTGAGGTTGGCTTCGGCGATGATGCGCAGGAAGTCGTCATTGTTGCGTTCAATGCGTACCAGTTGTGGGTAGGCCTGGGGGGTCAGGCCGCCGGCCAGGTTCACCAGTTCCTGCAGGTTGGTGCCGTTTTTCAGTTCGTAGAGCGCGGGGCGGTAGACTTCGCCTTCTATACCTACGCGGTCGCCCACGGGCGGAATGAAGATAACGTCGCCGGGTTGCAGGCGGTTGTCGTTGGAGGTGTCGCCTGCCAACAGCAGGTCGTACAGGTCCAGTTCGCCGACCAGTTCACCGTCTCGTTTATGCTGAATCTTTCGTAGGGAGCCGGTGCGTTTGATGCCGCCGGATACGTAGAGGGCATTAGTGATGGTGGAGAGGGAACTGACGGTATAGGAACCGACTTTTCTCGCCTCACCCAACACAAACACCCGCATGCTGCGCAGTTCACCCAGGGTGACGCTGGCCTGTACGCCGATATATTGCTCGGAGACCAGTTTTTTGATCTGCTGCCGGGCTTCGTCAAAGCTCAGGCCGGCGACACTTTGGGGGCCAGACTGGGGAAAGCTGACTGTACCATCCCTTGAGATGGGCAGTTCCAGTTGCTGGTTTTCCTTGCCCCAGAGCTGCACCCGTAATACGTCGCCGGGGCCCAGGGTGTAATCGTTGGGAATGGGGATTTCGGTAACGGGCGCAAAGGTTGTGGGGCTGCCGGCGAACAGGTCGTAGCCAAATGGCTTCAGGCCACCGTTCTTGCGGTCCTGTTCTTCGTTGTCTTCCTGTTCTTGCCGGGCACGTTCCCGTTCTTCATCGGAGATGGCGTCCACCGGTTCTACCACATTCACGTTCTGTGGCCGCTGGTTCTGCTGGCCCGCGGAGCCGGCGATTGAATCCAGATCCACTCCATACTGGCTGGCCAGGGCTTCCTGCTGGGCCCGGGGCATGCTCTTGAACTGTTCAATCTGGGACTGGCTTATGGATTGGGCGGCGGTGGTTACTGGCAATACAAGCGCCAGTGACATCAGTAGTCGTTTGGTCAGGTTCACTTAGTCAAATCCGTTATTTAGAAGCGGTAACGCCAGGCGGCGCCGACAGACCATTGGTCTTTCTCGCCGCTCAGGAATTCTATCTGTTTGTCGGTGGCCTGGGCCGTAAGGTCCAGCCAGCCGTTGAGAAATTGTGTGCCGTAACCCATAGATACCACGGCTGCTTTCTGGTCGCCATCCGGCACATTGTAGAAAATATCATTGTCCGTGATGACAGTGCGATTACCACCGTCTTTGTTCAGGTCAAGGTAGCCTAGAGAGGCGGAGAGGTTACGGCCATCCGGAAAGAAATTAAATACGCCTAAAGTCAGGGTTTCCGCGTCGCCGTCGAAGGTGGAGGCCATGTTACGGCCCTTGTAGCGGTAGCCACTGCGATAGCGGGAATGGTCGTATGTAATGTTGGGCATGGCATTGCCGAGGAAGTCGTCGGCCAGAGTGTTGCTGTATTCGACAAACCATTGCTGGTCACTGCTCAGCAGTTGGGTGGTCCAGTCGGTGCCCAGTAGCCAGGATTTGCGGGCCGGGAAAGCGCCGGCTTCGTCTTCACCCATCATCTGGCCATAGACACCCATGGCCTGGTCGCCGATGGAAAAGCCGTAACGCGCGTCAATACTGGCCAATTGGTTTCCGGGGTCGTTCTCTTCCAGTTGACCATTGTCGCGGCCGATCAGGGCGTTCCAGATGGTGGAGGCGCCTTCCGGCCGACCTTCGCCGCCGAACATGATCGCTCGGGAGAAGCCAATATCCAGCCCGTCGATGGGCCTTACCGTCAGGCGCATGCCAATCATCTTGGCGTCGGGAACCGCACGTTCGCTTTCCAGCTGGCCAGCGAAGGTGGTGAACTGCCAGGGGCCGATCCATTTTAGCCAACTGGTTTCCGGCTCTGCGGCATCCTTGCGGTTCAGCCATACCGCAGGCATGGGGCGGGCGTTGTTGGAAAGGATCAAGCTACTTTGCCACCCTGGCCCCCACCAACGGTCGATGGCGCCAGCGCCAAACACCCAGTTACCGGCGGTTGCGGCCAGATAGGAACCATCCAGGCGAAGTGTGTCGTCGTCTTCGGGGTTGGCTGCCAGGGCTGGTGTTATGCCGAAGGCCCAGGATTCACCCTGCCATTGCACATTAAGGCTGGTCTCGGCTGTTTCGCGTGGGCCAGCCTGAAACCCTCTCACAAAGGTCGGCTCGCTGGTTGCGCCTAGTCCGTACTCCGCTCGCCACCCCTGCTGGCCCTGTTCGTCCATCTCAAACTTCAAGTAAGCCAATGGGCCGCCGATGGCCGGGGCATCGCTACCGGTTTCCCGGCCCAAGCCACTATGGACAGTACCCATCATCACCGGCCAGGTGGAGGTTGTGCGGTTCAGGTGCCCCCGGTCCGCCAGCTTTTGCAGGGCAAAGCGGGCGCGGTTGTCGCCAGGCGACAACCAGGGTGCCGAAAAGGCCGCAGAAGAATACGTGGCGGCAATCAGGCACGCTACCGCCCCACCGACCAGGGTCCAGTGTTTTGAGGTCATATACCGACAACTTTCTGAAAAATGACAGGAAAAAACGAACAATACGGAGGGAACAACCTAATCCCAACTGTATCCCTGTCGGTTGATGAAGCTTCTGTGTCAAAAGCGTGACGATTTTACGGCATCCCGTATGACACGCAAGTGACAATAACCCTGACACGCCCGCTATTGGGCGCGCTGGACGTGAAGAATTGTCAAACGCTCATACTTTGATCACTCGCCAGCCAGCTGATTCCTGACCAGGCCAATGAACTCAGCGAGAAACGCACTAAATACCCCCGCCATCAACCCCAGCATAATAGATAGGATGACAATAAGGCTTCTCGACGGGCCCGCATTATCGCCACTTTGCCTGCTAACAACCAGGGCCTCAAAAGGCGATAACGATTGCAGATCCGATTCCAGTGCAAGCTGCTTTTCTACGGCGGACGCAATTGCATCGCCAGTGTTCTCACCTTCTTCGAGCATTTTGATGGTCGAATCCAGGGACGCAATCTGCTTCTCAAGGCTCTTGCGCAGCATAGACAATGCCTGCTCTTGTTCAGAGCTTAGCCGCTCGATCAGCTTCCGATGATTCTTCTCTATAAGCTCTGCCAAGGGGGGCGAGGCTTCGGAAACGATTCTAACAAGTCCGGTATCCTTCGGGTTACTGGCCGTTAGTTTGAAAGGCAGGTTCCTGCTGTTTTCTGCGTAATAGAAGGCCTGTAGATCCGGCACCCAGAGGCTGTCCAGTTCGGCAATGATTGTAGCGGGCTCTTCGACGTATTTTCCATTCGCCTTTTCAGCCAGTTTCATGAGGGTGACGTATTCGTATTTTTCTGGCGCGAACAATGCGTAGGCCACACCAACAAGAGAGACCATCACAAAAATGACGTAGAACACCCGCCGGCGTCTAAGAAATGTCGTTGCCAGATCAACCAGGCTGATTTCGTCGTCGTATTGGGGACGCGAAGGCCCCTGGGGGGGGGGTCTACCATTTCATAACCATCGTTTGTTAAAGGTAAATGACATTATGACTGCTTTGAAGACGAAAAGTAGTGAACATAAATTCCTTTTGGGCTTAGGGCCCGGGTTGTCGGATTACGCTTTGCTAATCCGACCTACGGGGGTGGAGGGTGGAGAGCGGGACTTTTACGGTTTGTTGTTTTTGCATGAAGCTGATCAGGACGATGGCGCGCTCTTCGCCGTCGTAGGCCTGAAAAATAGCGCTGATGCCTTTAAAGGGCCCATCTTCCAGATCCACGGCCTGACCGGGTTTGATGCCGCCCTGCTCTGCAACTGAGTGCAGGCTGTCTTTAATGTGCTGGATGACGTCATCCGGAATGGCGGCGGGTTTATTGGCAAAGCTGACAACCCGGAGGATGCCACGCGTTGAGCGCAGCTTGGCCCACATTGGATCCGTTTGCTCCATGTTCACGAACAGGTAGCCGGGAAACAGAGGTTCCAGCTTTTTGGTGCGCTTGCTGGCCTTGATTTTTTCCACCGTGATTTTCGGGTAGAAGCAGGCGATGTCCTGGTTTTGCAGGTGTGTCAGGGCACGGTCGCCCTGGCTGGGCTTGTGTTGGAGGGCGTACCAGGTCATCGGTGCCTCCTGGTTGGAGCGTGTCTCGTGGTTGCTAGCACTGCTATGAGTCGGATAATCAATTGATTTTACAAACCACCATGCCGGTTCCAGAACTCAGAGGGTGAAACAACCGGATAGTTTTCGGCCAATGCGAGCAGATCTTTATCGCCGGTAACGAGGTAGTCCACCGAATAGCGCTCAATACCGGTCACCAGTGTTCCTAGCACCGGCGTGTCGTTCAGATCTCTCACTGTATCAAGCGGCAATTCCACAGGCTCAATAACTTCAGCCAGAAACGACAGAATATCTACGAGATCATCAACTTCCGCATCTGACAATCCATGCCGGTGACGCAGCCGGGGAAGAACCCTGCGAACTTCGTCGAGAATATAGCCGGAAAGATAAACCTCTATGGCCCCACTACGCCAGGCCTGCATAATCTTGCCCGGCACGCTGGCTGTATACGCCATACCGGATATAATGACATTCGTGTCGAGTACCACCTGAATGGATGCCATCCTTGGGCCTTTTCCTATTTGTCTGCGGAACGTTCGCTCGCGATCGCTTCTTCGATTTCCCGCATACCTGCATCCTGAGGTATACCAGCAAACCCCTCTTCCAATCGCGAGCTCAAAGCTTCAAAGCGCGCTTCCATCCTTCTGATTCTCCCAAACAGGCGCGCATCGACCAGAGCAGCCACCGGCTTGCCATCTTTTTTTATCAGAACACTATCGTGTCGATACTGGACCTGGTTAATCATCTCGCCGAGGTTCTGGCGAAACTTAACAGCACTGGTTTCCGTAATCATGCCCACCTCCAATCATATTGATCATACTGATCATATCATGGTCTAGGAAAAACACCACGAGTTACCATGTATAGGCTTATTCATTCAATACCAGTTACCGGATGCGACAAAATGAGGGTTCAGTACATTTTCCTTGCCGTACTTCAGGGGCTCGCCGTCCATCGTTTCCACTTTGCCCCCTGCTGCGGACAGAACTGCGTGGGCAGCACCGGTATCCCACTCGCAGGTTGGCCCCAGCCTTGGGTAAATGTCTGCATGGCCTTCAGCAATCTTGCAGAACTTGAGGGAACTGCCTGCCTGCACCAGTTCGTGGGCGCCAAGCTTGTTGATGAAGGCTTTGGTTTCTTCGTTCAGGTGGTTCTTGCTGGCAACAACGCGCTTGGCCTCACCGGGCTCGACTACACTGATCCGCCGGATGCGGCCTGTGCGGTCCCGCTTGTAGGCGCCCTCGCCTTTCAGGCCCCAGTAGGCTTCCTTTAGCGCTGGTGCTGTTACCACCCCGAGAATGGGCTCGCCGTTCTCGATCAACGCGATGTTGACGGTGAATTCGCCGGTGCGTTGGGTGAAGTCCTTGGTGCCGTCGATCGGGTCAATCAGCCAGAACCGGTGCCACTGCTTGCGCTCGCTCCAGGGGATCTCTGAACCCTCTTCCGAAAGCACGGGAATATCGTGACTGAGATTGCGCAGGCCTTCCACGATGACCCGATGGCTGGCGATGTCCGCAGCGGTAATCGGCGACTCGTCCGCCTTGAAGTCCACCTTGAAGTCCGTCATGTAGATGCTGAGGACCTTTTCGCTGGCGGCGTCTGCGATTTTGAGGACATCGGGGAGGATGGAACTGTAGTGCATGGGGGTCGGCCTGCGTTAAATGGGGTCAGAGCCCAAAGTCTGCCTGAGTCCTGAGGATACAATCAAACGAATAATTTGGGGTCAGACTGACCCCATGCTTCCTTTATTCCCTCATAATCCTGATTGCTTTTGGGTTTAAACAGCTTCTCATAAACTTATTCATTTCGCCCATATCACCGCTTTCATAAAACCAGAGCATCAGTTGGTTGAATTCCAATTGCCGGGTTGCTGGTACGTTGATCGCCGGGAAGCCCATCGACAGCAGGTGTCCATTCATCATCAGGCGCCCCATCCGTTTGTTGACGTCATAGAAGAACTGGTTCCTGGCCATGGTCAGAAAAACGTGGATCGCCTGGTCATAAACGTCTTTGTAGGCAGCCATGTTTTCAACCATCTGATCAAACAGTGCAGGCAATGCGCTCGCGTTTGGGGGCTCGTACTCGGTTCCCGCGATCAAGACGCCACCGGTGCGAAATTGCCCCCATTCAAGCGCCTCTTCTTTTGCGGCAATGGCATGAAGCTGGCATGCGCAGGCCTGCGAGACCTCAAATTTACCCGCCTTCAACAGCCTGAAAAGCTCCTTCCAGGCCTCGCCCTGATTAACCGCAATTTGCTGGTCACTCAGCTTGTGCCCGCCGATGGTGATTCCCTGCAGCAGCGTCTGAACCTCTGGCAGCGTAAAATTGATGCCCTCCAGTTGCACGGCGTCATACACAAAAACGGACACGTCCCGCTGGGCGAGCATGAGCGCCTTTGCCTGATTGGGAGGCATTCCCCAGTGGCGGTCCGTTGGTTTCTGCATTGCTGGCTGCCGTTAACTGACTGTTGAAAGGGAAGATATTAGCACAGGAGCAACCTGTGTTGGGGTCAAAGGAAATAAAATGCCAGACCCCGATATTCGTTGGCTTCAACGCTTCAGTAATTTCAAAAAAGCGTTCAATCAGCTCGATTCCGCCGTACAGTTATGCAAAACACGGGAATTGTCCGATCTGGAGAAACAGGGGCTGATTCAGGTGTTCGAGTATACGTACGAATTATCCTGGAATATGATCCGGGATTATTTTCGGTGGCAAGGCAACACGTCAATTACAGGTTCCCGGGACGCAATCCGCGAAGCGTTTGCCAACGGACTGCTGGAGGAAGGTGACGGCTGGATGCGAAAGAAGTGACCCTGTACGGCTCCCGAGCCAAAGGAACCTATCGATACAACTCCGATATTGATCTGATGCTAACCGCACCCGGGCTTTCATGGCCAGAGTTCAATGAAATCGAACTGTAGCTTGAGGGTCTGACCCCAGCGCCTAACCTAGCCTCTCAATATCTTCCCGATTGTGGTCTCGCAGGTACTCCCGCAACGCCGTATCCATACGAGATTGCCAGCCTCTGCCCGTGGCTCGAAATTTGGCAACAACGTCGGGTGAGAGGCGGATGGTTATACGCTCCTTTGTGACCTCCGCTTTTGGCCTCCCCATAGGGCGAAGTTGCTGAAACTCCTGGTCTGCAAGCTCCCTGGCATCTGGGTCCTCCGCGATGCCAGCATTAATATCGGATTCTTCCTGATCCGACGGCAACTCAAACATTCGCCCTGATTTAGATTTTGTCTGCATATAGCTTCACCTCTTAAAGAACACCGTGTTTCGCGGTGTTAACGGCATCCTTCCCTGGATCAAATTCCATTTTCATGGCACTTATTGTACATACAAAAACCACAACAATAAATGGAATGGAACCTACACCATTTGAAGACACCGCTGCCCAATCCGCGGAACAGCATTGTGTTTGCCGGTTTCCAGGCCCCGGGCACCCGTGGGGATGCGCTGGTAAACGGGGCGGAATCGGTGAAGATCCATGGGGAGTACTGGCCGGTGAAGGCGGAGGTGTATAACCTGGATTCGCTGTCGGCTCATGGGGATTACAATGAGATTTTGCAGTGGCTTGGGGCCGGGACATTGAAGCCGGAGAAGGTTTATATTACTCACGGTGAAGTTGTTGCCAGTGATGTTATGCGGAAGCGGATCAGAGATCGGTTTGGATGGGATGTTGAGGTGGCGGAGTTGTTTGGGGAGGTTGGGGTTTGAATATAAAACCGGCTCTCATATCACGCTGCAAGACTCGGGGCCAAATGAGTCCCTCCATTGCGCAGCAGCGCCTGAAACAATTATGCACTGCCACTTGCCGTTCGCTGATCGCTCGAACCTCAAAATTACCCCTGACAAATTAGGATGGGCATTGCCCCCCATCGTCACTTCGATGTGACCAGAACCGTCAGCATTCAAGTTCGCAATATTCGTAGCGGCATCTCCGGTAGTGAGCTTTGAGGGAACATATCCCAAATCAGCATTGGCCACCGAACTAGAACTAGATACTTGAGCTTCAAATGCAGACCTGTAACTCGATAGCTCGCCAACCGCCTGGCTTACCTGAGTTTTCAAAACGTAGCCTTGATAGGAAGGAATCGAGATTGTCGCCAATATACCGATGATGGCGACAACAATCATAAGTTCAATTAGCGTGAAACCTATAGATGATTTTCTCATAGCAACTTACAACTGCACCCAATGCACCTGAACTAGTATCTGTACTAGCAAAAAAGAAGCCAACTTAAAGGGCAGTTTTATTGCTCAGGTGGCATTTGGCTGAGAGGCCGAGGAAAGTTTCCGTGGAACCAGAAACGAGGCAGGTAGCCTTCCCCAACTTCTTCCTGATAATAGGGCAGATCATCACTCATGGCCTGCCGATATTTCAGCACTTCGTGGAACCAATACGAACTGGCGATGAGAAAAACAACCATAACGACAGGCCCTGCCGATATTAAAAGCTGTGGTCGTTTTCCTGAGTCACAAACTCTAGGCGGCCGGGACTCGGGCTTAATAAGTGCCCAAAAAATCGTGAGCATTGGCAACCCAATCAACATCGACCCAGGCGCGATAAAAACCGCAGAAACACCCGCGTGAACCAACGCAGCTGTCACCGACGCAGCAAAGGCGATCAGGTATAGAGCATCAGGGTTGTCACCAACTCTGGCGGAATAAATCTGGCAGAGCAAACACCTCAACGCAAATCCACAGAGAACCACGAGGCCCACTATGGAAATCCAGCCATACTCCGCCGCCCACATCAGATACATATTGTGGGGGTGCCCCAATTTCGGTGATGCATGATAACCGTCAGTCAGGGTTTCATGGGTTATCCAAGCCTGAGGCCCCATACCGAAAGGAAAGTGTTGTAGGCTCATAGCCAAGGCTTCCCGCCATAAGGGAATACGACCGGAGCTGTGGCCTTTGACACCGCGAACCTGAATTTCATCAAAAACGAGACTGGGAATAATCAATGACAATACGAACCAAGCAATCAATCCGTAGATTGCAAATCTAGCAAACAACTTTACCCAGGGCGAAGCGGTCTTTCCAAAGCAAACCCATACCAAGATGAACCCAACAAACAGGCCAACCATGGAGCCACGTGACGATGACATAAAAAGAATCCACCACCAAACTGCAGCAGAAAACGACACGCCCAGCCGCCAAAGCCGGCTCTCCTTGAATGGCGTAATTAGTAGAGCCAATGGAAATAGTGGTATCACCCATGTCGCAATATGGCTCCAGTAGCGAATATTGACAAACCCCCAAGGAATAATTCTATCTAGGCGAGAGAAATTGTCATTAATTGCAAACAGGTAGACCGTTATTGTCATCGCCGCATAGAAGAAACAGGCAACAGCGGCTACTGTCACAAAAGCGAGAGATACGTCCCTGGCAACCTGCTCCGCTCGAATCAAGTAGCCAGTTATACCGAAGGCGAGAAAATAGAGGGTGTAAAAAACCGGCTCAATAAAATAAAAAGGCCCCAAGCGATATTGCAGTGCCGCAAAACAGAAGCTGAACACTAATAGGGAAAACGGCCACATATCTTGCAGCGCTGACGTTCCTTCTCCCCTCCGGCAGAACATTCTTACAAGCCCCAGAGCAACCACAACAACCAAGGAAAGTGACAGCAAAATTCGCTGATCCGCATAAGCCCCAAAGGCGGATGGCAGAAAGTCAGCAAACAGGACTGAGCAGAACAAAAGAATGAAACCGGGAACTGAGCTAACTATTGTTTTATTTCTCACCAAAATTCTCTTTATTTGAGACAAACGCTGCCTTTTCATAAAACGTGCAATGAGTGACCAAATAATCACACCCACCCGACCAAGCCAACCTGTGCAGGTAGAACTATAACAATCCCACAATATCCGTGGCACACAAGGAGAAAATTTAATCGATTTGCTCTCGCAGTCTACGGTTCAGTTTTATTCAAATGAATTGAAACGTCACATAGCAGAATCGAGTAGGAGGGGGAGTTACCTCCCCCGTCCTCTCACAC
>TARA_R100000306_G_scaffold26063_1_pt1 | contig 27159 bp, 19 predicted proteins | sample TARA_R100000306 | Tara Oceans TARA_R100000306 (sample SAMEA2620824) | marine metagenome | biome: marine biome (ENVO:00000447); feature: mesopelagic zone (ENVO:00000213); material: "saline water (ENVO:00002010), including plankton (ENVO:xxxxxxxx)" | depth 1000 m | reverse complement strand
TTGAAAAGGTTTAATCGCAGAAAGAGCCTCAATAATTCAACGTTTTTTCAAAATCATCACATAATTGATTTACTATATCTTCAGTCTCTCTTATAAAAAATTGTCCTAAACTTTTTTTATTTCTTCTTATATACTTATTGAATATTTTTTTAAAGTCACTATAAATTTCTTCTTCATCAAAAGTGCCATTGTTGTTTTTCATTTTAGCAATGATATAAGTTCCGTTTTGAGGCAACCTGACGTATTCAAAGAACGCCTCTATCTTACTTTGGAAATCTATGATTAAGGCTTCTATTTCCTCTTCCTCCTCATTACGCTTTTCAATAACAGTTAATATGTCAAATTTATATTGTTTGGTATATTCACTCGTTGGTTCTTTTGCTTCAGTCCTTGTTTTTTCTTTCTTTTCAGTCTCTTCCGAAGGAACCACGATTCCTATTTTATTATCAAAATAAACATCTACATCGTCTATTAATTCTGTTGTGCCAGTTAAAGTGTTGTATAGAAGACTAAATCTGTACCAAAATTCTGTAAAGTGTATATCACTATATTTTTCATCAATCTCAATTACAAAGACGATAAGGTTTAAAATTCTAAAATAATTATTTACACGATGCTTAAGTTTTTTAGCATTTTCTGGTTCTTTTCTCACCAATTGAGCTACCCCATTCTCAAAATCCTGTATTGCAGTAATATCCTTTTTGTCTCCCAATTGATAGGCCTTAAATGCCTTAAAATAAGTTTTAAAAAGATTTTCCTGATTTAGGTTTTTATATATTTCCTCCAATAATAGTTCCTGCCCCAATGGGTCAAAATCGCTCACTACAACATTGCTATAATGCTCAAAGGCTTCTTTGATGTTATTTACATTTACATTCTTATAGGATAAATCTATAATCTTACAATCTTTTTTGTGTTTGCCAGCAGTTCTGTTTACCCTTGAGATTGTTTGTATTGCATTAATTCCACTAATCTCCTTGTCCAAAAACAAAGTATGCAACTTTGGCTCATCAAATCCAGTCTGAAGTTTATCAACCACAATGATTAAACCATTCTTTTTGATAGCAAAGTTTTGTAAGACTTTGGATTCTGATAGTCCTCCATTTAAGGTAGAACTATTCTCATACTTCTGTCCATCAGAGCTATAAACTATATATAGGGGAGCATCTTTGAATCGTTCATATTTTTTTTCCGACACCAATTCATTAAAGTATTGCTGTATATACTTTCTATATTTAATTGCTGCATTAATGGAAGATACCGCAAACATTGCCTTTGCAGTACCTCTAATATTATGATAAACTGCTGAAACCAATCGTTTAGCCACAAATTTAGAGATGGCATCAATACGCTCCTCATTTTCGTAAATTTTCTTTTTACTAATACGGAATTTTTTGCCTTTAGAATCAATTCCTACATCTGTGTTGTCAGGAATCCCTTTATAATACGATTTGTCTTCAAAACCTTCCAAATCATCTTCAGGTTTGTCGAAGTACATTTTTGCAGAAACGGGTACAATTCCTTTTATAGGATTTAAAATGTAACCGTCCTCAATGGCCTCCTTCATTGTATAGCTATCAAAAGGAACCCATATTTTTTCAGCTTCTGCATATTTATTATATTCCCCGAAACGTGCTAAGGTTACATCGCTTGGTGTTGCAGTAAATCCTATTATCAGGTTTTTCTTTTTATAGGTTTTCTTGTATTCTTTATTTGCATCAAAACTGTTTTGAAGTTCATCAAATAATGAAACCATTTCTTCGTGTTGTGTTCCACTATTTGAACGATGGATTTCATCTATTAAAAAAGCGATACGTAAAGAAGATAGATGTTTTACAACTTCATCATCCAAAAACTCTCTGATAGAGCTGAATTTTTGAAGATTTACTACAACTATCCGTTTGTCTGTATTTAATGCTTCTAAAAATGACTTCTTATTATTGGCCTCTATGAACATACTGTTAGCAATGTTCATATTGTACATTTTGCTATCCAGTTGGTCTCTTAATTGAACCCTGTCCACTATCAGCATTATTTTGTCGTAAACAAATTCATTATTTATTCGTAAATCTTTTAGCTGTAAGGATGTCCAACCAATGATGTTACTTTTACCAAAACCTGCTGCGTATTGTAAAAGTAGAGAGTAGACGTTTTTATTGTTTTGGTACTTCTGTCTTTTTGCAACTAATTCTTCAATTTGGGCTGCTCCTAAGCCTCTTTCTGTTAATTGTTGGCGTAGTTTATTAATGAAGTAATCAGGTTCATCCTCGTGCGCTAAAAGCTCATCAATTTTGGCTATGATTTTATCAGCACCAAATTTTTGTTTTGGTCTGGGAGAAATTAACCTTCCGTCATTATGTTTGTATTCTTTTTGCTTTGACTTATCAGTCTTTATTAACTCACGTTCAATAAAGTTGTAATAAAGAATCTCCTTTTCTATCATCTTTTTACTGTACAAAGCCTTAAAAACTTCCTCAAAACGTTCTTGCTTAGTGGCTTCTGGACTGAGTAAGGGGTATGATTTTAAAGAATTACTTACATTTGCTTTGTACTTATCAAAATCAAAGGAATTGTCTTCCACTCTTGCTTTTATTTCATCAAATTGACTGGAAATATTTCTAATCACAAAGGTATCCTGTACATCGGTAGTGGTTATGTGGATTGCCTTCTCAAATATTTTTAAAAAATCCTTTCTAATTGTTTGCGATATGTCATTTCCTTCAGCGATTTCCAAATAATTAATTGCTGCTTTTTGATAATCGTTTGCAATTTTGGCCTTACCGTTTTTGTGCGCACTTTGGTTATTATAATTTGATTTTAATTCGGAATACCCCAAGAAAATACCATTTAAAAAAAAGGTTATATCTGGCCGAAAACTAAATTGTTTTTTACCTTCATAATTGTAGATATAAGGCAGTTCTTGTACTATTGAAAATTGATTCTCCTCAAATAACGCATCTCCGTGTGTAATGCTTCCGCTTGGATAAAATAAATTAATTTTAACTCCTTTAAATGTAACTGATTTATTGTTATTAATGAACAATGCCATATTCATTGACTCCCCAATACGTTTGTTTAGAACCTCCATAAACTCTTCCAACAACTGTTTCTCGTTATTGGCAAAAGTTTTTAATAGTTTCCTGTAGGCAGTTTTGTTTAATGATGTTTCGCTTATAAAGTATTTTAAATCTTCTACCACAAAATGGTTTTTGGAAACGGTATTTGCTTTTACTTCTTTGTATTGTAACCCATCTGTGCGTTGGGTGAAGAAGTTCATTAAATATTTGTCCTGAAGTATTAATTTATCCATTATTTGAATAATTTTATATAACTGTCAAAAACATACAGCTTGTCTCTTTTGCCTCCTGTAATTTCTTTTAATATTTGTAGCCTTTCCAAATCATCTATTAAGTGATAGGCAGTTCTTTTTGAAACTCCCGTAATTTCCATAACCTTGTTCACTTCAATCATTGGGCGTTTAAATAGGTGTTGAATTATTTTCTGTGCATTGTTTGCCCTTGTCTTTAAGGTTTGAATATCTAATTCGGTAGTAGTTTTTAATTTCAATATAGCATCAAATGTTTCCACCCCTTTTTTAGCGGTTTCTACAACACCCACCAAAAAGAACTTTAGCCATTGCACTATATCGTCTTTGGTTCTTACCTTCATTAGGTTATCATAATATAACTCTTTGTTGCGTTCAAAAAAGTCCGACAAATACAGTATGGGTTTTTTTAAAATGTCTTTATCCACCAAATATAGTGTTATTAATAAACGTCCTACACGGCCATTCCCATCTAAGAAAGGGTGTATGGTTTCAAATTGGTAATGAATGATAGCTATTTTTAATAAATCAGGAAAGTAGGTCTCGTTATTATGGGCAAAGTTTTCCAAATCGCTCATTAAGTCGTTTATAGAAGTATGTACTGGTGGTATAAATACGGCATCACTAATAGACGCACCTCCAATCCAGTTTTGACTACTGCGAAAAACGCCTGGCAATTTATGTTCACCTCTTACCCCTTGTAAGAGTGTTTTATGGGTTTCTTTTATTAAGCGTGAAGAGAAAGGTAATTTGCCCAACATAGCAATTGCTTGTTGCATTGCTGCAATGTAATTTTGAACCTCTTCCCAATCGTCTCTTTTTTCGTGACTTACATCTTCTTTATCCAATAGGGCTTCTTCCATATTGGTTTGGGTGCCTTCAATTTTGCTACTTTGGGTAGCTTCCTTTAATACGTGCATACTAATGAACAAGTCGATATCTGGTATATGCTCACTGTACATATCCAATCGTCCTAATTGTCTGTCTGCTTTGGAGAGTAATTGCATTAGCTCCATATCATCCATCAGCCATTGTTTATTGATAAGCTCTGGTTGAAAGCTTTTATAATAGCCTTGATTGATATAGGTTCCTGCTTTAAAGTTTTTCATATTTTGCTTTTTATTGCATTACAAAAATTATTAATGCAAAATAACACTAAATGTGACAATAAGCATCTTCTTAGTGCAAAATATATGAAATTATTGCAATAAGCAATTTGCTATTGCAAATCTGAGCTTACTTTTACCTTTCCTGTCACAACTTCATTTATTAAGGTTTTCCGAAGCTCTTTTAAAGTGTTGATTTGTGTTTCTATGTTTTTTAGAATAGAATCTATAGTAGCGGTTTTGGCATCTAAATAGTCGGCAATTTTTTGTTGTTCATTTTTTGTGGGGGGAATAGTAATTGAAAAATTATTTACTTTTTCCATCTTTAGATTTATACGGGTAAAACCTTTCCCTTCAATTAACATTTTTTGCCTATAATTATCACATAATAGAAGATAATTGATAAATGAGGCGTAACAATTTTTATTTGTTATTCTGAAACCTTTGCAGAAACTATTAAGATAGGTTTCTTCTATGTCATCCCTGAGTAATGCAGATTTTCCAATATCTTCATATCCTTCAGAGCTCATTAGAAAGAAAATGTCATTTTTTTTAACTTGGTTTTGATTCTCCTTTTCATCAATAACAACAGTTCCCAAATGATTTTTATCTAAATAGGTGTTATTTGCAATATTTGTAAAGGGAATAAACCCCTTATTGTTTGGATTGCTTTCTTGATTAAAATCGTTACCACTTTTTCCAGAAAGCCCACTATACAAAAAACCTATATCTTTTAGTCTTTTGACTGTCCAAGTTGAAATATCATTATCTAACCCTTTGGTAGCAACCTCATTAATTAAAGTTTTACGATAGGCCTTATAGTGTTTTGTTTTACGTTTTAACAGCTTTATTTTTTTGTCAATTACTTTGGTTTTGGTGTCTAAATATGTGGCTATTTGAGTTTGTTCTGATATAGGAGGTAGAAGTGTTAAGCTATCTCTAATAGAAGAGAGACCTAAACCCACCCTCGTAATCCCCGTGGCATTAATCTGAAACCAATAATTGTAATCAATAGAATGAAAAAGTTTGCTCAAATAATTGGGGACAAGATACTTTCTATCAGCTCTTACGTGTGCAAGATGATAACCACAAATAATATCTTTTAGTTCCTCAATTACAACCGCAGAGTTTGCAATATCATCAAAACTTTCACTGTCCTTCGTAAACATAATATCACCTACTTCTAAGGAGAATCTTTTAATTTCTGAATCACTAGCCGTGGAGGGCATAAACTTTATAGAGTTGTCTATAAAATCGTTTTTATAAACATCTACATAATTACATAAGAAGACTGGTTTTTGACCATCCTTTATTTTTTTATCCACGTTGCTGGACTGAACATTGCTAATGTCTTTTAATCTTTTAGTTTCCCACTGCTCGGGAATACCGCCTATCCATTCAATACCTGAATCCTTATACTTGTTGTACTTTTTCATTATTTAGCCAAATCCTTTTCAAGTGTAGATAATTCATTTTCCAATGCTTGCAAATCCTTAGTGATTTCTTGTAATGAACGCAGCTTTTCAGGTTTGTAGAATACTTTGTTAAAATTAATTTCTACACCCACCACATTGTCAATATATCTAAATGGTTTTGTAATGTATTTTGACATAAAAGAGGCAATGTTTTCTTGGTTTTCCGTTTCTGTGGGAACGTAGGGTATTATCTCATAATCTTTTTCGTAATCTGGTGTTAACTCGGTGGTAACTGTAATCGTAGCTTCCTTGGTTTTTGTTGCTTTTTTGTAAGCAGCCTTAATCACTATTTTGCCATTGCCCAACTCCGTTGTGTTTTGGGTTTTGTCTTTTTTGACTATGGTCTCTTTGCGGTTATCATAGGTATAAGAGTTTCCTTTGGTATCTATCAAAATAAACGCATCGTCTTTATAATCAAATCCTGCAACAAAGCTTTTAAAATGGTTGTCATAATAAGCTTTCAGGTCTGCAAACTCATTTTCGGGAAAAGTGGTTATTTCCATTTGATTTACTGCTTTCATACCATCTTCTTTAAAAGAATCTAAGATGGCAATTGACTTGGCATTTAGCTTTATACTTTTTGCCCTAATTTCCTCGCCTTCATTATTCTTTTTGGTAGGCAGAACGCTTTCTAATGATTTTCCTTCTGCATCTACATTTGTAAGCATAATGGCTTGCTTGTTAAAATAAAAATTCCATTTATCAAATACTTTCGCATAGTCTGTATCTTCAAAGTTGGTCAAAGCTTCCAAAATTGTATTACGGTTATCAGGAGCCATTTGTTTACGTTTTTTACCTTTACTCTTTTTTAAAGGTTCGTAAAAATCGCTTCCATTAATCAAGATTACTTTGTCTTTGCGTTCCGCTACTTTATTCTTATTGAAGACCCACAAATAAGTATAGATACCTGTGTTGAAAAATTCATCAGTTGGCATTTGTATAATGGCTTCAACCCAGTCATTATCAAAAAAGTATTTTCGGATATTGCTTTCTCCACTCCCCGCATCTCCACTAAATAAGGTGGAACCATTGTGAACCACAACGGCCAGACCTTTGGTGTCCAATTGAGATAATATGTGTTGGGTAAAAAGAAACTGTCCATCAGAAACTGAAGGTAAAGCGTGAAAACGTTCTGTGGTATCATTTTCAATATCCTTTTTGTACCCTTTCCAATCCACACCATAAGGTGGGTTTGCCACAATCACGTTAAACTTCTTTTCTATAAATGAGATGTTCGTTAGTGTATTCCCGTACCTAATGTCTGAGTCCGTTCTAAATCGGCTTTCAATTTTTGCTAATGCATACAAACTGTCACTCCAATCTTCACCATAGGTTTTTGTAGGTCTATTATACTTTTTTTGAATTTTGTCTTCAACCCCAAAAAGTAAATTTCCCCCACCACACGTTGGGTCATAAATTGTTAAGAATTCATCATTATCTTCTATCTTAGAAAGGATAATTTCAGAAATTAAGGAAATAATATCATCAGGAGTATATTGCTCCCCAGCAGTTTCAGCAGAGATATCTGCCCACTTTCTTTTAATGTGTTCTTCTAAGGTAGTAATATCGGAGTTATTAAAAGGAGTTAGGTCTATCTCGCTCCATTTTTTTACCGTATCAAAAAGAATATCTTTCTTACGTAATTGTCCACTTACCCCTGAAATATCAAGATATTTTTCTTCTGTATTCCCTCTGTCAACGCCAAGTAGTTCTTTTGTTTCTGCGTCAAAGGCCTTTAAATATGTTTCAAAGTCGTTATCAAAAGTTTTATCGTTTCTGCAAATTTCGGCAAGTGTTTTATGTTGTTTAATGACTACTTCATTATAACCTATGTTATAATCCTTAAACTCCTCTATAAAGTCATTGATGTCCTCTATGTCTTCAATTTTTTCTACGTCAAAATCTTTTAATAATTCCTTGTAATGTCTAATTAACCTACTTTCCAACATTATCATTGCGAAGTAAGGCATCATATATCTGGGAAAGTCTGACTGTTTAATTCCTGCACCAATTAGAAGGTCGGCAGTAGACCATACTTTTGATTCGTATTGAAGTATATTTTGGCTCATTAAGTGTATTTTTATAAAAGCATAAAAATATAAATCTTAACTCATTAAAAAAGGATTTGGAGTCATTTACTTTAATGGTGGATTTAATGGAAAGATATTTCGCCTTTGTCCACCCCAATCCTTCTGAGACACCTCGTATCAAGGGATTTATATAAAAGAAATTTAGATACCAATAACCCAGATATAATCAAAGAAGTTGATAGTGGCACATTGTTTTAGTCAATTAAAAAACCCCAAATGATTTATTCAAATAGGGTTTAATATACTGGGGAGAAATAAGTTATACTAATTTACAAATTTATTTTTAAAAACTTTTAATTGTTTCAATTCAAATAAAATTCCTTTAGATTTGAAATTATATAATAGGAATAAATACTATATGGTATTTATTCTTATGTTGTACCTAATTATGAGAACACTCAAATAAATAGAAAAATGGAGCAAAACGAAGAAGAAGTTTTAGAAAATTTTGATGACATATATAGTCAAGAAGAAGAGACATTAGAAATACCACAAGAAGTAAGAAAAATTAATACACAAGCTTACGACAAAAGTGTAGCAGATGTGGTTAGAATGATGAATGAAAATGATATTAATCTAAATCCTGAATATCAAAGAAATTATATCTGGGATAATAAACGTGCCTCGCTATTAATCGAATCAATTATATTAAATGTACCCATCCCAGTAATATATGTTGCTCAAGAAAAAGATGATTCTTGGACTGTAATTGATGGCCTTCAAAGACTTAATTCTATAAAAAGATTTTTTGAAAGAGATTTTAAACTAAGCGGTTTAGATATCCTTTCCGAATTAAATAAGTCCGATGTAAAGTCTTTGAATCCAAAGGCATTAAGGGTATTAAAGAATGGTTTATTAAGGATTATTGTCATTTCTCACGATTCTCACGAAGAAATTAAATATGATGTATTTATGCGCTTGAATAGAGGCGCAGTTAAACTTAATGAACAAGAATTAAGAAATTGTTTGTATAGAGGTGGTCTCAATCAGTTATTAAAAGAAATGGCTGAAAATCCAGATTTTTTAGCTCTCTTAAAGTTAAAGACAGCTCACAAGAGAATGATGGATTGTGAACTTATCTTGAGATTTTTAGCTCTAAATGGTAATTGGAATCCTGAAACTGGAGAAATTGAACATTACAAAGGGAGAATGAAGTCCTTCTTAAATCAGTTTATGATTAGGAATCAAAATCCTAATGAAGAACGTTTGGATTACTATAAAAACTTATTCGATTCTACCGCTGATAAAGTTCTATCGGTAGTCGGCAATCAAGCCTTTAGAAGAGTAAATTTGGATGGAGAAACTGAATCCGCACTTAACCGTGCTATAATGGATTGCCTTATGGTTTCGTTTGCAAGATTTGACAAAGAAATGTTATTAAATAAAAAAGAAGAAATAAATCAAAAATTAAGAGATTTATTTTTAAATGATGATGAGTTTAGAGATAGTGTAACAATAGGAACTTCAGACCAAAGAGTTATTACTTATAGATTGCAAAGATGGTATGATGAACTTACAGCAGTATTAAATGGATAAGTTAGATGCAACAAAAGAATTTTTCAATGAAGCACTAAAAGAAATAAATCTACTTATTTCCTATTCAAGAAGGAATAAAAATGATTTTCTGAGATATGCTACGTTTAATAAATCTGCTATCGTTTTATTGTGCTCAAAATTTGAAAGTTATTTAGAGAATGCTCTTCAAGAGTATTCATATTTACATTTGAAAAATTCTACTAATAAAAGTGTTGATTCTCATATATTCGAAAATGTTGTTGAAGAAATAATGAGCAATTTAGAATTGACAAAAAATAATAGAGTAAAAAGAAAGCCTCATTTAGACTCTATTGCAGAGTTTTGTGGTTCTGAAGAATGCTCACCAATTGACCACTATTCTGTAAAGCCTAAATTTAGTTATGGAAAACACGGCCAAAAAGAAGTAGAAAAATTATTAAATAAATATGGGTTTTCAGAAATAACAAAGACAGAAAGTTCAGCTAATTTTTTTAAACAGTTTAACTCTCTAAACTTCATTCGGAATAATATTATTCACGAAGATGCTACGCCAAGTTTAACTGATAAAGACGTTGAAAAATATTTAGAGACTATATCAGATTTCATTAATGTGTTAGATAACGAAGCGACGAAGAAATTGAATTTAATTTTACCAGCGACATAATTAGGAGTTAAATAACTACGTACAACAAAGAACGGAGGTGAAAAACAACTAATTTCTGCATTAATTTTTGACACTATTATATTTAGGTTTTCGAGAGCATTTTACTTTTGTAGTAAGAAAGTCCAATTTTTAAATGCGTATCTTAATTAATCTAAAAATTCGACATTTCATTCCTACTGCATTTCATAAATAAGGCCGTTTGCTATTTTTTGATAAAAAAGTAAGAGGCTTTCTGTTCACACCCTCCTTCTGTCCCGTATAAAGACAATAATTTGCATACCCTACATAAGGACACTTCGTATTTCATATAATTTATATAGATGTATTCAGGGGAAAGGACTTATTCACGTAGTAGTAATAATCAGCCCTAATAATACCTTCTAACCATGGATATGCCCTAAACCAATATTAAAGGGCATATTAATAGTGTGGATTTAAGTTCTCTTTTATTAATATAGGTCTATATGGGGTAGATGAAACAAAAAGTTATTTGAGGGATTCTGTTTATACCCGCCAAGACGATATATGTGTATAAAAGACGATTTTTAAGGCACCCCCCCGTCTAATATTTATGCTAATAATTTAAAATAACTACTACTAAGAAGGCCAAAAGAAAATATATTCGGGAATATTTCGGGAAGAAAAAAAGTCAACTATGTGATTATCAAATAATTGACTTTATAATTAGTAGCGGGAACAGGACTCGAACCTGTGACCTTCGGGTTATGAGCCTTGACAATAATAAACCTAAAATCTATAAATTAGCCTAAAAACAATGTGTAATAGATATTTAAATTATATTCTATATTATCTAAAACTATCTGAAATCAAATTATTCTGTACCTATTCTGTACCCCTTTTTAAAATCTTTGATTATCTTTATCGTATTCCAAATCCTTGTTATTATGGCCTCTATGAAAATTGTCAGACGTAAAAATAAACAACGAAAAGATGGTACTGCCCCATTAGCTTTACGCATCAGTAAAGATTATAAAACAAATTATTGCTTTTTAGGGCAATATGTGCTTGAAAAAGATTGGGATTCTGAACAAGGTAGGGTAAAGCGAACTCATCCAAACGCTCTTAAATTGAATAATTTTTTAATGAAAAAATTGACAGAAGCCAATGATATATCCTTTGAAATAAAAGATCAAATTTCAAGTAAAGAAATGAAGAAAAAAGTGAAAGGTTCCGGCGTTGCTAAGTTTTTTTTCACTCTTGCAGCGCGAAGAATACAGCGCAAATATGAACGAGGTATATTTTCGGTCGCTAAATCAGAATTATCAATTCTTTACAATTTGGAAGAGTTTTTAAATTTAAAAATTTCTTTGACCAAAGCACAAATTATCAAAGGCATTAAAGAACGTAGAAAGGAACGTATAAGTCAAGGTAGAAAATTCGAGCATTCATTTATAGATTCTGTAACTTACTTTAAAAAAAATAAAACACTGAGTTTTCAAGACATTGATGAAAGCTTTCTAGAAAAATATAAAACCTTTTGCTCCGCATATCTTAATCAAAAAACACGAACAATTACTAATCAATTGATTTTCATAAGAACACTATTTAACATTGCTATTAAAGAAGGAGTCGTTAGTTCAAAATATTATCCTTTTGCAGGCGACAAAGTAAAAATAAGAATAGGTTCAAGCAATAAAATTGGTTTGACAATACAGGAAATAGAGCGAATAGAAGCTTTAAAACTTGATAAACACTCTAGTATTTGGCACACTCACAATGTTTGGCTTGTCGCTTTCTATTTTGCAGGTATTCGTATTTCCGATATTGTTCAACTCAAATGGACTGACTTAAAGAATGATCGATTATTTTATGTAATGAATAAAAATGAAAAACCGTTAAGTCTCAAAATCCCAGATAAGGCAGAGGCCATTCTAAAACTCTATAAAATGAATATGAAAGAGAGCAATGGTTATATTTTTCCTTTTTTGAAGGATGCAGACCACTCAAACCCCGAAGATATTTTTTAAAAACAAGAAACGCCACAAAACTTTTTAATAAATATTTAAAGCGTATTGCTCAACGGTGTAAAATAGATAAAAACCTATCAAATCATATCGCTCGTCATAGCTTCGGAAATATTGCTGGGGACAGGATTCATCCCTTAATGCTGCAAAAACTCTATCGGCATAGTGATTTGAAGACGACTCTTAACTACCAAGCTAACTTTATTCATAGGGAGGCTGACGAGGCATTGGATAGTGTAATCAATTTTTGATCAAAGGTTTTATTGATTATCAATCTGACAATACATCTTCAAATAAATTCAATGGGAATTGCATTGTAGCTAGATTATAAATAGTTCTAACTATAAGGAAACCCAAATCTGCTCTCAGTAAAAAAAATGATCCAATATATCACAGTATAATAATTTACAGTTTCAAGTGGACAATGGCAGGTCAAAGTAGTTATTCAGAAACCATAAATTCAATATCCAACAGTTCTTTGGGATGCACTTTCAACCCGTGAGAAATTCTTATGAGTGATTTCATTGTAATATTCCGCTGTCCGAGTTCAATTTTATTGATATCGCTTGAATCGATAGAGGAATGAAATTCAAGATCATCTAAAGTTAAACCTCTTGATTCTCTTTCTTTTTTAACCTTCTCTCCAAATTTTATTAGAAACTCATTTAATGATTCTGAATCGTTCATTTCCGTACAAATAGAAATGACAATTTGAAAGAAATAAAGAAAATTCTTTTGGGTATATATACCCAAAATATTTCATTTTTGAATATATTTGTTCTATATCCAAGGATTTCTGAAATCTAAAGAATAAGGTGTAAAAGTGAATTGCTTTGATTCTCAAGTCGAAAACTGGTAATTTGAAGCATTGAGTCTCTTTGCAAGAGACCCACGACCAGTGCGTGGGTCTTTTTGTATATGTTACAATAAAAATCAATTGTTTTTTATATACTCAAGTTTTTATGTTTTTTTAAATGTCCTGCTATTGCTGACATTTGTATAGCTCAATCATTAAACTGTCATTTATTTCATACATTCTCAATAGCTCCTCTTCAGTTCGGTTCAGTTCGTTTTCAAAATTGTCTTTGTACTCAACGAAATCATTTTCTTTAAAAATATATCCATTAATTATTTCCTCTTCCATTCTCTCCCGCTCTTCATTTATAATGACACTAGAATCTGGGCCGGATTTTTTGCATTCAATTAAAACAATGGGTAAGACTAAGAATAATACTTTCATTTATCGAAGTAATTTTTTTTCAACACTTTAGCTATTATTAATTTCCTTTTTGCTCAATTATTTTAAGTTCAGGAGATATCCAGGAGATTTAGAAAAGGTAAAACAGCTTAAAGTTCTAATGTTGATTCATTTATTTAAAATTTAAAGGACGGGATTTACAAATAGTCTTCTTCGTTAGCCCCCATTGAATTTAACAACGAAATTCCTCCAAAAATTGCAAAACCAGTTGTTAATGCTTTCCACAAAGATTGATTTTGGGCCTCGATTTTCCTCTGACGGACAATTTCACAAGAATGCCTAATCAAACTATTTATCTGAATCCATTTTTCATTTAAATCCGCTAATTGACCATTTAATGTAATATACTGTGTGATTGTCGGTAAAAAATTACCAACATTCGTGCCTTCTTGAACAAAAACGACAACTGGTTTATCAGCCATATGTGCCATTCCGGTCTCTACGTGTAGCATTTCTGAAATACCTTGACTTGACTTACCTGAATTAATGTCTTTTTGTATATACCTCGGTGTTGCTACGATTACAACAAAATCAGCTTTTGGAATATTCTTCTTCATATGCTCTGCTGTACTCGTTGGCGCAGAAGAATAATATCCAACAGTTCCAATTGGCTTGATGTAATGAGCTTTAAGAATTTTCTCAACAAAGTTGACAAAAGGTCTATCTTCTTGCCTCAAACTACAACTCAAAAAAGCAGTTGCAGTGAAATTCTGTTGATTCTGTATTTGTTGCTTATTGTTTTGATACATATTTTTAATTGGGGGAGAATACCAAATATAAGGATTTTGTTTAAACTCTATATAAATAGAAAAAAGGATACTGTTCATTTCGGCTACACTCAATGTAGGCATAAGCGCGCTTAGGAGCATACCATTGATTTTAATATTAAGAATAGCTATGGGATCAGGCAGAATCGAAGACACGAGGGAAATACAAGTGCCAGCAGGCATTCATAAAAGTGTAATTTTTTATTCTATTGTCGCAACTCACAATATGAATGGGTGAAAACGGTGTCCTTTTTTATTTTGAGGCCAACATTTATCTTCAATTGTAAATTCAAAAATATTCATTTTTTATGAGGATATGAAGGTAATTTGGTAGAGTGACAAAACTGTACAATATTTTTTTAAAAACCATTTTCAAAAAATATAAACGACTGTATATCAAATAAATAAATATTAGCAAAATTGAGTTTTTATATTACCTTAAAATAACTGTCACACTGATTGAAATATTGGGTTACTACCTTTCGCTACTATAAAGTATAATCTGAAAAATAAAGAAAAAATGGAAACACTAAGGGAGTATTGGTATGTCTATATAGGGTTGGTTCTTGTGTTGCCCCAAGTCCTTAAAATTATGGTTTTGCTGTTGCAAGATTTCGCAATGTTTATTGGATTATTGTTTGAAACCAAATCAATGATTAAGTCAATGAACGAAATGGCCAAATATAAATCACGGCTCAAAGGTTTACCAACACAAAAAGATGATTAATCCTACTAGTTTTTGTTTCCAATATCCAATGAGAGGCTTTCTCCTCGCTCAATCTTACCTATAATTCTTTATGGAAGACCCACTTTATATTTATATGATCTCCACCCCCATTATTTACTTTGTGATAATTAAAAAATATAAAGCCACTCACAGCGACTTATTTTAGTTCGGTTTTTAAAAATTAGGGGGTTGTGCAACGGTTACTATTGTTGTAAGCTGTTATTTATTATTCAATTTCAATTTGTTTTAACTCATAATCAACCCATTTAAATTTTGAATATAATAGACCAAATCCTTTAAATAATAGTCAAGAGAATCTTTTGTCTTTAACGTGTCCTCTTTCTTATGTTGAATCTTACCTTTATTAACTAGCCAAAATTAATATTTAACTAAATATTTAACTAATCACTTTGAAATATATTTGTTTATTATACGTCTAATATCTACCTTTATATAGATATTTCTTATTATTGGTCTAGATACCACTATAGAAATACCTTATACTGTGTGTCATTATTAATAAGATAAATCTAATGGCATTGTTATTGTTATATTGTATAATACAATTACTTTTGCAGTGTTGTTAATAATTTATTACAACTTTATTTAACCATGGGACATCTAATTAAGCATTCTAAATTAACATCTAGAAAAGTTGTTAAAAAGAATCAAAAGTCTAATCCTATTATTCATAGGGCTAGGGTTCTTTCTATTGCTGACGTTGAAGCTAATCGAAGTAGAGCCTACACGTATCTTCCCCTTTAACATTACAGCCTTTGCCTACTTTAGGGAAAACATTTTCTTATACAAATGTAGGTAAAAAACCCATTAAATCAATTACTGTTGATCTCTACGTGTTTAAATGTAATTTTAACCATAAATATATTATTGAGGTTGAGCATCATGAAGATGATATATATATTGTAAAGTTTTTTAAAAAAAGCCATACTAATTCTAGAAACCGATATAGTCTTCTAAACAAAAAACATTTTTTAAAAAAAAATAAAACAACAGGGGCAAGAAATTTTTTAATGGTACTGAATACCATTATTAAATTAATATTAAAGATATATGAAATTAATCCAATGGCCTCTTTTGGTTTTATTGGAGCGCCTACTATGGACGAATTAGATATTGATAAGAATGAATCTAATATCAATGAAGATGGAACTGTTGCTAAAACCAAAAGATATAATGTTTATGGTTTATATGTAAAACGATACTTCAACCCAAGTAAGTTTGAGCATATAGAACTGGAAAGTTCTAGCGGTTATTTGATAAAAAACCCAAGAAATTTAAAACTAACCACCCCAAAAGTTGAATCTTTTTTTGAAAATTATATAACTGAATATTGTTAGTCCATCCTGTTTTAGTGATGGGCTAATTTTTAATGAATTTTTATACAACTCAAATAACTCTCATTTTGATCAAAAAAGTTTTCAAAACGTTCTTGTGATGTAAACTTTCAAGTATTAAAACGCCCTGTCTAAGCTTCCCCAAATTAGAACTGTTCATTCTAATACTTTTACAAAATTATTGTTTATAATAAAATTATGAGGTTGTGCAACGGTTACCGTTGTTCCCTGCTGCCTTTTTCAAATTATATCATTTTTAAGAATATATTGTACAAATTCTGCACTAATATTTGCAGCTGGTTTTTTATAGCCGTCCACTTTATTGCTTGTTTTATCCATTACAGATTTACATATTATAAATTTTGTTTTTCCACCATTAGCAAGTTTGACTGCTCTAGCTAGGCCATAACTTTCCATTTCAACAGCTTTGGTTTTTCTATCTACTGATTTTATATTACATTCAAAATAATCTTCTTTATCAATAACTGAAAGACTGCAAGCCATTGGTTCAAAGTATAAATTAATTTTTTCTTTGTCTGTGAAAATTCTATTAAGTTCATCTAGTATTTTAGGACTATTCGGCTTAATTAAATACTCTATATCACTACAAGACTCTTCTGAATTATTTTCTTTTTCAAACTTTTCAATGATAATGTCAACGGGTTTACCTTCCTTATCAACGAGTTTATTCTTATTAAAATCAATTCCATTGTAAAACAACTCAATTTTTTGACTAGTATTTGTTTCAATGTCTTTTTCAGTTACATCCTTTATTTTTCCTTTTCCTAATAAAAAAACATCAGTTGCTATAATTATATCTCTAAAATTAGTTTTTTCTTCACCGCCACACACACCTGGCATAATTACATATTTAGGTTTAAATAGATGTATCATTTCTGTGACTAAAATTGCGGCATCTATCATTCCTGTTTTTCTAGCCCAAGTACCAACTACTGCCTTTTCAGTATTTTTAATTTTACCAACTTTATAAATAGTGGTACCAGTATTTACACTTTTGGATTCATCCCAATCAATGAAATTATTTAATGGTTCAAACTCTTCAAGTAATGCTGTAAAAATTGCATAGGGATAATGAATTGAATTATTTAACACTAATTTGTCCATTGGAACATCTGAGTTTTGCAATTTATTATCTATCAATTCCTTTTTTGTGATTACTTTAAACTTATCAGATTTCAAACCATCTCTAACGTCAGAATAATTATATACTTCCTTGATTGGAGCAATACCGTTTTTAATCATTAAAAGTTGAATATCATCTTGTTTAGCACCATCAGATATATAGACATATTCCAAAAGAGGATATTTATCTGGAATATCAGTCGCTAAAAATTTTTTAATCCCAATTAGATTAGGCGTTTTGCCAAATACGTGAACAACTAAAAAGATATAATCTTCCTCAACTAGGTTATTTTCAATAATATTTTTAAGTTGTGTCTCATTTTGAATACAAAATAGATTCTTTATTGTAGACCCTACATATCCTAAAAAATCTTTTGTCTTATTAAAATTGTCTTGTTCGTCAAAAACAATCAAATTTACTTTACTTATATCCATTTTTGTCTTTTTTAAATTTCATCATTTGCACAAACTCATCATTGACAGCCTTAGATTCATAATTGAATCCAAAAAAATTGCTTTTTGACAATTCTTTTAAACATCGCAAGCCTTCTCTACTACTATTTGATATTTCTTTGGGCTTGATTTTATTTTTAAGAGTTATTGAAACAGATTCTTCGATATTGTCAATATAGATTTCAGAATCTAAAACCGAGTCTTTGAGACTGTGGTTTTGATAATTGGTGATAATTTCCTTACAAATTAAATTTTTGCTATATAAAGAAGGAACAATAAAGTTAAATTCTTCATTAAAATCTATTTCAAAAGATACGTCAAGTTTCGCAAATTCGGACTTCATAGATTTAATTAAATCTTTCAAACTTGATTTGTAGTTGAAAACAATTTCATAAAAATCAGAATTTTTGTTTAATGCAATTCGTATGATTTTAATATTCTCGTCTAACTGTTTTAATGCAAGAATATCTTTAAAATCAGAATCAATAGAAAGTATGGTATTAGAATTAAAACCCATTCTACTTCTGACGGATTTAATATCGTTTCCTTCAATTTTATTGAATAATTCTAAACGAGGATATGGAGTTATAAAGTCGGGGAATGAACTAGTAAAACTTAAAATCGGTTCTATAAACGATGATAAGTCTAGCCATAAGTTCTTTAATTTGTTAATGTCTTCTTGTTCAATTTTATTAAAAGTTTTGATAGTAGATATAATTTTATCAATTATTGAACTTATACCACTTACATTATGGTCAAATTGTTTTTTTTCTGTGTGCAAATCTTCTGCATCATCTTTTTCATAATGTGACTGTAATTTATAAAGCTGATATTCGAAATTTTCTTTAGATGGTAAAGAATTAATGAAACTTAAATAATTTTTCAAAATATCTATGTTACTTCCATTTGATTGAATTAAGTTTTTAATTAATTTTTTGAACTCTAAATCATATTTGAAATTATTTTCAAAATTATTATTTAGAGGGAAGTATTTTAAGAGTTTAAATAAAACGTAATCTAAAGAAGATTCTTTCGGTTTTGTAAATTCAATAATTTTTTCAAAATTTTCTTTTGTAAGCTCTTTTACAAGTTTATCATCCTTAAAAACAATAAAAAAGAGGTGGATTATATCCTTTTTATCCCATTCATATGTTAAATACTTGCCATATTTGTCAAAAGAGAAGATAAAAGTTCTAACGAATTTTTCAATTAATATTGTTACATCTGGCAGTATATTACTTAACTTTTCATACAGATATGGTTCATAAACGAAACAAGCACATATTAACTCAATCTCTTTATACCTTTCGTTTTCTCTTGTTTCTTGGTTATATTTTTTTATGAAGTAATTGAAGTAATTGAAATTTTCTTTATAAAGCCTATAGCCAATGACCTTACCTATTTCTTCCCGTCTAATCAATAATTCTTTCTTTGGAACATCATCAACAGTTCCTTTTATCTTTGGAAGATATCTGTAATCATTAAAGTCGTCTTTTCGAGGTTTAATAGCTTTTGAAATTCTCGTTGCAATTTTTGAAATATTATATGGAACGTTAGGGATATTTATTAGTTCCTTTAGCCAATTAGTCTCATCAATAATAGGATTACTGTCCAAATAATATGTAGGAATATGCCAATGTGTTGCAAAAAAAATAGATAAGGCAATTTTATTGCCATTTTTTACATTAATTGAAGATAATCTAGAAAAAAATTCTCTTTTATGGTCGGTAACTCTTCCTATAAAACAGACTAGTATTATTTCTTTAGCATTGTAAAAAGAAATTTCGTCAATCATCTGCATTAATGAATCACCTGTTGATGTTCCGTCATCAATAATTAAGCATAAATTACCATCAACTTTTGACGATAGGTATTTCGAATTATGTGGGAATCTCCATCCTTCTTTTGAATTAATCCTGTCAATTTCAATTTCCAATACTTTATCATTTCCAATTGCAGTTTTTAAATTTGTAAAAAACGAGTCGGATTTTATACCTGAATCTCTTGGGTAGAAGATACTAACATTTTCGGATTTAAGGTTTTCGTTATTTATCTTAGTAAATATCTTTTTTAATAGATTAATTGGAAGATTTTCTAGGATTGTTTTGGTATCGAAAAAATATGGATGGATTACATTATTGAATTTGTAATACCCAACTTTTAAATTTTCTGAAAAAACAGAATCTATAAAGTCATTTTTGAAAATGATTTGATTTTCACCATTAGGTTCTATTATAGAATGAAAAATAATTGAATCATTGTAATTGGTTTCTTCAAAACTTAACCTAATTGGAATGTTTGTGAAGGGATTAATCCTAATAATATTTTTATCAATCAATTCATTTTTCAGTTCACTTGCTTCATATTTCTTTATCTTGTAATCATATAGACTAATTAATTTACTTGAAATATTTTCTAGGTAATTGACCGCTTTTCTAAAATTTTCATCAATAACGGAAACCAATACACCTACATATTTGAGGCTTGATTTTAGTTCTTTAAGCTTTTCATCTAATTTTCTTGTAAGGAATCCTGTTGATATTACATCACATATCAATATAAATTCGAGATTTGATTTTACATTTTTAGAGTTCATTTCTTGAACAAATGCATGGTAATTCTCAAAAGACCAAAATTGGTTATCTGAAATCAACTCTAAATCAACAAAAGATTGCAAAATCTTATTGCTTGTCGATGTAATTCCAATAAATTGTAAATTATGAATATTGTTAATTTTAGATTGAAGTTTAGTAAAAAAGAGCCTTGTTACATTTACTAGTTCTTCTTTACTACTGATAATATTATTAATTTCAATATACTCTTTTTGGTAATAATTGCCATTGCATAGATATAAGTCCTTTCCATTATCTTTAGTTATCCCTTCATTTTTCTGTAATAATTCTCTAAGGTTGTTACATATTAATATGTCTTCTTCTTTTTTGAACACATTAATCAATTCGCTTCTATCTGGGAAATTAGAAATAAGATTGCCATAGGAGTCATAAGATAAAATATGTCCCTCTAAAATATCTGGTTCATTGAAATCTGATTTAGCTAAAGAAAATTCAGAATACAATAAATCATCAAGTTTTATTATATCATCTTGATCATAAACACCAAGCCACTTAATACGAAGATCATTCTCATCTTTTTGGTATTCAATAATCGGTAAAGGGTGTACTTTGTATTTTTTGTAAACAGAACTTAACGATTGAATATTATCTGCCACATCTTTGACAACTTCTTCTTTTGGTCCGTGTATAATTACTACGTTCGTCTTTATGTTTATATCATAATCGGTTAATAAATAAATTAGCAACTTTCTAGAAACTCTATCCTCTAGTTTATAACCTAAAAAACTTAAGTAAACAATTGATGGTTCTTCATAATTTTTTATAATTGATTTTCTTAATGCCTGTAAACAATCAGAATATAAGGTTTCTTTACTTGAATTTACATTTTTTAAAACATCATTAAGGTTTAGATAAAATTTATTTTTTGGATTAATATTTTGAAATACTAGCTCTGGTTTAATACTAGTTTCATTTAATGATTTTTTATTTTCAAGCGCAGGTATATAAAGACTGATTAAAGTACCTGGGAAAAAATGTGCTTCATCGCCAAATTGACTAAAAGCTTCCTCCATATTATTGGTTTTACTGAAATCATATAAAACTTTCCCATTATTACTTCTAACTATCAATAACCCTTTATATCTCTGGACAATTGTCAAAACGTCAAACAATCCTCTCGGTATGAAATTTTCGGGTTTATTATCGAGTACAGTAATTGGATGTCTAGAAGAATTATAGCAAAATGCAAATTTTAAAATTTCGGAATCACTTTTATTTAGCAATTCATCCTTAAGTGTGTTGGAAATACCCGTTCCAAAATCAAGAAATGAATATTCAATATACGGTCTATTAAAATATTCTCTATTTTTAGAATCAAAGAAAAAAGGTTTTGTTTCTTCTATTAGTTCTGTCTCAAAATTTAGTTTATTAAGATATTTAAATTCATCATTTAAACTGTTTTTAAAAGAAATACTCATTGAAGCAAAAGAATTAAAACCAGTAAATGCTGATTCCATTGAATGATCTAAAAAATTGAAATATAATTCTTCAGAAATTAATGTACTTAATGAATCACTTGTAAATGGATGGTAGCAATTGTTTTCAATTAGTATATCTTCTACTGCTTTAACAGAAAGGAATATACTATTAATCCTTTTTTGAATCTCATTAGTATCATAATTATTAATATATTCCAATGTCACAAACGGGGTTACTCCATATCGGTTATATATTTCTTTTTTTTGGGGATAGTATCCTATTTCCTCTTGAAGTCTTTTTATGGAATTGCCATCCAAACCAAAAAACTTATAGTATTCCCTATCTGGAATAATTCGCCAAACTTCCCAAACTTCCCATAATTCAATTATTTGCTTCTTAACCCTTTCTGGGATGTCGTTTGTAGAAACACCTTTTTTAAAAAATAAAATTTCAACTTCAATATTATTATCAATAAAAATTGAAAATAGGGAAGTTAAAATTAACAATTCTTGATTCGCTATATATTCAACTTCTGTTAAGTCAAATATATATTTATCATTTTTTTTTAATTGAAAATTTCTATATATGCTATCAATGACAACATCTAAGTGTTTGTCTGCAAATTTTTTTAAAAATTTAATTTTCATTTATTGTGTTTATTTTTTAAGGTTGCAGGCAACTTGTTTATATCGGCTACTATATATCTTTTATATTGTTATATTGGGTAACTAAGCGCTAATTTTAGAAAATAAACTACTTTTATTTGCATCCATATAGTACACGAATATAAAGTTTATTATACTTTAGTATGCTCAAAGATAAAACAAACTCAAACCCACCCCTTACGTAATACCGCTAGGATGGGTTTTATACTGGGGAGAATACCAAATATAAAGTTTTTTGCTAAATAGAACCCATCCATGTTTGTCTTCAAATATAAATCAAGTCTTAGATTCCTCCATTCCCCAAACCATAAAGAGCATCTTTTATATTAGAGTGAATTTATTTAATATTATGTTTCTCTTTAATATTATCACAAAGATTTGAAACAAATTCTTCCATAGCATACTTAACAAATTGGAGTTCGGAAGCCGAATATTGAATTTTTTCGTTTAGTTCAATTTGGGCTTAATATCTCTTGGCCTTGCTGGATTTATCTGATTAATAAATTTCTGATCCGCGAAACCCGATGAATGTACTATTGCGTGTCTTGAACATTGAGCCAATATTATAGTATTACAGATAGAATCCTTTTTTATTTCAATATCAAGATATTTCTTATATGTTTTCATAATTGAATTCATATTTTGAAATTGACATCATTATTTTGCTTAATCATATTTATATCTAAATCGGGTCTTTGGATATGGGAATTTAATTTGTATATCGAGTGCTTAAAAATGTCATCAACTATAGACGTAAAGTATGAAACTTGTAATACCAAACATGAGTTGAACATTGAAAGATATTTAATTCTAAGTGAGTTGTTTTCTCTAACCGTTTTCATGGTCTGCAAAGTTCCTTCCGCTAAATATAAAGGGTTATTTATTTCAAAGGGGCCAGATTTTAATCTTTCATTTAAATTTTCAATATGGTTTATACATAAATCAAGAATAGTTTTATCAAATGATATTAATTCATCCACAGTTCGTAAATGTTCATCAAAACGGTCTTCAATTTTTAGTAGTGTATTCATTTAATAATATTGCATAGGCTTATTAAAATGATTATTATGTGTCAAAGATAGAGCAAACTCAAACCCACCAATTACGGAAAACCATAAGGGTGGGTTTTTAAATCAGGGAGAATACCAAATATAAGGTTTTTAGCTAAATAGAACCGATATCCATTTCATTTTTAAAAGATACCCAAAAAACAAAGCCGCTGATAGCGGCGTATATTGGTTTGGTTTTTAAAAATTATGGGCTTGTTCAACGGTTACAGGTGTTGCCCTCCGGCTTTTTTACGTTTCCTTTTAAATATCTTCTATTCGTACAGGTTTCATAATCACAGAAAACCATCCCATTTGTGGTCCAGAAAATCCAATAATCTTGAAATTGCCTTTTAATCTCTTGGATGCTTGTCTATTATCATAAAAAAAATCGTCGCCGCTTTTTACATCTATTAAATATTCAATTCCACCAATTAACTTTTCCCTTGCGTCAAAGTAATAAGAAAAACAAAATTTCGAATTTTCATTAATTTCATAGTTTTTATCATTGTCGAAATAAATATCTATGAAAATTATTTTACCTTGATTTTTAGTAACAAATTCAAACAATTTTTTAGTTACGATCCCATCATTTTCGTCAATTCCAATACGTCCTTTAAATTGAGGGATTTTATTATTTTTTTGGTATTCTTTGATTTGGAAAAAAAGTGCTATTCCGCCTACTAGTAATGCAAATACGCCAATAGCAATTTCCATAAATTTATTTTTCTAATTCAGGATTGGTCTTAATCATTTGTCTGACATCTGCAATATCTACTGACCAATAATGCTCATCTTTTAAATTTACTAAAAGCTGATTTTTATTTTTACCGTGTACTGTCCAATATTCATCATAATTGGATTGTGTCAATAATTTTCCGCTGAAGACATTATCGAAATAGATTTCATCTCCTATTTCAATTTCATCAATTTTGTATTTATTATATGCCATTTTTAAATTGTAATGAGTTATTTCAAACTTATGGGCAACATATTTTCAGTTTCAAATTCCGTGATGGGCATTTCAAATGCAATAATAAATAGACACGTTTTTCAAAAGTGTCTTAGGTGTAATGCCATTCATTCTTCCATTGCCTATATTGGATCTTTAACGGCCAAAAATTTTTAGTAAATATAAATTGTTCTATTTAATGCGCTTATATCCCGAACTGGAATATAATGACAATAAATGACGATAATTTATAGTAAGCGGTTGACCGGTTATTTTTCTTAAAAGTAATTTAACCCTTTTTAAAGAATAATTCTCTTTAATACTTGATAATCTTTCGATCAAAAAGAAACTTTCTTCATTCGATAAGTCCTCATACCTATTGAAATTATGATGTTTAATAGCGTTTTTAATTCCATTTATTTTCGGATGAAATCTAGCTGAACTTAAGTATAAATTTAGTATCTCATTTTTCGTTAAAATCTTTTCAAGATATAGGGCAAATATTATTTCTAAGATTTTTCTTCTCCACTTTTTATTATAATCTTTAATAAATAAGGTGCGTGCTAATTGCATAGTTACTGTTGAACCACCACTTTTAATTAAATTGAATTTTTTTCTAACTATTTTGAACCTACTTAAAAATCCTCTAATTAAAGATTTTGCCACAAAACCTTTGTGCGTTTTAAATTTCGGATCCTCAATACCCACCAATATTTTTGTGAAGTTTGGATTCTCTTTCTTAAAATATTTAGACCTGGCATAATATTTTAAAAAATGATGCTCAATATTTTCTACCAGACTTACATTTAAAATTTTTGATATTATAGTGGCTGTAAAAAATAGAAACCCCTTTCCAAATACTGCAACATCTTGTTTAATTAAAGTAATTGTACCAGTTGAATTAGCCGCTTCCGAAATGAACCAGCCTTCAAATCTATCTTTTTTGACGTTTTTTAAAAATACAAATGAGGAAATTTGTCTGCCATTATTATTTGTATGTTCATATATAAACTTTAATCTATTCTTTCTCGCTAGGTGCCATTCATAATCCCCATTAATTTTGAATTTGGTTCTTTCTTTAGCAACATAGTCTTTTAATCCTGCCTTTAAAGTAATTTCGGAAACTTTCTCTCCGGTTCCTTGTACATTTTTATCAGAGTGTAAAACATTAATCGTTGAAACGAGCTTCATTCCTATATATGGATTATAATCACTATTGTAAATAGTCTCATACATTAACCACCTACCACTAATATTATTTTTCTTACTTAGGTAATCTTTAATAACAAAGAATACTATTCCCAAGAAAAGACCGGTGAGAATCCCCGAAAATATTGATGAAAAAACCTCTTTGGTTAGAAAAAAATCAACAATCTTTATGAAATAACTGTATAAACTACAAATCATAATCATTTAAAATTTTTTTTCAAATATAAAACAAACTCAAACCCACCCATTACGTAAAACCGTTAAGGGACTTATTTAATCGGGGAGAATACCAAATATAATTATTTGGTCGGTTTCAAAAGTCATTGAAGGTCATTACAATCGCAACACCAAATAGACACGCTTTCCAAAAGTGCACCTGTAAAAATTAAAATAGTGCATTCATAAATTTGGAAATATTCCAAATGTTGGTAATATATTTAAACTAGAATAGCAAAATCATTTGTACCTTTGAAGTTAATTTAGATTGCGACTAACAAACAATTAATTGTATTAATTTAAGAAATGATTGATTTTAATATAATAGAAAATTTAGGTTTGGATAAAGCCATCTCTATTACTTCAAAATATAATCAAATATCTAAAAGCCAGTTAATTGTAATTAGCCAGATTAAGGATTGTGGTATTGATGAAATTTATTTCAGTACAGACGAAAATCAGAATAGCTATCCTGCGGTTTTTATAAAGAAAGTTCAAAAGTTTGATGATTTAGCACTTCGAGAGGTTGCCATAGCGCAAAAAAAATCTGGAACTTTAAAAAGGTAATTTTTTTTTACGTATACTCAGAAACTGAGATTCGTATATACAATTGTGCTGAAAAATCCCTTTTGATTAAATCCGAGGATTTTGATTATAAAAATGAGCTAAAAACACTTGAAATAGAGTCTTACAAGTTCTCAGATAAAGACAAATTGAAACAGCTTCAAAAACTTTTTTAAACTATCGCCATTGATACTGGTATTATATGGACAATAAAGGAAGCATTTGAGATTCGAAAAAAGATAAGTCTTAAACAAAGGGTTGATAAATACCTCGTATAAAGCCTTACACATACTGCAAAACAGTTACAGGTTGAAGGATTAGAAATAAACCTTATCCATAAAATTATAATGCGCTCTCTATTTCTTTTGTATCTAGAAGATAGAGGTGCTACGGATGCCAATTTTTATTCTAAAATAAAGAATGGGGCACAGTCCTATTTTGATATTCTGGAAGATGTAGATAAAACATATTCTCTTTTCCGAAAACTTGAAGAATATTTCAATGGTAATGTTTTTACTTTGGATAGCAATGAGTCAATATCTAAAGAACATTTACAAATAATCAAAAAACGTCAAATCAATAATAATCAAGA
>TARA_R100000306_G_C4382163_1_pt1 | contig 27658 bp, 26 predicted proteins | sample TARA_R100000306 | Tara Oceans TARA_R100000306 (sample SAMEA2620824) | marine metagenome | biome: marine biome (ENVO:00000447); feature: mesopelagic zone (ENVO:00000213); material: "saline water (ENVO:00002010), including plankton (ENVO:xxxxxxxx)" | depth 1000 m | reverse complement strand
GCAGACGGCATACGCTGGCAGTTACTCCTTGCGCTCGTCGAGCCGCACCGCCTGGTATTCAGGCCCGGGGCTGAACGTACGTGGCGTCTTGAAAACCGGTCAGGACTACACCTTCAAGGCGCAGGTTGGTCTCACTGGCTATGGTAGTTCTACCAACAGTGAACTATGGGCTTACATTGTTGACGATCGAGGCGCCCGTTGGGAGAAGCTGATCAGCAAGGCTGCGAATGCGGGCTACTGGAATGCGCTTGAGGGTAACTTCAAGCTCAATACCACAGGCAACGTTACCCAGCTGCGACTGCATGTATTTGGCCCATCACCAAGCTACACGATGTATCTTGATGCGGTAAGCATTACGCCGGTCAACTGAGTCCATCTGTATATGGGAGAGGGTTCTCCGGAACCCTCTTTCGTCCCATACCGCTGATACCACAATTTACGGCGCCTGAATAACCATGCTCACACGACGGTTTTTCGCCCTGTTTTCTTCCGTATCGTTTCCAGCCACCGGCTTGGTTGCGCCGTAGCTGATCGCTCTCAAGCGCGATCCCTCTATACCATTCTCCGCGAGAAACTGAAGTACCTCTGTCGCCCTACTGGCGGCCAAATCCCAGTTGGAGCTGAAACGCGCAGTCTGAATCGGGTTTGAATCAGTGTGGCCCTCGATGAGAATCGCTCCGGAACTTTTCTGCAAAATCGGCACGAGTGCACGCAGTACATCTTCGCCCGACGTCAGCAGAACGGCATCGCCGGAGTCGAACAGAACGTTGCTGCCGATTTCAAGCTCTGCAAATCCGTCCTGAAAGCTCGGCGTCAGGAAGCCCTCGAGCTGTTGCTCGACGACGGCCTCCTGAAAGCTCAGATACCAGGCATTTTGATCGCGGCTGCCAGTTATTGGTGCTGGTATCACAGGTTGGATCGGTTCGAGCTCGCTCAGCAACGGCTCTCCGGAAGTCGGCGTGATATTCTTTTCGATCGTTTCGGTAATTGGCTGCGCCTGAATGGCGAGCATGAGCGCAAACACCGCCGTTATCAGTACAAACACGTCGAGATAGCTCGTGAGCCAGGCATCTCCCTCGTTGTCCTGCACCGTCAGGTCGTCGAGTGCTCCGAGATGTGAGTTGGCAAGAATTTGGGCAGACTGCTCATTACCTCCGCCAGAATGTTGGAAGCGATCAAGCTGTCCAGACCGCGAGAAATCAGGGGAGCGTGGCATGAGCGGACTCGCTGTCAATGGCGGGCTTGGCTGCGTGTCGCGCACCCAGTTCATCGTCGAAATGCGTCACGAAGGAGTACAGGCTCTCGCGGATGAAGGCTGGGCTGCGGCCGAGGCCAATGAGGGTGATGCCTTCGAGTATGAGGCTCATATGTAACAGCCGCTTTTCGGTCCGACGCTCAAGTTTTGTAGCTACCGGTTTGAAGAAGAGGTTCGAAAGCAGCAAACCGTAGAAAGTCGTGACCAGTGCGATGGCCAGGTGGCCACCCATGAGGTCGAGACTCTTGGCATCCAGCACTAGCATCATGTTCACCAGGCCGAGGAGGGTGCCGACCATGCCGAAGGCGGGCGCGTAGGCGGATAGCGAGTGGAAGATTCTTGCCTCTGCCTGCTCTCGCGCTTTCAGCCGCTTGATACGCCAGGCCATTGTCCCGGCTACGTCAGCGACCGGCAGCTTGGCAATAATCATCTGCATGCCCATGGCGAGAAAAGGATTGATGTGCTGGTGTAGGCGCGCCTCAATCTTGCGGATATCGTTGCGGCTATAGTCACGCGCAAATTGGACCAGCTCATCAATCTGCTGCACATCGTTGAGATGATCGGGATGCCCCAGTGTCTTGACTGCCCGGAAGGCTGCCTTGATCTCCTTGCCCGGGAAACCGGCAAACAGAGCAGCAAAACAACCGCCCGCAACCAGAATAAGGCCGGGTATGTTGAAGAATATCATCGGGTTATCGGTCGACAGCACGACCGCAAGCACAATGAAGAATATGCCTGACAGGCTGCCGAGTACCAGCGTGAGTATCATTCGCTTGCAGCTCCAGATAAGGAAACAGTAACGCTCGCCCATCAAGTGGTGGGCAGCGGCAAAAAGTTGACGCACGGACGCGTATATCCCAGCTGATGCCAGATTTGTGCCAGAACTTTGGCATGGGCTGAAGGGCGCGCTCGAGGTGTGGCGATTTGCTGTCCCTCATCGGTTGATGGACTGACCAGCGATCTGGTATTCTGGCGCGCCATCGAAGCACGCAAATGGCATTCACTGTGAAATCAGCCTGAAGCCGTTTCGCCTCTCCTATCTCAAGTAGCCTGGAATCTGTATGACGCGCTATATATTCGTCACCGGTGGTGTCGTTTCTTCTCTGGGCAAAGGTATTGCATCAGCCTCATTGGCAGCGATACTCGAAGCGCGAAATCTCAAGGTTACGATTCTCAAGCTCGACCCCTATATCAACGTCGATCCCGGCACCATGTCGCCGTTTCAGCACGGTGAAGTCTTCGTGACCGAAGATGGCGCCGAGACCGATCTCGACCTCGGTCACTACGAGCGCTTTATCCGCACACGCATGACCAGGAAGAACAACTTCACCACGGGTCGGGTGTACGAGACCGTACTCCGCAAGGAACGTCGCGGCGACTACCTGGGCGGCACCGTACAGGTCATCCCGCACGTAACCGACGAGATCAAGCGTCGCATCGTCGAGGGTGCCGGCAACGCAGATGTGGCGATCGTCGAAGTTGGCGGCACAGTCGGTGACATCGAGTCCCTGCCGTTTCTTGAAGCGACCCGTCAGCTGAAGCTGGAAGTTGGCAGCGACCGGGCGATGCTCATGCACCTCACGCTGGTGCCATACATTGCCACTGCCGGTGAAGTGAAGACGAAGCCGACACAGCACTCCGTGAAGGAACTGCGGTCCATCGGTCTGCAGCCTGACATCCTCATCTGCCGCTCCGAGCAGCCGATCGATCAATCGGCCAGAAGAAAGATCGCGCTGTTCACCAACGTTGAACAGCGAGCCGTCATCTCACTGGAAGATGCGAAGACCATCTACAACATTCCGAAGATGCTGCACGCGCAGGGTCTTGATGAATTCATCGTCGAGCGCATGAGACTGAAGTGTGAACCGGCCGATCTGTCAGAATGGCAAGCGGTGGTGGACGCGCAGACCTTCCCGCAGCACGAAGTCACCATCGCGATGGTCGGCAAGTACATGGAACTGCTGGACGCCTACAAGTCGCTGAATGAAGCACTCATGCACGCCGGCATTCAGACGCGGACCCGGGTCAATATCAATTACATCGACTCCGAATCGATTCAGCAACAAGGTACTGAAGCACTTGAAGGGGCCGATGCCATCCTGGTGCCTGGGGGGTTTGGCGAGCGTGGAATAGAGGGTAAGCTGCAGGCGGTACGCTTTGCACGGGAGAACAAGGTGCCGTATCTCGGCATCTGTCTCGGTATGCAGGTGGCGGTTATTGAATATGCTCGCAACGTTGCTGGTATGCCGACCGCCAACAGCACCGAATTCAACCATGACACCGAGTATCCGGTTGTTGGACTTATTGCTGAATGGGTAGATGCCTCCGGCAAGACCGAGATTCGCAATGTCGATTCCGACCTGGGCGGTACCATGCGTCTCGGTACGCAGGACTGCAGTCTTGTCGAGGGTACGCACGTTCGGAACTGCTATGGCTCGGCTACGATACGTGAACGGCATCGACATCGTTACGAGGTGAACAACAACCTCCTGCCTGACCTGGAGAAGGCCGGTCTGACGGTTGCCGGATATTCCTCGAATACGGACTCTAATGGCAAGGCGCTGGTGGAAGTCATCGAAGTGCGGGATCATCCCTGGTTCGTGGCATGTCAGTTCCACCCTGAGTTCAATTCGACGCCGCGCGATGGTCATCCATTGTTCCAGGCCTTTGTCGAAGCCGCACTCGCGTATCATGAGGCGAAAGAATGACAGATTTGCAGCAACGGACCATTAAGGTCGGGTCAGACCAGACCACCATCGTCGAGTTTGGGAACCAGCGTCCCTTTGCCCTGATGGGCGGCATGAACGTGCTGGAGTCGAGAGATCTGGCCATGCAGATTGCCGAGCACTACGTCACCGTGTGCGCCGAGCTCGGAATTCCTTACATATTCAAGGGCTCCTTTGACAAGGCCAACCGCTCCTCGATCAACTCCTATCGCGGTCCCGGCATGGAAGAGGGTCTGCGTATCTTCGAGGAGATCCGTAAGACCTTCAAGGTGCCCGTTATAACTGATGTTCACGAGCCCCATCAGGCGGCACCAGTTGCCGAGGTCGTTGACATTATTCAGCTGCCGGCCTTCCTTTCTCGCCAGACCGACCTTGTGACGGCCATGGCGCAAACCGGCAAGCCCATCAACATCAAGAAGGCGCAGTTCCTGGCGCCGCGAGAGATGTCGCATATCGCGAAAAAGTGCCAGGAAGCAGGTAATTCAGAAATCATTCTCTGTGAGCGCGGTTCGAGTTTCGGTTACAACAATCTCGTCGTCGATATGCTGGGCATGGACATCATGAAATCAACAGGGTTCCCTGTCGTATTCGATGTGACGCATGCCTTGCAGAAGCCTGGCGGGCTGGCTGAAGCGGCTGGTGGGCGCCGCGAGCAGATCGTAACGCTCGCGAGGGCGGGCATGGCCGTTGGACTTGCCGGTCTGTTTCTCGAAGCCCACCCGGATCCTGAGCAAGCAAAGTGTGATGGCCCATGTGCGTTGCGCCTGTCCCAGTTGAAGCCTTTTCTACAGCAGGTCAAGGCTCTGGATGAGCTCGTAAAGTCCTTTGCTCAGCTTGATACCGCCTGAGCACTGTAATTGACCCTTATTGTTCCTTGAGATGACAAACGGAGATTTGAGAATGGCAGAAATTGCTGGGATACGTGGACGCGAAGTGATGGATTCACGAGGCAATCCCACCGTCGAAGCTGAAGTGACCCTGACGTCTGGTGTGATGGGCCGTGCCTGTGCACCATCGGGTGCCTCAACCGGTTCACGAGAAGCGCTCGAGCTGCGCGATCAGGATGCCAGCCGCTATATGGGCAAAGGTGTTCTCAAGGCTGTTGATGCCATCAACAGCAGCATAGCGCCAGCATTACTCGGCAAGAGCGCGACTGATCAGGAAGGCCTGGATCGCATCATGCTCGAACTCGATGGCACCGAGAACAAGGCCAAACTTGGTGCTAACGCCATTCTCGCCGTCTCACTGGCTGTTGCAAAGGCAGCGGCGACCGAGAAGGGTATTCCTTTGTATGAGCACATCGCGGAAATAAATGGCACACCCGGCCGCTATTCCATGCCAGTGCCGATGATGAATATCCTCAACGGCGGCGAGCACGCCGACAACAACGTCGATATCCAGGAGTTCATGATTCAGCCAGTGAAGGCCAAGACCTTTGCTGAAGCTCTGCGAATCGGCGCCGAGATTTTCCACAACCTTAAGAAGGTTCTGCAGAGCCGTGGCCTGAGCACAGCAGTAGGTGACGAAGGTGGATTCGCACCTGATCTGCCATCGAATGAAGCGGCGCTGGAAGTTATTCAAGTAGCTGTAGAGCAGGCGGGCTACAAGCTCGGCGATGACGTCACGCTGGCGCTCGACTGTGCAGCGTCTGAATTCTATAAGGATGGCAAGTACAATCTGTCCGGCGAGGGCAAGTCCTTCGATTCTGAAGGCTTTGCGGATTATCTTGCTGGCCTCTGCGACCGTTATCCTATTGTTTCCATAGAAGACGGTATGGATGAAAGCGACTGGAACGGTTGGGCGATTCTCACGAAGAAGCTCGGCGATCGTGTGCAGCTCGTGGGCGACGACCTTTTCGTCACCAATACCAAAATTCTCAAGCGTGGTATCAACGAGAAAATCGCCAATTCCATCCTGATCAAGTTCAATCAGATCGGTAGCCTTACCGAAACTCTTGAAGCAATTCGGATGGCGCAGGATGCCGGTTATACTGCCGTTATCTCGCATCGCTCAGGTGAAACTGAAGACACTACTATTGCTGATCTCGCAGTAGCGACGGCCGCCGGCCAGATCAAGACGGGTTCACTGTGTCGTTCTGATCGAGTGGCCAAGTACAACCAATTGCTGCGTATCGAAGAGCAACTCGGCACTCGAGCAGCCTATCGTGGGATGGCCGAAATCAAAGCTGCCAAGCAGACCGGAAGCTAGCGTCAGGAAGAGTGGCGGGTGCTGGTCATCCGCCGCTTTCTGCGGGTACTGGACATCCGTACACTACAGAATTTTTCGCTATACCTGCTAAGCTAGTTCGCATCAGGGTCTCGTCATTTATGAGGCTCCCCTTGAAGCGAGTAGTCAGCGAATGTCGGTGATGCAGCCCACAGGCCGCAGTGAATTTTCAGATGAGCAATTGCGCAGCCCGATGGTGCACGTTCCCTATGTGCAGATCGTATTGTGGGGCTTGCTGTCGATCAGTGTATTGTACCTCCAGTATCGCCTTTGGTTTGCACACGGATCGCTCAATTCGCTCAGCGAGATCAGATACGCCATCGGCATTCAGGCCGAACGCAACAACAAGCTTCTCATGCGAAACGAGCAGCTGAGGGCTGAGGTCGAGGAGCTCAAGCACGTCGACGAAGTCATCGCCGAGCGTGCGCGCGAACAGCTTGGCCTTATTGGTCATAATGAGACCTTCTACATCGTCACTGACTGATGAATTTCGTTAGCCACCGTTTTCCAGAATTTTATCTTTCCCGCACGGTTCTCCATGTCTGAAGCCACGCCTGTCTGGGTCGTATTGCCAGCTGCCGGCGCCGGGCGGCGTATGCGCGCGGCGGAACCAAAGCAGTATCTTCGTCTCATCGATACCAAAACGGTTATGCAGTGCACGCTTGAACGTCTGCTCGGGCTTGGATTGGAGCGGCTTATCGTAGCAGTTGCGCCAGGTGATACCCGCGCAGCCAGCGTCCTTGAGCTGCTCGAGCCGGAGCAGAAGGAGCGTGTGGAAATTTTGGCGACAGGTGGAAATGAACGCGCTGACACCGTACTCAACACCCTGCAGGCCCTGGATGGACGTGCAGCAGACGAGGATCTGGTGCTCGTCCATGACCTCGCCAGGCCCTGTCTCTGCCGATCTGACCTCGATGCAGTAGTGACAACAGCGGTCGCCAGTCGTTTCGGCGCCATTCTTGGCATACCTGTCAGTGATACACTCAAACGCTGTGTGCCCCTGGCCCGTCGTGACACCGAGCTGCCAATTACAGAGACCGTCCCGCGAGCACTGCTATGGCGGGCAATGACGCCACAGGTCATTCGTTATGCGGCCTTACGTGAGTCTCTCGAGCAGGCGGAGCGCAAGTGGATCACCGACGAAGCCAGTGCCCTCGAGCAAAGTGGCAAGGAGGTGCTGATGGTGGCCGGCCGGAGTGATAACATCAAGATCACACAGCCCGAGGATCTTGCTCTCGCGGCTTTTCTATATCGTCAGCAGCTCGAGAATGGTCTGGCCTTCGCCAGCGAACAGCGATCCTCGTGATGCCGACCTAAACGATTCCAGGTGAAGTCTCATGAGAATTGGCCACGGCTACGACGTTCACGCTTTCGAAACTGATGCCGAACAGGCCCCTCCGCAGGCCGGCGTCGCGGCGACCGGCGTCCCGGCGAGCGGCATCCCGCCGAGCGACGCCGCTGCAAGTATAGTGATTGGTGGTGTGCACATCCCCGCACGAAGCCGTCTGTTGGCTCACTCCGATGGCGACGTCCTCATTCATGCCATATGCGACGCGCTTCTGGGCGCCGCTGGCTTGGGTGATATCGGCAGGCACTTTCCGGATACTGATCCGGCCTACAAGAATGCCGACAGCCGACAACTGTTGCGAACGGTCGTCGCGCGACTGCGGGATATCGGCTTCAGTATCGGCAACATCGATTCGACGATAGTGGCGCAGGCGCCAAGAATGGCTGAGCACATCTCACAAATGCAGCGAAACATAGCTGAAGATTGTGAGGTCAGTCCTTCATCGGTAAATGTAAAGGCGACCACCACCGAAAAACTCGGTTTCGTGGGGCGGCAGGAAGGTATCGCCTGTCACGCTGTCGCACTCATCGAGTCGCTTGCCTGATGGTAAAACCAGAAAGACTGGCGTCGGATCTAGAGCGTATCGATAGCTTTCTCTGCCCCCCCAAGTACACGTCTCCCCATGTCGAAGCTCGCTGGAAAGTGATGCCAGAGGACTTCGTGGTCGATGAATGCTGGCGGCCGGAGACTGAAGAGGGCGAGCACCATCTACTGAGAATCCGCAAACGGCTACAAAACACCCAATGGGTGGCGGACAGTCTTGCCACTTTTTCGGGTGTGAGGCAGGTCGACATCGGTTTCTTTGGGCTGAAGGACAGGCAGGCCGTTACCACTCAGTGGTTCTCAGTCTATCTGGGCAAGCGCGAAGCACCCGATTGGCGAACATGGGAACTCGATGGCTGCGAAGTTCTGCACATCGGCCGCTATCCGAGAAAATTGCGCCGGGGTGACCACGTTGGCAACGATTTTCGCATTACGCTGCGTGATATACCAAAAAGCGCGCCTGTCGAAGAAGCTGTCGAAGTGGCACTCGATCAGGTGCGCCTTGAAGGCTTCCCCAACTATTTCGGAGCTCAGCGCTTTGGTTTCGACCACGGCAACCTCACACAGTTCGAATTGATCTACTGCCAGTCTCCAGAGCGTTCAGGCGGGGATACTCGCGACGACCCCGCACGCACCGGCAAGCGAGGCAGGGCGCGCGGTGGCAAGGGTAAAGGGCGGCGTGTCAATCCAATGTATGTCAGCGCCGCAAGAGCTCATCTCTTCAATTGTCTGCTGGCTTCAAGGCAGCAGGCGGGGGTGGCTCGCTCCGTCATCGACGGCGATGAGCCGCTGCTCGCAGAGGACAATGCGCACGGGCCAATCGGCATACTGCCCGGCGGCCCTGTTCGCTCCGAAGCGTCCAGCCAGCTGTCCGCCAGCGATATTCTTCGTCAGGAAGCCTGGGGCGACTATACTGGCTGGCTTGAAGCACTTCATTCGCTGGGTGAGCGGGATACGCCGCGCGCACTGTGGATGACACCTACAGACATGAGCTGGCACTGGCATGATGGCTCACTGGTGGTATGCTTCGGACTGCCCCCTGGCGCGTATGCGTCTGTTGCGCTTTCCCAGGTCGCTCACTTGATACAGGATGCTCGCCCTCGCAATGAAACTACTTCTATCCAATGATGATGGCGTTTACGCCGCTGGCCTCGCGGCGATGGCCGAAGCGCTCGAAGACCTCGGCGAAATTCGTGTTATTGCACCGGAGCGTGATCATAGCGGTGCCAGTAACTCGCTCACGCTGAATCGCCCTCTGATGCTGCAACAGGCAGCCAACGGGTTCATGTGGGTAGATGGCACACCTACCGACTGCGTGCATCTAGGACTGAGTGCTCGCTTCGGCTTCGAAGCCGACAGAGTGGTTTCCGGTATCAACACGCATGCGAACCTTGGTGATGATGTGCTGTATTCCGGCACGGTTGCGGCTGCCATGGAAGGCCGCTTTCTGACCTATCCGGCAATTGCGATTTCCCTGGTCAATGCAGGGAACAATCATTTCGACACCGCCGCGCGAGTGGTTCGTCAATTGCTCGAGAGCCCGAAGAGTCTCTCGGTGCCGCCACGAACTGTGCTCAATATTAACGTCCCCGACGTTCCCTTTCACGACCTGAGAGGGATTCGTATTACCAGGCTAGGTCACCGGGCAAAGGGTGGAGAGCCACAGGAGATCGTCGATCCGCGTGGCCGCAAACGTTACTGGCTAGCGCTTGCGGGTGCTGGAGACGATGCAGGCGAAGGCACTGACTTTGCGGCAATCGAGGCCGGCTATGTGTCCGTCACACCCATACATGCGGACATGACACGGCATGACGCCTTTGAATCCCTTCAGAACTGGATAAGCAGCGTTGATCATGACTGAGCCTACAAAGCGCGGCCCCGCGAAGACTGCGCGGGAAAACTTCAATGGCATCGGGATGACGTCTCTGAGAACCCGCCAGCGTTTGATTGGACGACTCAGAGACAAGGGTATAGCCGACCCAGTCGTTCTTGCAGCGATGGCAGAAGTGCCTCGCCATATTTTCGTTGATGAGGCGCTGTCTCATCGTGCCTATGAGGATGCCTCGCTACCGATAGGCTACAACCAGACCCTGAGTCAGCCTTACATTGTTGCGAGAATGACACAGCTCGTAGTCAGCGCAATTCGTGAAACCGCAGCGAGCGAAGTCTCTGACACGGTATCACCGCGTCGCCGCAAGGTGCTGGAGATAGGCACTGGCTCAGGCTATCAGACCGCTGTGCTGGCGCAATGCTGCGAGACCGTCTACAGCGTCGAACGTATCTCGGGGCTACTTGCGCAGGCGCAGGATCGCTTCAGAAGACTGGAGCTGAATAACATTCACTGCCAGCTCGCCGATGGAATGCTCGGTTGGCCGGATCGTAGACAGCGCTTTGATGTGATCATTGCCACTGCAGCGCCAGGCGCTGTACCCCAGCCCCTGCTGGACCAGTTAATCGAGGGTGGCACGCTCATCCTGCCAGTAGGTGAAGAGCGTCAGCATCTGACGACAATTCGTCGACAGGATGGAGAGTTCGTGACGACCAGAATAGAAGAAGTTCGATTTGTACCTTTATTGAGTGGCTTGGTGGGAAGTTGATGATAGTGACGTTTCTGAAAGGAATGGCAATGGGTGCCGCAGATGTCATACCGGGCGTATCCGGAGGGACAATTGCTTTTATTACAGGGATTTACCAGAGACTTCTCATTGCGCTCAGCAGCATAGGCCCAGCGCTGTGGCCGCTGTTTCGTACAGAGGGATTTGCTGCGGTGTGGCGGCGAATGGATGGCGCCTTTTTGCTCGCACTTTTCAGCGGTGTGTTAACCAGTATCGTGCTGCTCGCCAGTCTGATTTCACATCTGCTGGCGACCTATCCCCACCTCCTTTGGGGATTCTTCTTCGGCCTCATCCTGGGTTCCGCCATCTTCATTTTGCGAGTGGCTGGAACCATCAAACCGGTCCACTGGGTGGTTCTGCTGGCTTCTGCGGTGATCGCCTGGCTCATCACAGACCTGACCCCCGTCAGTATTGAGCCGAATGTTCTCAATTTGTTCGTAGGCGGTGTGGTAGCCATATCAGCGATGATTCTACCGGGGCTGTCAGGCAGCTTTCTGCTGCTGATGTTTGGTCTTTATCCACCAATCATGGACGCCATAAAGACTTTTGATTTTGAAATTCTCGGCGTATTTGCGGCGGGCTGCGTAGTGGGCCTTCTGCTATTTTCGCGAGTCTTGAGCTATCTCATGGCGCGCTATTACACCATGCTCATGGTAGCGCTGACTGGTCTGATGCTCGGCGCGCTCAACAAGGTCTGGCCATGGAAAGAGACCGTGAGTTATCGCACTAACAGCCATGGCGAGGAGACCCCGCTGGTGCAAATCAACGTAGGTCCCGCCGAATTTGCCGAAGCAAGCGGACTTGATCCGCAAGTATTAGCGGTGCTTCTACTATCTCTGGCTGGGGTTGTGCTCATCGTCGTACTGAACAGGTTCAAGGCGCCTGACCAACTAAATTAGCCGCTTATCGGCTATTCTTTGAAGATTGTGTCAACTGAGCGGGGCCTAGTGTTACCGCTCCTCTCAGCAGCGTTACTGGCGGTAGCAATGAAATCAGGTTGCAAAGCGTTTGTGCGACTAGAACAATTCAGAATATGTCGGCTTATTAGTTACTTAGAGCCGCGTTCTACAGATTCTTTACGCTATTTAGCTATATAAAAGGTATTTTCGGCTCCATTTTGGTTATCAAAAGCTGCGGTTGAACTATCAAAAACCACTTTTTTCTGGCTTCTTTGTAACTGTGTGTATAGGAGAACTGGCATGAAGTGTGCTAACTGGTTTGTGACTTCGGAGGGTGCTGTCCGCGGCACAGCCGCAGTAGGTATAGATGTCTAGGCCGCTACGCCTTGTTCTATGCGTTCTCGGGCTTGCGCTGCTTTCCTGTACCTCGCCTGATATCTATCAGGATCCGAGCTTCAACCCGCCGGTCCGTTGGGGTTCCCACCGTGTTCAGCCTGGTGAATCCTTGCACTCAATTGCCTGGCGCTATGGTCGCGATTTTCGCGAACTCGCAGCAGAAAACGATATTGCGCCACCTTACCGGGTCTATCCCAATCAACTCATAACGCTCGAAGATACCGGCGCATGGCGTCCAGCTTCTGCACCGCCCGCCAGACCCCGCGCTCAACCGCCTGTTAAAAAGGCTCCGCAAGGTCCTGTTTCCACTGCCAGTAACAAAAAGACACAAACCGCCAAAGCACCGATTACCAAACATACTGGTAAAGCACCCTCTGTGTGGAGGTGGCCTCACGCTGGCCCAATTATTGAAGGTTTCAGCAATGCAGGCTATGGCAGCAAAGGTATCGACATAGCAGGCAAGGAAGGCGATCCGATAGTCGCCGCTGCAGCGGGCGAAGTGGTCTACGCAGGCAGCGGGTTACTAGGCTACGGGCGGCTCGTGATCATAACGCACAATGAAGAGTTTCTGAGTGCCTACGCTCATAACAGCAAGATACTGGTTGCTGAGGGTGGCACAGTGAAGGCAGGCGATCCCATCGCTGAGATGGGGTCATCCGGAACCAACCGCGTCAAGCTGCACTTTGAAGTACGCAAGCGAGGCGTCCCGGTTGACCCGAAGGGTTATCTGCCGAAACGTTGAACAGGTGATCCCTGTGAGACATCAGAGAATGATCCTTGTGCGCGAAGACTGAATGATTTGAAAAAAATGAGTGTGTACGCGATAGGCGACAAAGAGCGCCCAGCAGCACATCAACAGCAGCGCAAGCCGGTGGCGGTTCCTGATTCGGGACGCCGGGGCAGACAGAAAAGGTTGGAATGACAATGGCAGCTAACGCAAAAGCATATGCAGAAGACAATGCGTTCGATTATGAAACTGCTGAGAAGCAGGACGACATGGATGCAGGATATGATGCGCAGGATAGCCTTGACGACGATAGCGACGACGATTCTTTTGATGAACTGAAGAACTCTGGCCGTTTCAAGCTGGCCGATGGACAATCCTATCGGAACCTGGATGCAACTCAGATCTATCTCAATGAGATTGGTTTCTCTCCACTACTAACGCCCGAAGAAGAAGTGCATTTCGCCCGTCTGGCCCGCAAGGGTGATGAGCGCGGTCGTAAGCGGATGATAGAAAGCAACCTCCGTCTGGTGGTGAAGATCGCGCGGCGTTATGTTAACCGCGGCCTGACCCTGCTGGACCTCATCGAGGAAGGTAATCTTGGTCTGATCCGTGCGGTCGAGAAGTTCGATCCAGAGCGCGGCTTCCGTTTCTCTACCTACGCGACCTGGTGGATTCGTCAGACCATCGAGCGCGCCATCATGAACCAGACCCGCACCATCCGTCTGCCGATTCATGTTGTGAAAGAACTCAATGTCTATCTCAGAGCCGCAAGAGAGCTGACTCAGAAGCTGGATCATGAGCCCACGGCTGAAGACATCGCCGAGCTGCTCGAACGCCCTGTGAAGGACGTCAAGCGCATGCTGGGTTTGAATGAGCGTGTCACTTCCGTTGACTCGCCATTGGCGGGCAATGCAGATAAATCGTTGCTCGACACCGTTGCTGATGAAGGCAGTGCAGACCCTGCGCAGGTGCTCCAGGACAACGACATGAATTCCTGCCTGGACCGCTGGCTCGACGAGCTGACCGACAAGCAGCAGGAAGTCATCTCTCGTCGCTTCGGTCTCAGAGGCTATCCGATGAGCACACTGGAAGAAGTTGGTCAGGAAATTGGCCTGACCCGTGAGCGCGTTCGTCAGATCCAGGTTGAGGCGTTGAAGAGAATGCGTGAACTCATGGAGAAGGAAGGTCTGTCCGGCGAGACGCTGTTCGGCTAAATTTCAGCACTATCTCTCGAGGCGCTTCTCAGGCGCCAGCAAAAAGCCCGGCAAGTTGCCGGGCTTTTTTATGACTGCGGTTCTTTCGATGATCCGACGGATCAGGTATTTTCGACACCTTGCGAGGGATCTTCATCGTTGCTACTACTTCGAAGGGCCAACGGATCCTTGAAGGTGAGTGTGCGGTAAGGAAACGGAATCTCAATGCCCGCTTCGTCAAGCGCAGTCTTGACAGCCTCTACCACCTTGTCCTTCGAACGGCGTATTTCCACAGGCCTTGAGCCTGTCCACCAAGTCACTTCAAAATCTATGCTGCTGGAATTGAACGCCTGGGCGAAAATTTCGACAGGCCGCTGCTGATCAACCGTATCCAGGTCTTTCAATGCAGCTTCAATGACACGGCGACCTTCGGCAACATCTTCATCGTAAGCGATACCTACGATGATGGTGACCCGTTTTCGGTCCCAATCGGTATGGACGGAGACCGCGTTCTTGTACAGCACGGAATTTGGCAGAAGTATCAAATCACCGTCGACCTGACGCAGATAGGTATCGCGTAGCGTGATCTTCTTGACTTCACCACTGATCCCTTCCACCTCGATATAGTCACCGATTCGCATTGGCTCCCGCAGTAATATGAGTATGCCTGCCAGAAAGTTCTCGAAGATATCTTTGAAGGCCAGACCGATCGCTATCGATCCAAGGCCGAGACCGGCAAGCAGCTTTGTCGGCGTTAGTCCGGGCATGGCTATAGTCGCGGCTATCAGGAGGCCAAAGGTCCATACCGCCACGCTTACGAGCGACTGCAGGGCAGCCTTCAGAGATGAGCGCATGTGGGTGCGGGCGAGCACACGGCTGTAGATTGAACCGATCAGCTTGTTGGCAAGCCAGACCACAACGAGAAATAGAACGGCGGCGAGAAGATTGGGAAGTACGGCGATAAAACTGGTAGTGAAGGCTTCGATCTGCTCTCTGATTATCTTCAGGGGGGCGATGTTGATGTTCATGAGGGGCCTAACTTTGACTGTGCCTGGCCTGGCACGCGAGAAGCGGCGTGAGGTCCACGAGGACGCTCACGCCAGCGAAATCAGCAGTCTGTATCGTCTGCGCCCGCACCTTCCTTGACGTTCTCACAGGCATCTTCGATCGCATTGCCTGTATCAGTGGCTGCATTGTCCATGCTCTCGCCGGCATTTTCTGCAGGGCCGTCTGTATCACAGGCGCTAAGGCCGACTGTGAAGACTGCAGCAGTCAAAAGCGTCATGAACCTGGCCATTACCTTAGAGATTTCCATGCTTGTATGCTCCATTACTATAATTTGTTTACAACTTGAGAACTCTCCGCCGGCGCATGCAGTGTGCTGAATCCGGTGTGTCTCCCGGGTATCTTACGCCACATCTGCAGCAGTAGATCGATAAAAGTCGACTTTTATCGTCCCCTCGACCATGGCGGGAGTGAGAACTGCTCTGCATTTCACCGCATAACATCTTGTTACACTGCGGAGCGCGCCGCAGACTGGCCGGGACCTGAATGCAGTCAGAGAACTGGAGAGGGTCGCCCATCATTGGTTGGTTGAACAATGCGGAAGCTGGGAAGAAAGCTACTCAGACACGAGCAGGCTCAACTCTAATAAATATTCATCACGAAGGGATCAAAGAATGAACGCCATCAAAAATCTTATCGCAGGTGCTGCAATTGCACTGTCCGTCAGCACCATTTCACAAGCTGCAACTGTAGCCAATGTTGAAATTCCGGACACTATGGAAGCCGCTGGTACCGATCTTCGCCTGAACGGCGCCGGTATTCGTGAAAAGTGGTTCTTTAACGTCTACGTTGGTGGTCTCTACCTGCCTGAGTCTATGAACGACGGCGCTGCAATCGTCGCTGCCGACAAGCCAATGGCTGTCAAACTGCACATGGTTTCAGGCATGGTGACCAGTGAAAAAATGAAAGATGCCACTATGGAAGGTTTCGAGAGCTCTACAGGCGGCGACATGGCGCCACTGCAGAAGGAAATCGATCAGTTCATGAGCGCGTTCGATGAAGAGATTCAGGAAAACGACGTATTCGACCTGGTGTACGTGCCTGGTACCGGTATCGAAATCTACAAGAACGAAGAACTCATCCAGACTGTAAAGTCTGACAAGAAGTTCAAGGAAGCCGTTTTCGGAATCTGGCTGTCAGACAAGCCAGCTCAGGAAGACCTCAAAATGGCGATGCTCGGCAAGAAATAAGACACCCTGCAATCCCGAACCGGACCTAGCGCAGCGGCGCCGGCCCGGTTCACTCCACTGTTGCGGGCTCGTTGTCCGACCGCTGGTCTTCTTTGTCAGACCTTTTATGAATTTCACTGGCTATAGCCTCAGCGAGTTCATCTTTTAGCGAAGCATGCTGCGGCGCGAGATAGTGAAACAGAATCACCTCATATAGCGCGTTTTCGTTCAATCGTCTGATCCGTTTCGATGCCGGTCTGACTGTCTTTGCCAGTTCAGCGGCCATCTGCTTCTCAAGCCCCACCACGTAATACACGCGCTTCTGCTCAAGCAGCCCAAGCAACTGCGCAGCAGAATTTACCCAAACAATCTGCTCTTGAGGCAGATATCGCTTGATCGTATCAAAACCCCGAATAGCCGCGATTGTGTTGCTGCCAAGATCTGCCCAGCTATCGATGCGCCGATCTGTGTCGAAGCCATAGATGTGATAGCGACTATCAAAGACCGGTACCGGCACGCGTACCAGATTGGTATAACGCGGCTCGATCTGCTCAGCCACGCCTGCAAGTGCGGCGTCAGCGGAACCCTGGTCTGCCATGATGTACATCCTCGCAAGCGGCACGTCGACGGCAAGCACTGCTATGTCCAACGATGCATAGGCTGCGCTGACGAGCTGCCAGACATACTCCGTCGACTTCTCATCGGCGTTGGTTGGTCTCGTAACCCGCAATACATCGGGTCGGGCCGCAGTACGGTCAGCTCCAGATATTCGAACGTCATCGGATGCGCCGGCAAAAGCAGATCCGAACAGCCAGCCTGACGCCATTAGAACAAGCAGTGAGCGAGATGGTATGGTGATCTTGAAATCCTCTGGATTCGCCTGAACGAGGCTGATCTATTATTGGTCGATATCTGGGTATTCTAGAAACAAGCTGTATGCCTGTCGAATGAGGCTCAGGCAGATTCCCGACACAGATCGATCCACGCGGTCATGGCTGCACTCAGAAATTTCTTCTTGTGCCAGACGAGGAAGAGCTGACGGCTGAAATTACGGTTCGCCGCTTTCAGTTCGATGAGGCGACCACTGTCCAGCATCTCCTGCACAGATAATCGTGAGAGGCAGGAGATACCAAGCCCCGCCGCCACGGCCTGTTTGATCGCTTCGATATGCTGAAGCTCCATACGCACATGCAGCTGCGGCAACAGACCAGCCATTGCACGGTCGAATGTCTGTCTGGTGCCAGAGCCCTGTTCTCGAAGAATCCATTGTTCGTCTCTCAGCTCATCGTCCGACAGAATCGGTGGCAAGTCTCCCCGCTGGTGTAGCCCTGCATCGGCCAGCAGATGCTCAGCACCACACACCAATATGAGCTCATCGTCCTGCCAGGGCTCGATGATCAGTTCGGGGTGATTTATTTCGCCCTCTATCAGCCCGACATCAAGCTCGAAGTTGATCAGTTTTTCGGAGATCCGTTTGGTATTGGCGATTTCGAGGGTAGGTGAGATCTCTGGATAAAGATCGGCGAACCGCGCCAGGTAGGGTATCGCGTTGTAGTTGCCGATCGACATGGTTGCGCCAAGATTGAGACCGCCAGCGTCCTGGTGATGCTGCAAGTCGAGCTCGAGATCGATGGCCCGATCCAGCAAGGCCTGAGCCTTGGGCCTCAGGACGGTGCCGAGGTCGTTGAGCCTCAGCTTCTTGCCGGTACGGTCGAACAACTGGATATCAAACTGTTGTTCGAGTGTCTTCAGTGATTCACTTGCAGCGGATTGGGAGAGCGAGAGGGCTTCCGCCGCCTGGCTGAGATTACCAAGGCGGGCTGTAGCGAGAAAGACTTCGAGCTGCCGGAGCGTAAAGCGCATTGGCGCTCTCCTTGTATTGGTCCTTGTATCGGAATATCCGATTTAGTATATCCGAATAATTGGTTTTCCAGTAGTGTCTGCTTTCGGTACCATCCCCTGCATCAGGTTTAGCAATAATTTTCCACTTTTTCGGGGTCTCTGAAATGGCAAATCTTAGAACGGAAACAGTCACGAGCGTACATCACTGGAACGATACCCTCTTCAGTTTCAAGACCAGTAGAGACCCCAGCTTCCGCTTCAAAAACGGTCACTTCATCATGATTGGTCTGGAGCAGGAAGGTGCAGCGCGGCCATTGATGCGAGCGTACAGCATCGCCAGCGCAAACTACGAGGAGGAACTGGAATTCTTCAGCATCAAGGTGCAGGACGGCCCGTTGACTTCGAAGCTGCAGAAGATCAAGGTCGGCGACCCGATCATCATGAGCAACAAGCCTACGGGCACGCTGTTGATCGATCATCTCCTACCTGGCAGAAACCTCTATCTGGTCAGCACCGGCACTGGGCTGGCGCCGTTCATGAGCATCATCAAGGATCCTGAAACCTACGAAAAATTCGACAAGGTCATCCTGACCCATGGCGTCCGCTTCGTTTCAGAGCTGGCTTATCAGGACATGATTCAGAACGAACTGCCGCAAAATGAGTTCTTCGGTGATCTGATCAAGAATCAGCTGATCTACTACCCGACAGTGACACGCGAGCCCTACCACAACAAGGGACGCCTGACTGATCTGATGGAAAGCGGTCAGCTATTCCAGGATATCGGCCTGCCGACCTTCGATCTCGAGAGTGATCGCTTCATGGTGTGTGGCAGTCCCAGCATGCTGAAGGATACCTGCAAGATTCTGGACGAGCGGGGCTTCATTGAAGCCAGACAGGGAGACTTTGGTCACTACGTCATCGAGCGAGCCTTCGTCGAGAGCTGATCTGAGCAGCTTGTTAGCTGGGTGACTACAGGTTCTTGTGCTTGTAGTCACACACCTCACTTACCGCGCAGGCCATACAGCGCGGCTTACGAGCGATACAGATATAGCGCCCGTGCAGGATGAGCCAGTGGTGCGCATCGTGCAGGAATTCTTTCGGTACGTTTTTCAATAGTTTCTTCTCGACCTCCAGGACCGTCTTGCCTGGGGCCAGGCCCGTGCGATTGCTCACCCTGAAAATATGGGTGTCCACGGCCATGGTGGGCTGACCAAAGGCTGTATTCAGCACCACATTCGCCGTCTTTCTGCCGACACCAGGCAAGGCTTCCAGCGCTGCACGATCCGCTGGAACCTTGCCGTCATGCTGCTCGACAAGCAGACGGCAGGTTTTCATTACGTTCTCTGCCTTTGTATTGAAAAGCCCAATCGTCTTTATGTGGGATTTGAGCCCGTCGAGTCCCAGATCAAGCATCGCCTGTGGCGTCGGCGCGACCGGGAACAGATGCCTTGTGGCCTTATTCACCCCAACATCAGTGGCCTGAGCCGAGAGTATGACGGCTATGAGTAGCTGGAACTCATCTGCATATTCCAGCTCTGTTCTTGGCTCTGGATTCTGCTCACGGAAAATCTCGAACATTTTCCGCCGCGTCTCTTTGTTCATGACCGTCTTATGCTCCTGACGAGGGCAACCATGAGCCCCAGGATAATGAACGCTCCCGGCGGCAGCGCCACCACCAGTACCTGTAATGTTACGCCCAGCCATTCCCGTATTGAGCCGAGCACAAGTATAACGAGTAGAAAGCCGAGACCCATTGCAGCTGCGTCCGCAACGGCCAGCGTGACCGGCTGCCGGCTTGCGAATGCTTCGGCTCGTGCGAGAATGAGGCAGTTGGTCACGATCAGTGGAATGAATATCCCGAGGTTGCGATAGAGCGAAACTGAGTAGGCCTGCATCAGCAGATCGATGCAAGTTACTGCCGAAGCGATAACGAGCACGAATGCAGGCAGACGGACTTCAGCGGCAATATGATGCCTTAATAGTGAGATCAGGGTACTCGATAGCACCAGCACGAACAGTGTCGCCAGCCCGAGTCCCAGCGCATTGTCCACGGTGTTACTCACAGCCAGCAAGGGGCAGAGTCCCAGTAGCTGGATGGTTGCAGCATTGTTGGTCCAGATTCCCTGCCTGAAAAGCTTGCCCAGATCATGCCCGGTGTCTGCTGAAGGTGAAGCATGAGACTGGGGCGGGGCGGGTGAAGTTACCGTCATGGGGCGGAATGACTCTTAAGGGTTGCCTGGTTGGCACGGGCAAAGCGCAGTGCGTCGTCTATCGCAGCTTTTACAGCTGAGGCACTTATTGTCGCGCCACTGAGCGCATCCGCACCGGCTACTGTGTGCTGCCCGCGAAACTGCGCAAGCCATTGACTCTTGTCAGCTTCGATCCGGTCGCCAATCCCCGGAGTTTCCCGATGGCGGGTGACTTCAACGGACACAATCGTTGGTTCCTGCTGTTCACCCACCAGCTGCACTCCGGTAATCACCTCGATACGGCCATTGTAGCCACGGCTACTGACGCTGGGTATGGCAAAGACTGCTGAAGCGCTTTTCTGGGCTGCCATGTAAATCGCCTGATCAGCCTGGACGAGCTCAGCGTCTGACCAACACTCCGTACACTCAGAGGGTGCCGGTAATTCGATAATGGCCTCTGAAGCCACCAGCGCAGTGGCGGACCCCGGTGTTTGCAACACCGCCGAGAGTCTGTGCTGGAACCAGCGCGCTTCGGCCGCTTCTATCGGTGCTCGTGTAAGAAGGTAGACGGCTGTGACCAGTGCGGCTGAAACGGCCGCAAACAGGCCGAGAGTGTGGGCAGGAGACTGCTGAAACTGGATGCTCACGCCTTGATGCCCCTATTGGCCTTTTGATGGCCATACACCCTCGGACGGGTGTAATAGTCCAGTAGAGGCACACACAGATTCATGAATAATATGGCAAAAGCCACGCCTTCCGGCCAGGCACTGTAATTGCGTATAAGCGCAAGCAGAACGCCGATACCTGCACCGAAAACCAGCTGACCCTGCCGGCTGGTAGCAGCAGTCACTGGATCAGTTGCGATGAAGAAGGCGCCGAGCATTATCGCGCCGGAGCTCAGCTGAAACAGGAGAAAGGTCAGCCTGGAACCACTCTCTGAGCCGGCAAGTAGCGTGCACAGGCTGAAAGTGGCCAGCATACCAAGCGGAATCTGCCATCGAATGATTCTTCGCGCCAGTAGAATCAGGCCCCCAAACAGAAAGCCAAGATTGATCATTTGCCAGGCAAAAGCCCCTGGTTCGACAAATCGGGTTGTCCCAGCGGACGCCGCTATTACCAGCGCCTGTCTGTACTGATCGAGAGGCGTCGCAGAAGATATGGCATCGATAAGCACTTGCCCATGTTCGCCAACAAGCGTGACAGTTGCATCCGTCGCCGCATCCGGCCAACCCTGAGTCAATTGCAATGGGAATGAGACGAGGACCAGAGCGTATCCGGTCATGGCGGGATTGAAAATATTCTGCCCGAGTCCGCCATAGACGTGCTTGCCGAGTCCGAGCCCCAGAATGCCCGCCAGGGCTGCCAGCCACCATGGCGCCAGCGGCGGAAAACACAAACCGATGAGCCAGCCAGCCAGCAGGGCAGAGCCATCCTGTAGATGACGCCAGACAGATCTTCCCCTAAGCGCTGCCGCCATGCTTTCTGCGGCAATCGCACCAAAGCTGGCTGCACCGATCTGCAGTAGCACGCCCGCACCAAAAAACCAGAGCATCGCCGTAAGGCCAGGCAGGGTGCAGATCAGTACGGTCAGCATGATCATCCGTGCACTGGCAGGTCGTGCAGGCACAGCTGTGGATCTGCCGATAGACAGTAAGCGGCGGATCCAGTTCAGGCTTGAAGGTTGCTTATGGCTCATCGCCGCAAGGCTATTTTATCGGCTGAACCAGTACAAGGTGCATCGCCGTTCCAGCGAAGATTTTATCCAGCATTGTGGTCAGGTCATCGATATGGCTGCTGGTAATTCGAAAGCGGAAGCGGGTACCCCGGCTGGTGATTGCATTGATTCGATACATACGCAGATCCTCGACAGACAATGGAACCGGAGTCGTCCTCAAGTTGGACATTTCCGATCGACGAGCCTAGTCTAGGCGGTAGAAACGACAAATAGTGTCGTCAACTGGATGAACTTACAGTATGCAGACCTTTGTAAGGCGTTTGGCCATTCTCGACTATCTGCGCAGAACTACGGTACCGCGCTCTACGGAAGCGATACTCGCTCATCTGCAGGATCAGGGTTATCTGGAAGAGTCGGGTGAGCAGCGGCGAAACAGCCAGCTTCGAGTAGTACAGCGCGACTTGAAATTCCTGCTGGGCGACGACCCCGGTTTTTTCGATGCTGACCCTGCTGAAGCCGACGATGAGCTTGAGGAGCCGCTCAATCCCTTCGGCCTGCGAAGTGTTCCGGCTGCGGGCAAGGGCAGGGCCTGGATGCTCGACCCGCTAGACCGACAGCGTTTTGATTTCGAGAAAATGCCGGGCTATCTGGCTGTTGCATTTGCAATGACGGCTAAACACCTGTCAAACCTCCTGCCTCAGAGCACACTGAACGAAATGACCGCCTTTTTCGCTGAAGCAGAGCGTGTGTTGCAGCGTTCAGAGCGAAAGTTGGCGCCGCAGCACTACCTTCGACTGCGTGATTCGATCGAGTTCTACCAGCGGGGCCAGTCATTGGAGTCACCCGATTTCGACATGCGCTGGCTGGATACCATCTATCAGGCGATCATCAGAGCTCAGCAGATCGAGCTCGTGTACAGCGTCTCAGCTTCAAATGGCAGCACCACGAAAACTTATCGTCTCAGCCCCTTGGGGGTCGTGCTCATGCTGCCGAAGCTGTATCTTGTATCGTTGAACGAAGCTGGTGAGTTCCGTCACTTTCTACTTCACAGGATCCGGCGCGTCGAGCTGCTTCGAGAGAATTTTGCGGATGAGGATTTCTCCCTGCAGGCATACCTCGATGCGGGACACATGGATGTTTTCATCGATGACAGCGATAGGGGTGACTACGACCTGGTTTTGGCCATAAAACGCCAGCAGGGTGACAAGCTGATCGAGGACCTGAGCGACTATCCCTTGAACGCAACACAATCAGTTACGCTTGAGTCTGCATCGGAAGCAATCGTTCGTGTACGAGTTCGTCGTACTATCCAGCTCAGAAACTGGATTCTCTCCCTCGGAAGCCGCGCTACAGTCTTGCAGCCTGAGATCATCAGGCAGGATATTCGGTCAGTGCTGACTGCGAGTCTTCAGAATTATAACTAACGGTATCTATGCATCATTATCCTGCGTTATCCGCATTTTTTCTGCTCGCGCTGCTCAGTGGTGCTGCTACAGCGATCGATTTGCCGTTCTTCGGCGACAAGCATCCTGATTTCAAGATCAGGAGTGAGACACAACAGGATCTGGCTGACACCATTGCTGAGGATCTGGAGACCTATCGCAAGCAGAACCCGGCTTACGAATTCTACGAAACGCCGCAGCAGTACATGGATGCCGAGCGCGAGTTCATTCTCAAGTATCTGCGATCGCAGGGGTACTACGAAGGCAGCGTCGAGCCGGAACTCGAGAACCCCGATGGCGACGATCGACGACTGATGTATGAGGTAGAGCCAGGCCCCTTGTATCGCATTCGCAAGCTTGAGCTGAAGTCGCCTGACAGTATCGACGTACCATCCCTTGCCGATCTCAAGCTGAAAAAGGGTGATGGTCTCGTGGCTGATCGCATACTCGATGCGAAGCGGAAGATAGAGGACTTCGTCTCCAGCAAGAACTGCCTCTATGAGGTGGACGTTGAATACAAGGCCAGTATCTACCCGCCAGATCAGTTGGCCTTCATTACCTTCAAGGTGAAAAAAAGCCCGCAAGTGAAGGTGGGTGAGATCCGACTGCAAGGGCTTGAGGAGGTCGATCCGGCATTTCTCGAGCAGGATCTCCCACTGGCTAGCGGCGAATGTTTCAACCGCTCCAAGCTCAACGAAGCTCGCCTGGAGCTCCTGCGGACGAATCTGATTGCGCGGGTGGATCAGCAGCTGACACTGAATAGAGAGGCAGGCACGGTAGACATTACGCTGGATTTGCAGGAGCGCAGCCACCGCACCATCAAGGCCGGTGGTGGCTACACCAGTGATGAGGGCGTCGGCGTTTCACTCGGCTGGGAGCACAGGAACTTCTTCGGCGCAGGTCAGCTATTCCAGACGGAATTGACGATTACAGAAGTCACGCAGGCCTTGACCTCGAAACTGACCCTGCCGAAGTTCTACCGAAAAGATCAGAAGCTCGAAATCTCCGCGAGCGCCAGCCAGCGCGATCTCGAGGCTTTTCGGTCGAAATCGGTGGAGACCTCGGCCATTGTCACCCGGCAGATTAGCGAGAACAGGGCAGCAAGTGCAGGCCCCCGCTTCAGGCTCAGTGAAATCGATGATGAAGGTGAAACCGAGCAGTACGTACTGTTTTCCTTTCCGATGAGCCTGCGCCTCGACACCACCAGCGAAATTCTCGACCCGCGTGATGGTGCAACTTTGAACCTCGGTGTAGAGCCCTTCGTGGATCTGAAGGACACGGACACCCGTTTCATCAAGTCGAATGTCTCCGCCACGACCTATTTTACTGCGGAGACCTGGTCATTGAAGCCAACGCTGGCCTTGAAAGCCGGTGTCGGTTCCATCACAGGTGCCGGCATAGAATCAGTGCCTGCCGACGAGCGCTACTACGTCGGTGGAGGTGGGTCGGTCCGGGGTTATAAGTTTCAGTCCCTGGGGGAGCTCGACGAAGATGGTGATCCGGTCGGTGGGCTGTCTTTCATTGAAATGGCTACTGAAGGTCGCTTTCACATAGGGGAGAACCTTGGTTTCGTACTCTTTGTCGACGGCGGCCTGGCAATGCCGGACTCTGCCCCACGTTTCGATCAGAACCTCAAATATGGCGCTGGTTTTGGTTTGCGTTATTACACGTCCTTTGCACCCTTTCGAGTCGACTTCGGTTTCCCACTGAGCCGTCGAGACGGCATCGATGACAGCTTTCAGCTGTATATCAGCATTGGGGAGGCGTACTGATGTCAGCGTTGTCCCGAACCGGCAGCATACTGCTGCGCATTGGCCGATGGGTGCTGGGTGGGATTCTTGCCCTGCTCACCTTTGTCATCATCCTGCTGCTGGCCCTGGCGCTGGCGCTATCGCAGCCGGATAGTCGCGTCTGGTTGGCAGAAAGAGGCGCCGCGCTTGCGAATGATTATACGGACTGGCAGATCGAGTTAAGTGAAGTAGAGAGTCCCGGCTTGACCCATTGGATCATTGGCGATCTCAAAGTCAGTCGTGTAGATACTGGTGATGCTGACCAGGAAACGGCTGCCGCTGTTGCAGAGGATCCCGCGGAGTACCAGCTTTTGACAGCCAGCCATTTCGAGCTCAACTTCCTTTGGAGCGAAGCGCTGGACGAGAAATATATTCTGGATGCGCTCGGCGCCAGCTCAGTCTGGGTAAACAGCAATGCTAAAGCGTGGGGCTCTCAGCCAGCCGAGGAGGCGGCGGTTGATGAAGAAGAGTCGCCGGCCGATCTCGAAGCCCAGGTCAATCAGCTGATCGATCAGTTGTTCGAAGTCGATAGCGCTGGATTGCCCCACGTCGTGGTCAACAGACTTGCGATAGACCGCATTGAGTTCACGGATGATTTTCTGCAAGGTGGCGCGCTGAGTCCTGAGCAGCAGGCCGAAATTCCGCTGGTCTGGAAAATTACGGGCGAAGCCAGTTTACAGGAGGCTCGAGCCAAGCTCACAGTGCAGGCGCTTGGCGATGCCGACGAAGCTGAGTCAGCTGCAAGCGATGATCAAACCGGCTTGCCAGCACTCAGCGCAAAGCTCGAGGCAATTCCACAGGATTCGGGTCCGGCCATGAAGCAGCTGAGCCTGCAAACTTCGCAGATTCCACCGGCCTTGCTGAACCAGTGGCTGCCAGTGACGCTCACGCGTCAGCCTGAATTGCGACTCATCGCGAAGACTGCCGGGACTGATTATGAATCGCAGCGGATCGAGATCGAACCGCTTGAACTTAGAGTCGAGGACGGCGTCGTCGCCGCTTCAGGCATCGTGGGGCGGGAAAAACTCACCTTCGATGCCGCCATCGAAGCGCTGCCACTTCAGCTTGTCCAACCCCTCCTCGACAAGCAGGCTACAGCAAGTTTGCCGCTTGACGAGCTGCATCCGCGACAGGTCACCGCCAATCTTGAAGGTAGTATGCCCTGGAGCGAACCGGCAGCTATCACCGCAGCAGGCGGGCTGAGCGTAGAAGCCACTTTCTTCAAGGCGTCGCTCGACCTGTCGAGTGAGCTGGGAATAGCAGGCGAGGCACTGAGCTTTTCCGAAACCAAACTCGACTGGGCTGATATTTCGCTGCGTGCAGCGGGCAGGATCGACGCTGAAAAAATGGCGGTGCAGGTGGAGGCGCTGACGGTGCCATTGAACAGCGCACTGGCACTGGTCGATGCGCTCGAGTTGGACCTTCCCCAAATCAATGCGCTCATCGCCGAGCCCGAAATCCTGCGATGTAGCCAGAACCAGACAACCGCAGCCACAGCCGCGGCCGGCGGCGCCGAGGCTGGATCCATTCAGGCAAGGCGGGCGCGACTTGGTAATCTTGGCCGGCTTTCGGTCAAGCAACTGACTGCCGAAGGCCCCTTTGCCACGCCCGTGGTCGCGGGTGACCTGGCGCTCAGCGTTTGTCCAGAGGGACGTCCAGCTGAGCTCACGGCGAGCGTCAAGGCGAATCTTAGTGAGGCACAGCGGATTGAGATAGTGAAAAGTCAACTGACTTATCGTGGGTCTGAGTCTGCTGTTTCAGGGTGGGTTGGGCTTCGTGACGGCACGCTCAAACTCAAGGCCAGCGTCAATGACTTCGAGCTCGATATAGTCAGGCCTTTCCTGCCTGAAGCCACCGCGGACCAGCTTGCCAGCCTCTCTGCCACAGTCGACCTCGATGCCGAAGCCAGTGGCCGGATGACTGACCCGGCCTTCGACGTCGATCTTGACGTTGCAGGCTTGTACGACGCCTTGACTTACAGCATTGCGCTTGATGCGAGGCGTCGTGACGACCTCGTGACGATATCGGGTCTTACGCTGAAGGCGAGCCCGGGACCTGGCGCCGCGAGCCGGCTTGAGGATGATGAGGACGATACGGACGAAGCTGCCGAAGGGCCCCAGGTGCTGCCGGCGATGCCCACCGAAGCAGTCGTAGCCCTGCGGGGGAGCCTGCAGGCCGATCTTGATGCATTGAGAGAGCGCGGGCAGATTCAGGGGCTGAAGACCGATCTCAAACTCGATGTCAGCGATATCGATCTACGCCTGCTTACACTGGCAGGCCTGGAACTGCCTCCGGAAGCCAGTGGCATACTTGATGGCGGCCTGACCCTGGACCTGCAACCGGACTCGCTGCAGACCGGCGGCCGTTTCACTTTTGTCCAGCCCGCCCCGGAACTTGATGTGCTGCTTGAGGCGCGCAAAAAGCTTCGAACCAATCGTAACGCCGATCTTGCGCTGGCTGAGCCGGCGAAAGCGCAGATTAAAGCGGTTTGGACTACAACCAAAGAGCGCCTGAAGCTCGAGCTTGATTTCATATCCGAAGCACTGCAGAAGCTGCAG
>TARA_R100000306_G_scaffold62568_1_pt1 | contig 28004 bp, 22 predicted proteins | sample TARA_R100000306 | Tara Oceans TARA_R100000306 (sample SAMEA2620824) | marine metagenome | biome: marine biome (ENVO:00000447); feature: mesopelagic zone (ENVO:00000213); material: "saline water (ENVO:00002010), including plankton (ENVO:xxxxxxxx)" | depth 1000 m | reverse complement strand
GCGTTTTGCTGTTTGCCCCGAAGGAGTTGCGCATTATACGCAGCTAAACCGCCGGATCAAGCGTTTAATGTGAATAAAGTGAAATAAAATGGCCGACCAATATATTTTGCCTATTTATCAATAAGTTGCGTGATCTAGAAACCGTGAGACAGGCAGCTAATCGACGATACGGACCCTTGCCACCTTCTTTTTGCCAGCTTGAACCACGTGGGTGGAACCTGACATGAAGCTCAGCCCCATTTCAGCTGCCGCACCGTCGACGAATACCGCACATCTGCCAATAATGTCTTTTGCTGCCGCTCCGTTCTTAACCAGGCCTGCCAAGCGAAGCAAAGTCGGTAATGGCATGGCGGCCTGACCATCCAGCGAGACTTCAACTTCAGGAAGATTCTCTGGAATCTCACCATGACTTACTCTGTTGCCAGCGGACCTCGGCGCACTTTCCGCAGCCTCAGCACCATGGAAGCGGGTGATGAGCTCCTCTGCCAGTATCTTCTTGTAGACCTGAGGGTTGTCGCCTGCATCGACCTGCCCCTTGAATTCACGAATCTGTGCCATTGGCTTGAAACTCAGAAGCTCGAAATAGCGCCAGAGCAGCTGGTCAGGCATGGAAAGCAGTTTGCTATACATTTCGCCGGGGAGATCATTCACGCCTATATAGTTGTTTAGGGACTTCGACATCTTGTTGACGCCGTCCAGACCCTCCAACAAAGGCATGGTGAGAATAACTTGCGGCTCCTGGCCGTAAAACTTCTGTAGTGTCCGTCCCATCAGTAGATTGAACTTCTGGTCAGTGCCGCCGAGCTCAATGTCCGCTTCCAGTGCTACAGAGTCATAGCCCTGCACGAGCGGGTAGAGAAATTCGTGAATGGAAATCGGCTGCTCAGCACGGTAGCGCTTGGCGAAGTCGTCACGCTCAAGCATTCGAGCAACGGTTTGCTGGCCGGCAAGCTGAATCATATCTGCTGCCGTCATCTTACCCATCCATTCACTATTGAAGCGGACAATTGTTTTTTCCGGATCAAGAATCTTGAAAACCTGCTGCCTGTAAGTTTCGGCATTGCGCTGGACGTCCGCCACACTCAGTGGCGGTCTGGTAGCACTCTTGCCGGTTGGATCGCCAATGAGACCAGTGAAATCGCCGATAAGGAAAATGACTTCATGCCCGAGATCCTGAAACTGCCGCATTTTATTAAGCAGAACAGTGTGACCGAAATGGAGGTCCGGGGCCGTGGGATCGAACCCGGCCTTTATGCGCAGTTTGCGCTTTGATTTCAGCTTGTCATACAGGGACTCGGACGGAATAACTTCGTCCGCGCCTCTACGAATGAGGCTGAGATCATCTTCTACTGAACGCTGCTGCTCTGGCAGCGCGCTATGGTGCTCTGGTCTTTCCGACATACCCGCCTGTTTTCCTGAAAGGTGGAGATTTGCTGCAGTATACGGTGGCGAGGTTGACGGCACAAAAAAGCTGAGAATCCGATACGCCGGAGTCAATGATAAAAGTTGTAGATAACTGGCAGCGTAAACAAATGAGAGCTACTTTTCCGGTGAGGGAAGGAACAGGTGGCGGATGTTACACAGGCGCGCTTGTGTGTGACGTGCGGTAACAGTCATTACAGCTGCTCACTAATCACTACCAAACATTCCGAATTATCCCTGCAAAAAAATGCTTATAGATGCTACGTTTAGAACACGTGGCAGAACAGCTATATAAGCCAGGAGCAAGGACCCGCGAAGCCGGGGTCCTGAGGGTAGGGAAACATGCGTCCAGCTTCGCAGTAGTGGTGTACACCCAGCAGCGAACAGAAAAGGACGCCTAACGTGGGCAGGTATCGGTTTTTATGCTTATACTTGCCTCTTCATGTTGATTCACCAAAGTCTGACGCAACTATCGATGAAAACTGACAAATTACTCCCAGATCTTTCAAGACCTCATATGCTGGCAGCGTCGGTAGGGGTGTGCATGCTCGCAGGCGCCCTGTTGTTAAGCCCAAGTGAAACGGCTGAAGCCAACAGAATAAGTGTTGGTCCGGCGGACGCTTCGACACGCCTCTATCCTATGCTCGACGGCAGGATGTCTGCGCCAAGAGAAGTAGCTCTCACCGTACCTCAGGCATTAATGAGCGCCTCCCCGATGCTCGCTTCGAATTACAGTGTCGACAGCGTACTCCACCATCGTCGGTCCGCTAGCGAAGATGATTTCATTGACACGGTTCCAGGTCCTGAAGCGATTCTGAGTCCTGTTGATATTTTAGAGACGCCAGAATCACAGGCAGAACCCATCGTTGCCAATGCGGCGGAATGGCGCAGTTTCAAGGTGCAGAGTGGCGATAGCATGTCGCGAATCTTCGACCGTGCTGGTGTTGACGGCAAGACGCTCAAGCGTCTGCTTGATAATGTCAGCAATAAAGAGTGGACACGGCTGTATCCAGGTGAAGAACTGGATTTCGCATTCGATGCTGATAATAATTTCGTCGCGCTTCAGCTGCGAAGATCAAAGCTGGAAACCTGGCTGATCAAAGAAGATGTCCACGAGCGTTTCGCGCTCGAAAAGATTGTGGTTGAACCAGATAGCATGGTGACCTACGCAGAAGGCAAGATTAAGACGTCGCTGTTTCTTGATGGCAAGGCAGCAGGTCTGTCTGACAAGCTGATCATGGAACTGGCCAACCTGTTCGGTTGGGATGTGGACTTTGTGTTGGATATCCGGAAGGGCGACAGCTTCCGGGTCATGTACGAGAAGCAGTTTCTTGACGGCAAGCATATCGCCGATGGCCCTATCCTCGCTGCCGAATTCGTAAACCAGGGCAAGAGTTACGCGGCCGTTCGATACAAGAGCGCTACTGGTCAGGTTGATTACTACACGCCTGAAGGCGCTAGCGTGAAAAAGGCTTTCCTTCGTTCACCGGTGGATTTCGCGAGGATTTCTTCGCCATTCAACCTGCAGCGGCGGCACCCGATCCTGCATAAGATCAGAGCACACAACGGCACAGACTATGCCGCTGCTCGCGGCACGCCTATCAAGGCAACTGGCGATGGCAGAGTCGTCGTGCTGGAGAAGCAGAGAGGCTATGGCAATGTTGTGGTTGTACAGCACGGTTCTGGCATAACTACCCTTTATGCGCACATGAATAATTTCAGGAAAGGCATTCGAATAGGTTCAAAGGTCCGCCAGGGTGATGTGATTGGCTACGTTGGCAGCACTGGTCTGGCAACTGGCCCTCACCTGCACTTCGAGTTCCGAGTAAATGGTGCGCCAAAGAATCCCGTTACTGTAGCGCTGCCTGTGGCACGACCAGTGCCGAAGAAAGAGCGTCCACAATTCGCCAATATTGCAACGACCCTGGTGTCGCAGCTGAATCGTGAGGCCAATGCTCATCAACTGGTCATGAACAATGGCAAGGATTCACAGTCAGACCTGTAGCAGTACCGATTCGGCACTCTATATAGGACAGATGTCCGGGACCAGTCTGGATGGACTGGACACGGTCATCGCGGAGCTGGCCCCGGGCCAGCCTCCGCGAATTCTCTACCGAAGTTACCTCCCTTTCGAAAGTCAGCTTGCGTCAGCGCTTCGGCGTCTGGCGACCGCCTCCACCTGGTCTGTTGCTGAATATCTGGAAATCGAGCACGCCTATACTCTATTGAGTGCATCCTGCATTCAGGACCTTTTAAAAGCGTCTGGCATCAGTCCGGCCGACATAAACGCGATCGGCTGCCATGGCCAAACCATTCGCCACCAAACTTCGCCTCAGGTACTGACACACCAACTGCTGGACGGCGCGTTGATAGCTGAGCAGACCGGCGTAACAACGATCTGCGATTTCCGTAGTCGCGATATCGCTGCGGGCGGCCAGGGCGCACCGTTGCTCCCCGCTTTTCTGGCGGCAGCCTTTCAAAAGACGCTGGATGAAACAATCTGCTTCCTGAACCTCGGCGGCATCGCCAACATTTGCTATAGAGACGCAGAGCGTAAGCTGCGGGGCTTCGACACAGGTCCGGCTTCCACCTTGCTCAACCATTGCAGCCGGATGTTCTTCAATACTGAATACGATGCAGAGGGGGCCCATGCGCGCCGCGGCGTGGTGGATGAAAGCCTGCTGAAAAGACTGCTTTCCGATGCTTACTTTGACGAGCTACCTCCGAAAAGCACGGGGCCTGAACGCTTCAGTCTGGAATGGCTCCAACAGCGGGCGCCTGAGTACTTCTGCGATTCGGCCGTCGTTTCAGGCGAGAACCTGTTGGCCACACTGACTGAGCTCACTGCGCTCAGTGTGATAAACCAGATTCGGGTATTCGTGCCTCAGTGTAGGAGGCTCATCGCTTATGGTGGCGGCGTTCACAATGTATTTCTTATGGAGCGGCTGAAGGCTGCTTTCTCTATCTCGGTGGACGATGAAAGTCAGGCTGTGGTGGAGACAAGTGACGAGCTTGGTCTAGATGGCGACATGATGGAGGCGACAGCGTTTGCGTGGTTGGCCCAGCAATGCCTGGAACGGCGTCCAGTCGCGTGTGAAACAGTAACGGGAAGCCGGGGCGCTAGAGTCCTCGGCTGTATTTATCCTGCTTGAAGGGCGCCAGCGGGGCTAGATGCTGAACGAACTGCCGCAACCACACGTAGTCTGGGCGTTAGGATTCTTGATCGTAAACTGGGCGCCTTCGAGACCTTCCTTGTAATCGACCTCTGACCCGACGAGATAGGGATAGCTCATCGAATCGACGAGTAGCCGAACACCCTCGCGCTCGACGATAGTGTCGTCTTCCTGGGTAGATTCATCGAAAGAGAAACCATACTGAAAACCGGAGCATCCACCTCCTGTGACGAAGACGCGTAACGCTAGTTCGTCGTTACCCTCATCTTCAATCAGCAATTTCACTTTCTTCGCCGCAGACTCTGAAAAATGGAGCGGCGGGGTCTGAACCGACGGATCGAACGATTGTTCTATACTCATGGCTGCATTTCTCGCTCATTGGACTGCATATGACCCTATTATCCGTCGAAACTGCCAGGAGTCAATTTAAGCTTCGGTAAAAGAAGCCGACTCGGTTTCGATCAGGCGATCCTTCAGGTCGCCCCCGCCCTCGGCAACGACTTCCTCCTGATGCACCAGACTCCCATTAACCTCGGCGCCTACAGCCATTTCAATGAATCTGTAATAAACATTGCCGTTGATGCAGGCATTTTCAGCCAGTTCCACATAGTTGGACGCGTAGACATCGCCGTATACGCGTCCATTGATAATCACGTTTGGAGCGTAAATGTTGCCTCTCACCTCGCCTTGCCTGCTGACTCTGACAAGCGTTGATGCAGTATCAGTGGGCAACGCGGACACGTTTCCGATCACCTTGCCATCAAGATGCACTCCACCGCTGAACTCGAGCCGGCCTTCTATTTGCGTTTTTTCAGAGATCAGCGTGTCGAACTGAAGTTCGGCGGGCAAACCACCTTTTCTGCGCTTTCGCCACATTGTTGTTCAGGCTCCTGGATTCCATGGAAAGGTCTGCTCTGCTTTCGAGGCCCGCGTACCCTTGGCCTGGGCAACCACTTGGACTTGCTCTGGCTCAAAATGTTCGGGTAACACAAATTTGCCCTCGATATTCTGGAAATACCGGAACTTGAAGCGAATGCCGAGCTCTTCCGAACCTGTCAGGTCGCGAAGTGACAGGATCTCTTCATCGCTGCTGACAGGCGTCGTCTTGCCTTTTGTCAGTGCCGGCTTACGATTAAGCCTTGACGGGCGCTTGGTGATGTCTCGTTTGCCCTGGATGCTTACCGCGACGACGCCTTCAGCATAGCGTTCGTTCTCGGAGACCTGGGTGAGCACCAGTTTGTAGGTGAAGGTTCGCGGCTCACCAGTGGGCTTCAAGGAAAAATCTTTCACCTGCAGGCCTTTGTCGGTGTCAGACGGGGCCATGATACTTTTGTAAAAAGTAACATCCTCGGCAAGTTGGTCAAGCCTGTCTTCCAGGCTAGCTATAACTGCGCGGCTTTCTGCTGCGGTGATTCTATCGATCTCTGCGCTGCGGTTCATTGCTTCATAGGTCTGTGACAGCTGGGCAATGCTGGCCTGAGCATCTTCCAGCGCGCCAAGCGCTCTAAGCGCCGTCGTCTCCGAATATTGATACATGCTTGCCGCTTTAAGCCAACCGACCGCGAGCCCCCCACCCAGCGCAATTAATATTGCCAGCCAACTGAGAACGCGGCTCAGAGTGCGTGTGTCCGTACGCTGCGGGGCAACGACAAGCTTCTCTTCGGCAATGGAGCTTAAGTCTCTCACGCTATCAGTGAGCTCCCTGGGGCAGCCGTGATACAGGTCATCCTGGCAGTAACGCTGCGGCTTCAAGACCGACTGTTTCCGGCAGACCTAGCATGAGGTTCATATTCTGCACGGCCTGGCCTGATGCGCCCTTCACGAGGTTGTCGATCACCGACGAAATGATTATCGGGCCGTTGCCGGGCTGCCTGAAAATACCGATTCTGCAAAGGTTGGTGCCTTTGACCGACCGGGTTTCAGGGTGTTGACCAAGTGGTAGCACATCGACAAAGGGTTCGTTCTCGAAACACTTCGTGAAGAGGGCATGCACTGCCTGCGGCGAAAGCTGATCTTCAATACCTTCTGATTGGGGACCGCTGGTGGGAGCCCGCCTGATATAGAGCGTTGCTTCCATGCCACGCATCATGGGCACAAGATGCGGCACAAAGGTGAGTCCAAAGTCGCGGCCGCCGGCGCGGCTGGTTGCGTGCTGGATTATTTCTGGAAGGTGTCGGTGTCCACTAGCCGAATAGGTTTTGAAGTTTTCGCTTGTCTCGCACAGCAGCGTGCCGACTGCAGCGCCTCGACCTGCCCCGCTGACGCCTGACTTCGCGTCGGCAATTATGCTCGTGAGGTCCACGGACTCCTGGTCGAGTAATGGCAAGAGGCCGAGCAGGATTGCCGTGGGATAACAGCCAGGACATGCTACCAGTTTCGCGGACGCGATGGCTTCTCGGTTGACTTCAGGCAGTCCGTAAACGGCCTCGCCAAAAAGCTCCGGGGCCGGATGGGAGACCTTGTACCATTCTTCCCATTGCACTTTGTCTGCCAAACGAAAATCGGCTGAAAGATCGACTATTCGGATACCTTTCTTCAGCAACGCGCCTACCTGGGACGCTGCTACGGTATGCGGCGTCGCAAAGAAGACAATTTCGCATTCTTCCAGGTCGCCGGTTTCAGGGTCGCTGAACGCGAGTTCGGTCCGGCCTCTCAAGGTGGGAAAGTACTCGCCGACTTTCTGGCCAGCCTCAGAACGAGAGGTGATGGCAGCCACTTCGACATGGGGGTGCGCCAGCAGCAATCTCAGCAACTCAACGCCCGTATAACCTGTGCCGCCAACAATGCCAACCTTACTACGCTTCATGTTTCCCCTCGAGACTGTGTAGAATCCAATGACGCCATAGTACCAGCACAGTACTCAACTCTCTAGAATCGGGCTGAGAAGACATCTTGCCATTTTTCGCGCAACTGACCCGACGCGGTCGTCAGATGAACATCGGGCTCAAGACACGGCTCGACTTGATGTTCGCGCCCTTCCGGCGACAGCTGGCGGGTTTCGATGCGGTTCCGCAGCTTGCCATACTTGGATTGGTCTCCGGTATTGTGACTGGACTGGTCATTGTGCTGTTCCGCCTGGCCATAGAGATTCCGCTGGCGTTGATGCTGCCAGGCAGTAGTTCGGAAAATTTCGAAGGGATATCGACCATCGCCCGCCTGAGTTTTCCGCTTTGCGGTGCATTGTTCATAGGCATTCTGCTGTTCCGACTGAAAGTGCATCTGCGCAAGGTTGGTGTGACTCACGTACTTGAGCGGCTTGGGTATCATCAGGGCCACATCTCCTGGCGCAACGGGGTCCTGCAGTTCATCGTAGGCGCCGCCACAGTCATCTCAGGCCAGAGCGCGGGACGGGAGGGGCCAGCAGTGCACCTTGGGGCTACGGTCTCCAGTCTTCTCGGTCAGTGGGCTGCGCTACCCAACAATTCGATTCGCATGCTGGTTGGCTGTGGCACCGCAGCTGCTATTTCTGCTTCATTCAACACGCCGTTGGCCGGAATTATCTTCGCCATGGAGGTCGTCCTGATGGAGTACACCATCGTAGGCTTTACGCCCATCATCCTGGCGGCGGTCAGCGCGGCCGTAGTGACGCAATTTTTCTATGGTAACGAACCAGCGTTTCTGGTGCCCGACATAGCATTTCAGTCGCTCGCTGAATTGCCACTCATTCTCGCGGCTACTTTGCCGCTTGCCCTGGCCGCCTGTGTGTTCAATCAGACCGTTCTGACAACGAGCCGACATTTTCAGGGGCCGATCCTGAGCCGCCTGATGCTTGCAGGCCTGCTTACCGGCCTGGCGGGAATTGCTTTCCCGGAAATCATGGGGGTAGGCTATGACTCGGTCAATACGGCCTTGTTAGGCGGCTATGCTGCGCCGGTTCTACTGACACTCGGCCTCGCCAAGCTGTTCGTCACCTCAATATCGATTGGCCTGGGCATGCCGAGCGGAATAATAGGCCCCACACTCTTTATCGGCGCATGTTTGGGCGGTGCCCTGGGCATGGTCGCACAGGCCTTGATGCCGGCAGCAGCCTCCGATGCAGGCTTTTATGCCTTGCTGGGCATGGGCGCAATGATGGGAGCAGTTCTGCAGGCGCCATTGGCGGCAATCATAGCGATTATCGAGCTTACGAGAACTTCGAACATCATGTTGCCGACGATGATCATCATCATTGTGACGGGACTTCTGACACGAAATCTGTTTCGTCAGAAACCGATTTTTATCGCGCTTCTGCAGGCCCAGGGCCTTGACTACCGCTTCGAGCCGCTGACACAGGCGTTAAGACGGATTTCAGTCGCCGCCATCATGGAGCGACGGTTCATCCGCACGAAAGCTGAACACTCTCTGGAGGAAGCTCACGCGCTGCTAAAGAATTCACCAGTGTGGATTCTCATAGAGGATCAAAACGGGCCTGTGTCGCTCATGCCGGCCGTAGACCTGTCGCGGTACCTCGAATTGCTGGATGAGGAGAACCGTGGGTCAGACGACGCTCTGCTTTCCGAAGAAATTGAAGGCACTCAGATAGAACCGGAGCCGAGCGAGCACGCGGACTTGCAGCCGTCCGCAGGGACGGATGATACTGAAGAGGCACAGGTCAGCATACGAGTGAATCTGCTCAAAATTCCCGCACAACGACGTGATCTGGCCCCGTTGCATATACAGGCCACGCTGGAGGAGGCGCTGGCTGTACTGCGTGCGTCAAACGTAGAGGCACTCTATGTGCAACGGACATCGGCGCCGATGATCAAGCCCATTATCGGCATCGTGACCCATACCGATATCGTCAACTACTATTCCTCAAAATAAACAATAGGACTCTATAGGCATGACGTATCTCTGGCTCAAGGCATTCCACATCATTTCCATGGTCGCATGGTTCGCGGCCCTGTTTTACCTACCCCGCCTCTTCGTTTATCACGCGCAGACAACCGACACCCTGGGCAACGAGCGCTTCAAGGTGATGGAGCGTAAGCTCTATCGGGGCATTGCCACACCAGCGATGATAGCGACGCTGATCTTAGGCGTGGCGCTGTTGTCGCAGAACCCGGCTGTCATGAAGATGGGCTGGATGCATGCCAAGCTGATGCTGGTCTTCATTCTCATAGCTTATCACCTTGCCTGCGGTAGTCTGATGCGGAAGTTTGCTGCTGACGGCAACGTTCGCACACATAGGTTTTATCGCTGGTTCAACGAATTTCCGGTTCTCATATTGATTGCTGTCGTGATTCTGGTGGTGGTGAAGCCGTTTTGATTATCGGAAAAGCGCAGCGCTACCAAGATACGCGTTCGCATGTTCGCGCCATACTGGGTGGTGAGCGAGGCCTGTACGTCATTACAGATATTGACTCTTCTCGCGACCCCACATTGGTGCGTCGAGTTGAAGCGGCCATAGACGGCGGTGCTCGCATCGTACAGTACCGCAACAAGGCTTCCCTGGAAGCGTACCCCTTTACGGATCGGCTGGCAGAGGCGCGAGAACTAGCAGACCTTTGCTTGAAGCGGCAGGTCTGCTTCATTGTCAACGACGATGCAGACCTTGCAGCCGAATGTGGTGCAGACGGCGTACATCTTGGTCGGGATGAAGATTGTCAGATTGAGCGATTAGCGGCACAGGCAGCAGAAGCGCGAACCATGCTCTATGGTGCTTCTTGTTACAACTCGCTCGAGAGAGCCGCTGAACGTCGGCAGCTAGGTGCTCATTACCTGGCCTTCGGCCGGTTCTTCCCATCGTCTACCAAGCCAGCTGCGGTGGCAGCGAGCATAGCCCTCCTGCAACAGGCCAGACGCCAATTCGACTGTCCCCTCGTGGCAATTGGCGGCATCAATGCAGGGAATGCCGGCCCACTCATCGAAGCGGGCGCCGACTGGATCGCTGTCGTCGGCAGCGTTTTCAGCCGGGACTCGCTCAACGGGATTCACGACGCGGCTGCTGAACTTGTCGCGCTATTCAACTAACAATCATCTTACGGAAAACTCATGAGTCATTCAGAAGAACTTTTCAAACGTGCGCAGCAGAGCATTCCAGGCGGCGTCAACAGCCCTGTCAGAGCATTCAACGGCGTGGGTGGTAGTCCTGTGTTCTTTAAAAAGGGCAAAGGCGCCTATGTGTTCGACGAGGACGGCAAGCGCTACATCGATTACATCGGCTCCTGGGGTCCGATGATACTTGGGCATGCGCATCCTGATGTGCTCACTGCCCTGAGGGACAAGCTCGAAGACGGCTTGAGCTTCGGCGCGCCGACTGAAATTGAAATCGAGATGGCCGAGCTTATTTGTAGCCTTATGCCATCTATCGATATGGTACGCATGGTCAACTCCGGCACGGAAGCCACCATGAGCGCTATTCGCCTTGCGCGCGGGTTCACCGGGCGGGATAAGATCATCAAGTTCGAAGGCTGCTATCACGGGCATGCCGACTCGCTGCTGGTCAAGGCTGGATCAGGCGCGCTTACACTAGGCGTTCCAAATTCGCCGGGCGTGCCGGCTGACGTTGCGAAGCATACCATCACGCTTGAATACAATAATGCTGAGCAAGTCGTCGCTGCCATGGGAGAGTACGGTGATGACATCGCTGCCATTATCGTCGAGCCGATCGCGGGTAACATGAATTTCATTCAGCCAGTAGACGGCTTTCTGCAAACATTGAGAGATGAGTGCACGAAGCATGGCGCGGTGTTGATATTCGATGAGGTGATGACGGGGTTCCGCGTAGCGCGAGGCGGTGCGCAAGCCGCTTTTGGTATAACGCCTGACCTGACGGCGCTCGGTAAGGTAATCGGCGGTGGTCTGCCAGTTGGGGCGTTCGGAGGCCGCAGAGACATCATGTCCCATTTGGCCCCTCTGGGCCCCGTTTACCAGGCAGGCACCTTATCGGGCAATCCGTTGGCAATGGCTTGTGGTCTGGCAAATATCAAGCATCTTGCAGCCGAAGGGTTCTATGAGAAGCTGGAAGATGGATGTCGCAAGCTCATGCAAGGCTTCCAGGCTGCCGCCGACCGCTACGACATCGACTTTTCAACTGACTGTCGCGGCGGGATGTTCGGTTTCTTCTTCAACGCGGCGAAGCCTGTAACCAGCTTTTCCCAAGTCGTCCAGAGTGATCTGCCGCGTTTCAGGAAGTTCTTCCACAGCATGCTGGATTCGGGCATATACCTGGCGCCGTCCTGCTTCGAGGCAGGCTTTCTTTCGGCTGCGCACAGCGACGAGGACATCGAGGAAACCATCGCTGCAGCAGAGAAGGCTATGCAGAACCTATCTGATTGAGCACACGCCGGATTCGCTCCTTGAATTCGGCATCATCTCCCGACAGCGACTGGGCCTTGTAGCAAAACTGCTTGGCCTGGGCGGTGTCGCCCATGTTCATATGCACTTCTGCGATTTCGAGATAGACCTCACCGGCACCCGGGGATATTCGACGTGCGCGTTCGAGAAGCGAAAGTGCCTGGGCATAATCGCCCTGATCTGAGGCTGTCCGCGCCTGCTGAATGAAATGATTGGCCGCCGGTAAGGGTTCTGCTCTGGCGACCTGCACGCTCGGTCTCGAACGGCGAGGTTCCTCCGATTGCCGGACCTCGGGCTTATCTGCAGTGGCAGGCGCTCGATCGGAAGGCTGCTCGATACCAGGCTGTGGCGCTGGCGCCGTTACCACAGGTGGCTTCCGCCCATAGGTTTCCTGGAACGAGGTGCAGCCTGAGAGCGCTACCACAAACAACAGACTCACAACGCCAGCCGATTTGATAAGCCCACATGGTTTGGCGGCGATATCACTGATTATTTCTGAATGCTGGAAGTTCATGAATACTTTTTACTCATCGGTAAGTGGAGAAACGAGCCGTCGCCAGAATCGGTTTATCGCATCACCCATGTCGCCACAATCGGCCTCTTCTACAGGCACAGACTGGGCACGGAAGGGCAGCGGAATGCTGTCCGCGCAACGCTCGGCACTGAGTTTGCCATCAGGACTGATCCAGTGCCACTCCACCGTATCCGGTTTCGTAGGCATGAGCGAGGTCAGTGGCAGGTCCTTGTAGAGCGTCTTCCACACTTGAAGTGCGCCCGAAGAGCCGGTCAGACCGGTACTACTGTTGTTATCGTTGCCCATCCACACGGTAGCAAGATAGTCGCCGTTGAAACCAACGTACCAGCTGTCCCGCAGATCGTTGGTCGTGCCGGTCTTGCCGGCCACCTGATAATCGTCCGGAAAGGCCGAGTACACGGAACGACCTGTTCCCGAGCGAACGACATCGATCATGGCATACTGGATGATGTAGGCAACTTCATCCTCCACCAGCCGGGTTGCCTGATAAGGATATCGTGAGCGCACCTTGTTATCGCTGTCAGTAACGATACGAATACTCCTCATGGGTGTGGAGAAGCCCCCTGAGGCAAGATTCTGATACATCTGTGTCAGTTCGAGTGGCGTCATATTCACCGCTCCGAGGATAAGGCTCGGGTAGGCGTTCATCTTTCTCTTGGCGCCAAAACGCTGAAGTGTCTCGATGATGGGTTTAAGCCCCACGTTCAAACCAAGGTGCACAAAGGCCTGATTGTACGAATGAACGAATGCCTCGCGTAGCAGAACTTCACCATGACTCTTGGAATCGAAATTGGCCGGCGTCCAGGTGGAATCATCCTTGAAGCGCAACGTAATGGCCTCATCCTTGACGCGACTGGCCAAAGACAGCGTGGGCTGTTGTTCAAGCGCTGTCAGTGCAACAAAAGGCTTCAGCAGCGAGCCAACCTGACGCTCGGCCTGCAGCGCCCTATTGAAGCCAATAGCCTCAGCAGAACGATCACCGGTAAGCGCCACGATTTCACCGCTATTCTTATCCGTGACGATTACGGCGCCCTGAAGCGCCGGCTGTTTTAACGCTGCCGACTTTTGCTTGATGGTCGAGCTGAGTGCGTTCTGAGCGGATTGCTGCACTTCAGGGCGGAGCGTGGTAAAGATTCTGAGCCCCTCGCTCTGCAGCACCTCCTCTGGGTACTCCTCGTTCAGCTGTTGCCTGACCAGATCAACGAATGCAGGAAAAGCACTGGTGATCCGCCCTGGCTCTTTGCGTACGCCCAGGGGCATGCCCTGCCATTTCACGAGTTCGGCTTGAGACAGGAGTCCCTGATCCGCCAGTACTTTCAGCACGAGGTCCCGGCGCTGCTTCGCCCTCGCGGGACTACGCCGAGGATTGTAATAGGATGCGCCTTTGACAAGGCCTACCAGCAGCGCCAACTGATGTGGCTGCAGCTCATTGAGTGGTTGAGCGAAATAGAACCGACTGGCGGTAGCAAAGCCATGGATCGAGTAGGCGCCCTGCTGACCCAGAAAAATCTCATTAATGTAGGTTTCGAGTATATCGTCCTTACTGTAGTGAAGCTCGAGTAGCAGCGCCATAAGCGCTTCGTTGAGCTTGCGCGTCAGGGTACGATCGCTGCTGAGATAAAAGTTCTTCACCAGCTGCTGCGTAAGCGTGCTGCCGCCCTGAACCACCTTACCTGCGGAGAGATTAGCCAGCATCGCGCGGGCAATTGAGAGTGGCGCTACGCCATGATGGTCGCGAAAGTCGCGATCTTCTACTGCGAGCAAGGCTTGGATCAGAAGATCGGGCACTTCGCGGAGCTGCACCAGCGTGCGCTCTTCCTGGGTACTGGGATAGATCCCGGCTATTTTTCTCGGCTCCAGTCTAAACCAGCTCACTGGACGCCCTTCGGCAGCGGTTTCAAGTTCTGCAATGGAACCGCCGCTGAAGCTCACGCTCAGGGCCTGGGGCGCCGTGCTGCCAGATCCTTCAGCAGCAACGGCTTCATCAGGAAAGTCGAAGTGCCTGGGCATGAAATTCACCCGACTGGCAGAGGCACTATATTGGCCAAGCGCAGGATTTCGACTCACTTTCCGGTAACCCAGCGCAGTCAGCTCGCCGACAAGCACATCAAGCGATAACTGTGCCCCTGCGTAGAGCTCTAGCGGTGCGGCATAAACAGCTGCGGGAATCTGCCACTTCTTTCCTTCGAAGCGTTCCCTGACCTGGATATCCAGATATAGACTCCACAGGGCCAGGCCGACGAAAGCGACGATGAGCAGTTTCAGAAGCGACCCTAGCGCACGCCTTTTCCATGAGCGTGCGGCCACTGCACTACTCTTTTTGCCACCTGACTTGGGGCTTTTCTTTTTACCGCCATTGGCGCCGGTTTTTCTACGTTCTGCCATTGAGAAGGCTTTCCATTTGATGGACGGGTAAATGCGGGGAGGTAGGCAAGCAGAGACCGATCGTTTACTCTTCTGCGCTGCAAACGAGAACCTTACAAGACAGCGGGCAAGCAGAATATATGAGCGAAGCACTGGTCAAGGCGCTACAGAATCCGGAATTATACGATCATCCGGTTGCCAACTTTCAATTGTTGGAAACACATATTTCCTGGGTGCTGCTGACCGGGGAGTTTGTCTACAAAATCAAAAAGCCCATGAACTTCGGCTTCCTTGATTTTTCCACACTGGCACAACGGCGCCACTTCTGTGAAGAGGAGCTTAGACTCAACCGCCGACTTCTCAAGTCAGTCTACCTGAATGTGGTCGCTATCGGTGGCAGTGAAGATGCGCCGGAGATGAATACTTCCGGCGAGGCCATCGAATACGCGGTGAAGATGCGTCAGTTCGACCCGGCGTCGGTGCTTGACAGACTTGACCCGGATGATGAAGCGCTGCCGCTCTACATGAAGCAGCTCGCGCATCAGATTTCTGATTTTCATGCCGATGATTGTGCCATAGCCACTGCCGACAGCGACTTTGGCAAGCCGGATCAGGTGTTCGCACCCATGGCGCAGAATTTCGAACAAATTAAGCCAATGCTGGTAGACGAGGGCGACAAGGCCTTGCTTCGGGTTGTCCAGCAGTGGGCCGCCAGCGAGTTCAACCGTTTGAAACCACTGCTCGAGTCGCGAAAGAAAAGTGGATTCATACGGGAATGTCATGGCGATATGCACCTGGGCAACGTTGCCATAATAGATGGCAAGCCATCGCTGTTCGACTGCATCGAGTTCAATGAGGACTTCCGCTGGATCGACACGATCAATGACCTCGCTTTTCTGTTGATGGATTTGCAGGACCGTGGGCTCGATCACCTTGCTTACCGGGTGCTGAATATCTATCTCGAAGATACTGGCGATTTCGAAGGCGTCAGTCTGCTCAATTTCTACAAGTCCTACCGCGCGATGGTTCGCTGCAAGATTGCCCTATTCACGGCAGGGAATGAGGGAATCGCTGAAGCTGAGCGGGCGCGTCAACTCGGAAAGGCCCGTCAGTACCTGCGTCTCGCCGAACGATTCATGAGCATTCCGAGGCAATTCCTGATTATTTCGCAGGGGCTTTCAGGTTCTGGCAAGACCACCGTGAGCACACATCTGCTTGAACACCTCAAGGCGATTCGCGTGCGGTCAGATGTCGAGCGCAAACGCCTGCACGGCTTCAAGCCCCTGGACAACACAAAGTCATCCGCTAATGAAGGCATCTATGCAGCCGACTCGACGGAGCAGACCTACACGCATCTTGCCAACACAGCTGATCTTTTACTGAAAGCGGGGCGGTCAGTCATACTTGACGCTACTTTTCTCAAAGTTGTTCAGCGGGACCAGATGCGTCGGGTCGCTGAACGCAACGGCGTTCCGTTCGCGATCATGTCCTGCCAGGCAGAAGAAAAAATTCTTCGGGCGCGCGTAGAGTCCCGGAAGGCACGAGGACAGGATGCGGCAGAAGCGGATATTTCGATTCTGGAGCGGCAGATCAAGGCGCTTGAGCCTTTTAATGACGCTGAGCAGCCGACGGTTATAAGCGTGTGCAGTGATCAGCTGCTTGAAATCGACTGCCTTGCGAAGCGATTGGCTAGTCACCTCGACTTAGACTAAAGTGATTGGTCGCACGTACACGACGTAACAACAGTTGGCCCCCGGGGGGATTTCTGGTATTTTGCGCCCCCTGAATCCGGTGGATGAGGCTCTCCTACGCAGACATAGGCTCTGATTGGGGAGATGAACCTCAATACCTTGGGTACTGTACACAGCTATTTTTGGTCACAGCATCTAGTGAGGCAGTTTATGCCAGCATCTGCAAAGAATACTGACAGCACTGACACCAGTAAGACCCGCGCTAAGAAAGCGCCTACACAGAAGGCCAACAAGCAGGCTGCTACTGAAGGCTTCACCGACTTCACGCCGTATCAGCCAAAGAAGGGCGAAGAGTACATGAGCTCCAGCCAGTTGGAGCATTTTCGCCAGATGCTGCTGAATTGGAAGCAGGAACTCATGGAAGAGGTCGACCGCACCATGCATCATATGCAGGAAGACGCGGCCAACTATGCTGATCCAAGCGACCGAGCCACGCAGGAAGAAGAGTTCAGTCTCGAGCTGCGTACACGGGACCGTGAGCGCAAGCTGATCAAGAAGATCGACAAGACGCTCGATAATATTGATCGCGATGACTACGGCTTCTGCGAAAGCTGCGGCGTGGAGATTGGTATTCGCCGTCTTGAAGCGCGGCCAACTGCCACGCAATGCATCGACTGCAAGACACTTGCAGAAATCAAGGAGCGTCAGACCGGGATTTAAGCCCTGTCTGCACCACGAGGGCGGTTTGCGCCCTCTCCTACCGGCCCACTGCACATCGGTTCTCTCATAGCAGCAGTTGCCAGCTTTCTTGACGCAAAATCCAGAAACGGCGAATGGCTGCTGCGGATCGAGGACATCGACCCACTTCGAAGTCGGCCGACCGAAGCTACTGCCATCCTCAAGTCTCTTGAACGCCACGGCCTGTTATGGGATGGCCCCGTCGTCTATCAGTCTGCCCGACTCACTCGTTATCAAGCCATTTTCAACGAGCTCCTTTCGCGAGGTGCCGTTTACGCCTGTGCCTGTAGCCGAAAGGCAATCAGTCTGGCATCGCAACTAGCTTGTCAGCGCTGCGATAGACCCGCGGCGCTTTCTGACGATGTGAACTGGCGGTTTCGGGTAGCCGGCTCAAACCTGCGATTCACTGACCGCTTACAAGGTTCTCAAGACATTGTCTTGAAACCGATTGTGGAAGAACCTGTGCTTCTAAGGCGAGACGGTGTATTCGCCTATCAGCTTGCCGTGGTGGTGGACGACCATGATGCTGGCATCACTGATGTGGTGCGAGGAACGGATCTACTCAGCGAAACCTTTGCGCAACAAGCGCTCTACCAGACGCTCGACTGGATGCCGCCCAGCTTTGCGCATTTTCCGATCCTGGTGGATGAGCAGGGCCAGAAGTTGAGTAAGCAATCGAAAGCTCCACCACTGGATGACCGCCGCGTCATACAGAATCTCTTGTTCTGTCTTCGATTTCTGGGCATGACCAAGCTTGCTGATGAATTCACAGCCGTGGATCCGGAGCTTCTGTTGCAGCACGCAGCTGCGGCCTGGAATCCGGCGCTCATCAGCGACATTCGCGAGCGAGCTGTTTCTCACCCGAGCCTGTCGACGCTGTGAGCCTGTACCGGCGCCGATGGCGCAGCCACTGGCCTCGTAGTAGAGTGCACTGATGTATATCTACCGGCTTGTTTTCCTGCTTGTCTTTGGCATCTATCTCCTATCACCCATCGTGATGGACTGGTGGCTTGCGCCTGGCAGCAGCTGGTATCGGCCTTATCTCATCTGGGCTGCCGTCATCGTCGTCGCTGCCTTGCTGGAAAGCCGGAAGAATTCCGATGATTTTTGATCCCTTGTGGTTAGTTATTCTCGTTACAGGCTATCTCGTCTGCGTCGGGTTCGCAGGTGTTGCAGGCGGTCGGGGCTGGCCTCGCATTCAGGGCAGGTCCCTTGTATCTTCGCTGCTATTCGTACTGCCGCTGGGCGTTTATGCCAGTGCCTGGGCCTTTCTAGGCGCCGTTGGCACCGCGTACCAGTCGGGCTACGGCTTTCTCGCCATCTACCTTGGCATTAGCGGCTGCTATCTCCTGGCACCAGTTCTGCTGACGCCCCTACTGGAAATCTGCAGAACCTATCAGCTCACAAGTATCGCTGACCTCTTCACATTCCGTTACCGGAGCCAAGGCAGCGGCACCCTCATATCGGTGTTCCTGGCGCTCGCATCACTTCCACTACTGTTATTGCAGTTCAAGGCACTTGAGGAACTTTTCGGATACCTGCTGCAGTCGTCCGACCATGCCTGGGCACTCATGATCGCTTACTGGAGCGGACTTGCTGTTCTGGTCATCGTTATCGCACGAAACAAGCTGCAAACCGGTAAGCCGGACATGGCACTGAGCACGCTGCTCAGCTTCGAAATGCTCGTCAAGCTCGTAGGCTTTACCACGATAGGGCTACTGACGCTTTATCAAGTCTTCAATGGATTCTCAGGACTCGATGCCTGGTTGGTAGACAGCGCTCAGCGAATCAGCTCGATTGACCGCCATCTTGAAGAAGGCCCCTGGCGCACTCTGCTGCTGATATTTTTCGGAGCAGCCCTCACTACACCGCATATGTTCCATATGTTGCTCATGGGCCCCTCGAGCGGCCGCGCATTGTTCAGAGCGAGCTGGCTGTTCCCGGCCCTCCTGCTCGTGCTCGCCCTGCCAATTCCTGTGGTGCTATGGGCTGGTATCAAACTCTCACTGCCCACAGAGCCTGAGTTCTTTCTGTTGGCGCTCGGCGTGGTGATGCAGTCTCCACTGGTTAGCGTGTTGACAGTACTTATCGTTCTGGCGGCTGTAGGCGGCGTCGTGCTCGTGACGGTTGTGGCACTTTCAAGCATGTTGTTGAACCATGTGGTGCTGCCGACCTATCAGCCGGTGTCCAGTCGGATGCTGAGTCAGGAGAATCTGTATCGCTGGCTCACCACCGGGCGGCAAATCCTGGCAATCGTTCTCATGATTGCCGTCGCTGCTCTGGCCCCTATGCTGCCCGATTCAGTGACCCTATCAACGCTTGGGCTCCTGTCATTTTCGGCCAGCCTGCAGCTGTTACCGGGCATTTTAGCGGTTACTTACTGGCCAACTGCGAACAGACTCGGCATCATTTTCAGTTTGATCGCCGGCATCATGAGCTGGGTGGTGCTCGTAGCGCTGCCCTATGCGGGCATTTTCGAATGGCTTCATTTTTCCGACACACTCTATCCGGTAGTCGCCGACATCGATGAGTACTGGCACGTTGCCATCATGTTGGCGCTTGGTGTCAATATCACGATTTTTGTGACCGTCTCGCTTATTTTCCGCAGCACAAAGGCCGAACTGAGCGCAGCGCAGGCCTGTTCATTTACCAGCTTTACCCACGGCAATCCCCGCAGCCTCAGTGTTCGCTCGGTTGGTGAATTTTCAACCGCTTTAGCCTCGCAACTCGGTGAGACCACGGCCGCCCGCGAGGTTCGCAGAGCCTGCAGGGAGCTTGACCTTTCGGCAGACGAGACCCGCCCCTACGCTTTGCGGCGGCTAAGGGACCGGCTTGAAGCGAACCTGTCGGGCTTGCTGGGACCCGCACTTGCACGAGATATCGTCAAGACCTCTCTGAGCGCCCATCCGGACCTCATGGGGCGTGGCGAAGCGCCAGCTTTTGGCAGCAGTTTGCCGACTGCACCTGATATCACTTTCGTTGAGAACAAACTCGAGCGCTACCACGACCGATTGACCGGGCTAGCGGGTGAGCTGGACAGGCTACGACGCTATCATCGTCAGATCCTGTTGAATTTGCCCATCGCAGCCTGCACCGTCTCGGAAGAGAACGAGATACTGATCTGGAATACGGCTTTTGAAACCCTTTCGGGTCTGCCTGCGCAGTCTCTCATTGGCTCTCACCTCAGTGCGTTGCCAGAACCCTGGAGCTCGCTACTTACAGGCGTCATTGAAGAGCCTCGGAGCGCTGCCAATGCTCAGATGCTGAATCTCCCTGACAGGCAGTGCTGGGTGAGTGTCTACAAAAACGCGATCGGCGGCGCTGATGCAAACGACCTTGGTCAGGTTATCGTTGTGGAAGATCTGACTGAAGTGAAGCGGCTCGAAGCAGAAGTTCGGCATAGTGAGCGTCTCGCGTCGATCGGCAAACTGGCAGCGGGCGTCGCGCACGAAATCGGCAATCCAGCCACAGGTATCGACTGCCTTGCACAGAACCTTCGGCTGGTGACCGACGAAGAAGAAGTGCTCAAAGTTGCTTCACAAATTCGCCAGCAAACGGGGCGGATCTCCAACATTCTCGAATCATTGATGAATTTTGCGCGCAGTGGACACGCGCCAGAGTTCAGCCACAGCGGTGCTGTCGTGCTCTTCGACCGGGTGGAAGAAGCCATACATTTGCTCTCGCTGTCCCGAATCGACGGTCATGTCAGCTTTGACAACAGACTCCCCAGAGACTGTGTGGTCACAGGTGACGAGCAGTTATTGACTCAGGTCTTCATTAACCTGCTATCCAACGCCCGGGATGCCTGCGTCAAAGCAAGCCTGAAGGGTCTTGAAAGCCGAATTGTCATTCTCGAACATGAGCGGACTGTCGACACCAGCATCATTCACATCAACGATACTGGTGAAGGTATGAGCGATCAGGTACTGCGACATGCCTTCGATCCTTTCTTCACCACAAAGGGCCCGGACAAGGGTACTGGGCTCGGGCTCACACTTGTACACCGTATCATCGAAGAACATTCCGGAAAGATCAGTTACCATAGCCCAATATATCCGGCTGATAACACGGACAGTATCGCGCTATCTGCCAAGCCTTCAGTGGCTGGGAGCGGGCCGTCGGAACCAGGCCCAGCGTCGGTTGGTCAATCCAGTCTTCAGCGGGGGACGAGAGTCGAAATACGGCTGCCTCTTGCTGATATAACTGCACGCGAACAGCGGTAACCCGTTTTTATGGCGAACATTCTCATTGTCGAAGACGAGCAGGTCATTCGCTCTGCGCTCAAGCAATTGCTCGAGTACAACGATTACACAGTCAGCGAAGCCGGCAACCTAGATGAGGCGCTCGAAGCTATTCGTAGCGAGCGACTCGATCTCATCATCACCGATGTAAGGCTACCTGGGGGAGAAGGCACCAGCCTTATTGAGGAGGCCAAGAACATTCCGGTTCTGGTGATGACCAGCTATGCGAGCATGCGCTCTGCTGTTAACGCCATGAAACGTGGCGCAGTGGACTATCTTGCAAAGCCCTTCGACCATGATGAGATGCTCTCCGCCATCGAGTCGATTCTGATAAGGCAGCGTCAGCGAAGTCAGCTCGTCCAGAGCGCGGGCGCGGCTTCCGCTTCACCCACAGCAGGTAGTAGCGAGACAGTTACTGCCGAAGGTCCGCCACGCGCAGGCGTCAAGAGTTTCATGTACGGCGACTGTGAGCAGATGCTGAAGCTGTTCACGCTCATAGAGAAAGTGGCACCGACTGATTCGACCGTGCTGATACAGGGCGAGTCCGGCACGGGGAAGGAACTGGCAGCGAAAGCGCTTCATGCCTTGAGCCGCCGCCATGACCAGACCCTGATATCCGTGAACTGTGCAGCCATACCCGAGACACTGATCGAATCCGAACTGTTCGGCCACGAGAAAGGCGCGTTTACCGGCGCTGCGAGTGCGCGACGAGGCCTCATCGAAGCGGCTGACGGCGGCACGCTTTTTCTCGACGAGATCGGTGAACTCCCCCTCGAGGCTCAGGCGCGGTTATTGCGCGTATTGCAGGAGGGTGAAATCAGGCGTGTCGGATCTACCCAGTCCCGCCAGGTGGACGTCCGGCTTCTTGCAGCAACGCACCGCAACCTCAAGGCGATGACACGGAATAACGAGTTCCGCGAGGATCTTTTTTATCGCCTGAACGTCATGCCATTGAAGATTCCGCCGCTTCGGGATCGGGGCGACGATATCCTGCTTCTGGCCGACAAGCTCCTGCAGAAATTGCTCAAACGCATGGACAAGCCAGGCATCGTACTCACCCAGGCTGCCCGTCAGGCCATAGCTGCCTACGATTGGCCAGGTAACGTGCGAGAGTTGGAAAACGCGCTGGAGCGCGCCATCATCGTCACCGATGCACCCGGCATTACACCCGACCTACTCGACATTGACTTTGACGATCGTCAGAACAGTTATCTTGAGGCGCTCGCCACGGGCGATGACATGCCGAAGGAAGCCGATGCCGCCAAAAGCAGTGATCTCTCACTGGAAGACTATTTCCAGCATTTTGTCCTGGAGAACCAGGACACGATGAGCGAGACAGAATTGGCTAAAAAACTGGGCATTAGCAGAAAAAATCTGTGGGAACGACGTCAGCGCCTGAGCATTCCTCGCCCCAAAAAGTCGGGATGACCTGCTTTGTTACCTGCGAACACAGTGGAGACACATAAACCGCGGGCATAGGTAACACTTCTGACATCCCGACATCACACCGAACCAACGCTATAAACACAAGCTATTGATATTGAATACATTTAACAAGTTGGCTTGGTTGCTGCTATGTAATGAATTGTAAAATAAAAACAATACGAACTCCGCACCAATAAAAACAATAATGCACTTAGACATGACTCACTTGAGTCTCACGCCCCTCAAACAATAACAACCGGGCACGAGCTGAAAGTTTTGAATGCTGGCCTTCTAGCAGATTGATTGCTCCTGAAGCAGTTTCGGAATAAGAAAAGCCTTAACAAAAACAACAACGGCACAGAAACCGAATTGCCTGCTCCTAGAGTCTTACTGCTCGATGTGTTCAAAGCCTTTTGCTTGTAATTTGATATGACAGCGCGCTCAGCGTTGTTCTCTCCGACCACACCGGTCACTTTCAATGGGGCTGCTTCGAGCAGCCTTCATGTTTTTCCTTCGTGTCCGCTTGCTTTTTGCTTTACTATGCGTCCTGGCATTCTTCCGCACAAAAACAGACATTCTTCATGCTCAGAAAACTTCTAGGATTTGCACGCCGCATCGCTGCGCCGCAGCCACAGGCCGACATTCCACAGGCAGCCATGCCTGCTACTCATGGCATCGACAAAAAAATAATCCCCCGCGATCAGCATTCGATTTCACGCAAGCAGATCAGCAGCGCCGCACTCAAGGTGCTCTATCGCCTGAACGCTTCTGGTTATCAGGCCTACCTGGTGGGTGGTGGCGTACGTGACCTCCTGCTGGGCGGCCATCCGAAAGATTTCGATATCGCTACCGACGCCCATCCCGAAGTCGTAGACGGGCTATTCTCGAACGCGCGCCTCATAGGCCGCCGCTTCAAGCTCGTCCATGTCCGCTTTGGTCGTGAGATCATCGAGGTGGCGACCTTTCGCGCATCAGCTGACCTTGAAGACGAGCATTTGCACGAAGAGACCGGGCGCATACTCAGAGACAACACCTACGGCAACCAGGACGAGGACGCTGAACGACGTGACTTTTCCGTGAACGCGTTGTATTACGACATCTCCGATTTCAGTATCCATGCCTACGCCAACGGTCTGGATGATCTCAATAACAAGGTGCTGCGCCTCATAGGCGACCCCGCTGTTCGCTACCGCGAAGATCCGGTACGGATGCTGCGAGCTGCCCGGTTTGCCGCCAAGCTCGGATTCACAGTTGACAAGGCAGCGTCGGACGCTATCTATGAGCTGGGCGAACTGCTGGCTGGAGTACCCTCTGCCAGACTCTTCGATGAAGCACTCAAGCTGTTTATGTCCGGCTACGGTCAGGCCGCTTGGAAACAGCTCGAACATTTCAACCTGCTGCAGTACTTGCTGGCACAAGTTCCACAGACGCCAACCGGGCTGAAGCTCGCACTGTTGGCCCTGGCGAGCACAGATAGTCGGGTTGCAGCAGACAAGCCAGTAACACCCGCGTTCATCTACGCCGCTTTCCTCTGGGAAGCATTCTCGAAGGAATATCGAAAGACGCTCGCCACCGACGTGGCACCGCAGGACGCTTTCTTTGCGGCAGCGGATTCAGTGGTAGCCAGGCAGTTGTTGACCACGAGCATACCGAAACGCTTCACCATGCCCATGAAAGAGGTCTGGGGTCTTCAATCGCGGCTCGAGCGTCATAGCAAGCGAAACGTCAAGTCCTGCCTGTTCCACCCGAGGTTCCGCGCCGCCTATGATTTCCTGCTCCTGCGGGAAGCTGCCGGAGAGGATACCGAGGGCGCGGGACAGTGGTGGACAGACTACATTGCGTCCGACGAGGGCAGATTGCTGCATGATGAAGCACAGGAAAAACATGAGCAGCAGCGCCTTGAGCGTCGTGAATCGTCAGGCGGACGTGACGATGGTGATGGACGCAGACGACCGCGCCGTCGTCGTGGGCGGAAACCGCAGCACTAGTGGCCAAGTGTTCATGCTTTGCTCGCTGAGCCAGATTAGCGCCAGTGTCTTGGGCTGAACAGGCATTGCTACCCATAGCGAGCGAGGCCTTTATCGGCCTTGGCAGCAACCTGTCAATGCAGGGCATCGGCAACCCCGTCGATATCCTGCGCCAGGCCCTTCAGCGTATTTCTGCCCTTCCTCACACTCAACTCACGCAGTGGTCGTCGACATATGAGAGCGATCCGCTGCCGGGCAGCGGCACATCTCAATCGCAATACGCCAACGCTGTATGCGCGGTAGCCACTCGCCTCACCCCCAAGGCCCTGCTGACATCACTTCAAGCGATCGAGCACGACTTCGGACGGGTTCGTGCAGGTCATCGCTGGACGTCCAGAACGCTGGATCTGGATCTGCTGTTGTTCGATGACCAGAAGCTCGATGATCCTGAGCTCACTATCCCGCATTACGCCATGCTGACACGTAACTTCGTACTCATTCCGCTGCTCGAGATTTCCCCAGCGCTCCGTTTCGTCGATGGCCGGCCCCTCTCTGATATGCCCGCAGCCAATGATCGGAAAGGTCTGGTGCTCATAAAGCGCTTTACAAGCAAAGAATTGGCATTAGTCTAGAGATGATCACCTACCGGATGAATGGGGAGAAGACATGAGCGGACCCAGAATTACCCTGTCCAGGCTGAAGAAGATGGCGGCAGACAGGGAACGAATAGCGGTCCTCACGGCCTATGATGCCATGTTTGCACGAACGGCAGAGCTGGCAGGTGTAGAGGTATTGCTGATTGGCGACTCACTCGGCATGGTACTGCAGGGGAAGGAAAGTACAGTGCCGGTCACAACGGCGGACATTGCCTATCATACTGAATGTGTGGCGCGTGGCAGTCAGACAGCCTTCATCATGGCTGACATGCCTTTCATGACCTACAGCGATGCGGCTAGCGCGTGCCGTGACGCAGCCACGCTCATGCGGGCTGGTGCGCACATGGTGAAACTGGAGGGCACTGGCTGGCTGGCTGACGTGGTTGCACAGCTTTCGCGGCAGGGCGTTCCGGTTTGCGCACACCTCGGCCTCACGCCACAGTCGGTACACAAGTTTGGCGGCTACAAGGTCCAAGGCAAAACGGCTAAGGCCGCAGACGCCATGCTCCAGGATGCTCACGCTCTGGTAGAAGCCGGGGCAGACATGCTCCTGCTCGAATGTGTACCTCCGGATCTGGCGCGCAGGATCACTGAGTCTGTCGCCGTCCCGGTAGTCGGTATTGGCGCGGGGGCAGACACTGACGCCCAAGTGCTTGTAATGCACGACATGCTTGGCCTGGGCGAGCGCAAACCGGCCAAATTCGTCAGGAACTTCATGGATGGCAGCGATTCCATTCAGCAGGCAATTGAGCGCTACGTTCAGGCTGTGAAAGACGGCAGTTTCCCTGCGTCTGAGCATTGCTTTGCTGAGGTGGAGTCTTGAGCTTGAACATGCAGACCTCAACAGATATCGGTGAGCTGAGGGGCATACTTGATCGTTTTCGACGACAAGGTGCGACTATCGGTTTTGTTCCGACCATGGGCAACCTCCACTCCGGTCATATCAGTCTCATCGAGCAATCCGTGAAGCAGTGCGATTTCACGGTGGCCTCGATTTTTGTCAATCCGCTTCAATTCGCTGCGGGTGAGGACTTCGACACCTACCCAAGAACGCTGGCGGACGACCAGATCAAGCTGGCGGAAGCAGGATGTGACCTGCTGTTTACCCCGACCGCAGAGCAGTTGTATCCGCGTGGTCTTGAGGCGCATACCAAGGTTATCGTTCCTGAGGTTACCCGCCACCACTGCGGCGCTCATCGGGCAGGACATTTCGATGGCGTGTCTACGGTCGTCAGTATCCTGCTGAATCTCGTTCAGCCGACAGTGGCATTCTTCGGTGAAAAGGATTTCCAGCAGGTGGCGGTCATTCGCAAGCTCGTTGCCGACCTATTGCTGCCAGTGAAAATCGTTTCCGGTGCCACCATGCGTGAGGCTGACGGCCTGGCCATGAGCTCACGCAATCAGTATCTGTCTGCCGAACATCGGCCAGTGGCCGCCGGTCTGTATCAGACCTTGCAGCATATCGCTGATCGCATCAGTGTTGGCGAAAAGAACTTTCTGCAGTTGCAGACGGAAGGTTTGGCTGAATTGGCGCAGAAAGGCTTTCGAACCGAATATCTCAACATCGTACGTGCGGACACTTTGGAAGTAGCCAGTGAGCGTGACGGGGATATCGTCGTCCTGGTCGCAGCGCGTCTCGGGCAGACCCGACTCATCGATAACATTCGTATCACCCGCAGTCACGATAAGCCGTTTCAAGGATAAGTAGATATGGACTCGTCTTTCAGGACGCCAGAACAGGACCAGCAGTTCAACAAGGCCTGGGAGGTGCTGAAGCAACTTGCAGACAACAGTCAGAGTGATCGCATACTCGATTACTTCGACGCCGAGCCTGACCGGCTGGAAAAAATGACGGCGAGCTGCGCTGATTTGAGGCTGGACTACTCTCGCAGCGCCATGAGCCTGAAAGTGCGCGACCAACTGCTAACGCTCCTCGAGCACAGCGGGTTGGATACCGCCCGCAAAGCCATGTTCGACGGTGAGCTGCTGAACAACACCGAACAGAGAGCCGTGCTTCATGCGGCGCTTCGTCATAGTGCCGGACCAACTGCCAGCGGCCTGGAAGACATCTCCAGCGAGGTGGAAGCTGCCTTAAACAAAATGTCGAAGGTTGTCGAGCGCTTGCACTCCGGTGAATGGACAGGCCACGACGGGCAGTCGATTACTGATGTAGTCAGTATTGGAATTGGCGGCTCGTTTCTTGGGCCCAAGGTCGTGGTTGAGGCGCTGCGGCCTGACTGGCATCCGCGCATCCGTGTCCACTTCGTTGCCAACGTCGACGCCGCGGACATTCTTAATACCCTTGAAGACCTCAGCCCCAGTACTACGCTGTTCATCGTCCAATCCAAGTCGTTCACCACGCAGGAGACACTGACCAACGCTCTCACGGCTCGCGCCTGGTTTCTTGGTGACCCTGCTGTTGCGGCGCTGGACGATAGGGCTGAAGCCTTGCGCCGACATTTCGTCGCCGTTTCGAGCAACGTTGAAAAAGCCCAGGCCTTTGGCATCGATGCC
>TARA_R100000306_G_scaffold61647_1_pt1 | contig 28027 bp, 17 predicted proteins | sample TARA_R100000306 | Tara Oceans TARA_R100000306 (sample SAMEA2620824) | marine metagenome | biome: marine biome (ENVO:00000447); feature: mesopelagic zone (ENVO:00000213); material: "saline water (ENVO:00002010), including plankton (ENVO:xxxxxxxx)" | depth 1000 m | reverse complement strand
CCTGTTCGTCGAAAAAACAAGTTTAATGAATACCGGTCGTCCCCCGATTACGATGGAGAGCCGCGCTAAGCCCGGAAAATATCCACCTTCGTTTCTAGGCACTTGCGCAGACTTAGGTCGTTCGCCCCTACCTCGAACCAGCCGCCAGGCTTCTGGAAGAAGTCCAGCCCCCGGCCAATCTTGATTACCCAGCCGTTGTCGATACGAATTTCTCGGTCGTGCATGTTGGGGTTCAGCTTTACCTCCAGCTCGACATCCAGCTCCAGCAGGCTTTGTTTCAGTTCATCAAGTTTTTCTGCGATGTCCGCCAGCTGGTTTTTGTCGTCATATCCGGTGATCAGGTTTATCCTTTTCACGGTCCCAGCCTTCAGGACGGTTTCGCAAAACCGGACAAAGTTCTGAATCTGGTGTTGCAGGCGGATGTAGGGATCCTCGATCACGACAGATTTGGCGCCCCGCAGATAAGGTCCGATGATTGACTCATAGCTGTAGCCGGTGTCGTCATAGAGAATCGTGAAATGCTGCTCTTTGAGCTCAGCCGAAGAAGGCGCATCCGTGATGGTGGCTGGTGAAGTCGGTGTGGTCGTGGTCGAAAATGGCTTAGCCGCAGCCACAGACTGCGCAGCTGGCTGCACCGTATTGACCTCAGCAGGCTGATCCTGCGCCTGGTTCAAACGCTGACGTTCCGGCTCTTGCGTTGCCGGTGCATCCTTCGATTCAGGGCAAAAAACCACCACTTCTTCACCGTTGGCCTTGAAGTACGACAGATTGATCCGGGCAAACTCGTCATCTGGTTTGCGTTTGTTCATCTGCTCCTTGACGCGACGGCGATATTCCGTGGCGTAGTCTACGTATTCCTCGAACTCGTCATCCGTTGGTGGGCCGTTCGGGTGCAGAATCTTCAAGAATGCGCAGACGGTCTTCTTGATGCCTTTTTCGTCCCGCCCTTCGATCGATTTGCCCAGGCGAATACGCTTGCTGACCTCCTCATACCGATTTGTGTGCTTGAACTGGTAGTGGAAGGCTTCTGCCAGGTAGTCGGTGATGAACCCATAGTTGTTGGTCAGGAATTCGCTACTGTTCTTGGGCATTTCCCAACCCGGAATGTAGGCGGCGAAGCGGTCCATGACCGCCAGGTCGAGTTCGGGTGGTAGGGGTTGAAACAGGTCGTGCTTGGGGGAGTTGACCAACTGTTGTACCGACATGTCGATATTGCCGACGAAACTTAGGCTGGCATCGGCAATAACTTCAGCGCCACGCGAAAAGCGCCCATTGGCCATGAAGTCCTTCATGATCTGGATGGTATCCGGGTCTTTGACCTTAATACCCCCCACTTCATCAAAGGCCACCGTGTCCCAAAACCCAACCAGCCCCACTTTGCGACGGGCGTTGTTGTAGAACAGCGTTGCCTTGGTGGCTTGCCCACCCGAAATCAACGTGGCGTAAGGCGAAAACTCACTGAAGAAATAGGATTTGCCAGTGCCGCGCGGGCCCAGCTCGATGTAGTTATAGTTGGGTTCAACCAGCGCAGCCAGCCTGGCAACGAAGTGCATCTGAACGCGTTTTGTCAGCTTGCTGGGTTCCAACCCCACCGAGCGCAACACCGCGGCAAGCCACTCATCACGCGTGAACGCCGCGCGTCCCTCTGCATAGCGATTAAAGTCGAAGCGGGTCAGCTGGATAGGGCGCAAGTCTTCGATCGAGAAGGCGTAGTCGTCTTCATCAATATCGTTGTGCGCCAGGGTCACTTCGGCCCAAATACCGCCTTCCAGCAAGCGGTCGTTGTCTCGGTAGAACTTCTCGCCAATCGCAATACGTTGCGAGTTGAAGTTCTCCAGCGAAGCCCAGTGGCGTTTTTCCTTTTCAACGTAGCGAACATGCACTTTGTCGATGAAGCGGTGTCTGCCTTTGGTGGCCACCCGGGATTGTGCCGCATTGGCCTCATCTGGCCTTACGTAATTTTCCTGTAGCGATGAAAGCACAGCTTCCATGCCGGCATCCATTTCTGCCTGGTCGTTACTGGCGCAATACTTGGCGAGCAAAAACTCCAGGACGAACGTTGGAACGTTGGTGCCCTTCTTTATCCGATGCAGCAGGTCTTTACGAAGCACCTTGCCGTCGAATGTGACGTTTAATTTTTGGTCGAGTTCGTCCATAGGGCTCATTCCGTATAGTCGGTTTCAAGCGCCAGGTTGCTGTAGGTGGCCAGGGTTGTGGGGTTCAGAGCCAAGACTTTGAACTTGCCTCTGAACTCATCGTCCATACGCACCGCAATTTGCTTGCGCTGCCCTGGCATCAAGGTCACGGTTCTGGTCGCTGGGTTCACCTCTCCGCCTGGGCGTGGCTCACCCACCACATTGCCCTTGCTGTCCTGGGCTTCCAGCAAGATTTCCACGCTCGTGTCTTGCGAGAACATGTCGTCGGACGATAAAAACACCTCAATAACCGGCATAAACGTGGTGATTCTTTTCGCGCCGTTCTTGTAGCTCAAATCCACCATGACTTTGCGAAGGTCCGCCTGAGCAGCGGTATCTAGCCGCGCTACCAGCACAGGCACAACGGCTTCAGCCAGGGATGCGCCACCGTGGAAATACAGATGCCCCGAGCGATAGGGCGCCATGCTGCGCGGCAGCGCCACTTGGGCGAAGTCACCGCGAATACCGACCTTCTCTGTGCTAACGACCAGGCTGTGGCCATCAGCCGTACCATCGCCAAGCATCATGCGGTCGTGCGCATTCACGGGCCACTTTCCCTGCGGTTTAACGCACACATCGCCGGCTTCCGCTTGCGCATTCAGGAAGAATCCGTGGTCGGTGACGATGACCGCTTCCTTGAAGCCCATGCCGCGTAGCTTGTGGAGTGCTACCCGGATTAGCTTGAGCGTGCCCGGGATTAACCCGAGTGTTGTCTCGGGGTTGCTCTCCAGTTGGCTGTCGATCTCGGTGGATCGTAGCACCAGCAGGTCGACGGTTTCGGCAATCTTAGGCTTGCCACGGACGAAATCGTTGAGCGGCATCTCCGTGAAGCGGTCACCATACCGCTTGGCCAGCACACTCATGCGCTGCGGAACGTTGCCCACCGGCGCCCCCGCCAGCTTAGGTAAAAGTGATTCGTTCTCCAGCTCCAGGGTCAAGCCTGTGCGTGCGCCAGGCAGTAAGCTGGCCATACCGACCAGGGTGATGGTCGGCAACTGGGCATAGGCCGCTTGCAGCTCGACGGGTCCGTCCTCGGCCAGCAGCTTTTCCAGGGCCACGCCCAACTCATAGCGTAGGGCGTCCACCATCAGGTAGGCCACCTTGCGTCCGCTTTCCTTTAGGCGATCGGCCACCAGGCGATCAAACGCATCGGCGTTGGCCAGACGCCCGGAGGGTGGCCATCCGGTAGTCTCGATGTGTTTCACGAACACGCCCTGAACCTTCTCTGCCAGGCGCCGATAACGGGCCCGGGCCTGAGTGATCACTTCATGCATCAAGCCGTGCTGGTCAAGAAAGTCACCTGCCGCCTGCTCAAACTCGCGCTGCAGGCGATCAGCCTCGCGCAGGCTACCCAAGTAGAAGTCGATCAGATCCGCCTGAGACCGGGCGTGGTTTGGCAACTGCCGTTCGAAGTCTTCGCTGGCCTCGACCAGGCTTAAGCCAGCGCGAACCAGTTCCCACTGGGCCTGGCTTTCGCCTTTTCCTAGCCACACAGAGTTTTTGTGACGGACGAGTATCTGGCGCGTGGTGTCCGTGTCGCCGGTGACAATACCCTTGATCGCCGTACGCAGGAAGGTTCGTTCCTCGAAAGGAAAAGTATCGCGTTCACCCAGGTCTTCGATGGCTCCACAAACATCGATCAGGTTGAGCTCTGCCTCAATGGCTTCCGCGCGTTCGATATACGCTGTCTGGGTTTTGGGATCGGTGCGCAAACGGTCGCACACGTCCTCAATAATGGGCCTGGCTTCTATCGGTGCATGTGGAACCCCCTTCAGGGTCGCTGGAAGCACCGAGGGCAAATCAAACACGAACTCGCTGAACAGCACATAGCGCCACAGTTCATCCGCCAAGGCAGACCACGTCTTTCCGCGTGTTTTCACGTTAAGGCCCAAGGTAGCGCGAAGGAAGTCGCGCGACTCTTGAACCCAGCCTTCTTGGCCCTTCAGGGCTTCTATCTGGTTCGCACTGGGTACCAGCAAGGCCCCAAGAATCTCCCGCCCAGACTCCACCCTCAATATGGCTCGCAGTTGCGGCCAACTGACACCGCCACCTATGGTATCGATCACCGCGTATTGCGGCTGTGGCTCGCGGACAAATAGGCTACGGATCTCGGTGGCGTAATCCGGTTTTGCTCGGAGACAAAGGCTCAGGTATTCGTCGCCGTCGTCCTGTGGAAACACCGCGCCGCATTCTGCGTACAGGGCGAAGGGGTCAGCTTGTTTCTGCTCGTCGGTTTGCGGACGCTTGGCCGGCACATAGATCAACACGCCTTCAAGCGGTGTGTTGGGTTGCCCAACCTCACGCAAAGCCAGCAGTGCCGCCTCGCGGCTTTCAATGCTGCTTTCAGAGGCATCGATGACGCGCACCTTGTCGGTCGCCAAGTCTAAGCACTGATCGCGGTAGCGTTTGTCGACGTCGTATACGACTAAACAGCCCGCCTGCTTAAGGCGTGGCAGCAACACGCTTTCACGAATGAATTCTGCAATGCTCACACGGGTACCCTCTCTTTTTTGTGGCTCACGAATGTGCGACAAGCCTTTTTGTTGCTCATGGTTCGATGTTTTGTGCGATACAAACCGTTTTGCCTTGCATTCATGCTCATCAAAATGCTTCCCTTCCTTCGGCAATGTTCAGTAGCGTCGGGAAGCACAGTGTGGCTGCACGGCGCCCGCTGGCCTCCATCAGCACCCGCAGCACGCCTGCCTCGCGCAAGGCCGGCAAAATACGCTTTGCCGTTGGTTCCGGGATACCCGCGCTGGACACAAAGTCTGAACTCTTGAAGATCGGGCGTTCGAAAATCCAGTCCAGGGCATGTATGGAATACTGAGAGCGCGTCAGGTCAGTCACTTCCCGCTTCATGCGTTCATACAAGGCCAGAATGTCGCCGGCCTTCTGTTGATTTTCCTCTGCCTGCGCCTTGATGGCCTGCAGGAAGAAGCGACACCAGGCTGTCCAGTCCCCATCGCGCGATACTGCCAGCAGTCGTTCGTAATATTCGTCGCGATGGGCCTCCAGAAAGGCGCTCAGGTAGAACATGGGGCGCTGAATGACCCCGTTCTGCCACATAAACAGCGGCACCAACATACGCCCCAGGCGGCCATTGCCATCAAGAAAGGGATGCAGCGCCTCGAATTCGGCGTGCAAGATCGCCAGTTGCACCAAGCGATCGGCAGCGTTGGCGTGCAGATAACGCTCCCAGGCACTCATGCCGTCAGGCAGTTTGTCGGCCGAGATTGGCACAAAACGGGCTTGCTCTACGGTACAACCGGCTGGGCCGATCCAGTTGGGGATGCGCCGATACTCGCCTGGTGCTTTCCCCTGACCGCGCACACCATCCAGCAGCACCTTGTGTGCTTCACGAATCACCCGTTGCGATAGCGGTACGTCGGCCAGCATCTTTTCGGTCATGCGCATTGCGGCGCGGTAGTTCAGCACCTCATGGATATCGTTGCGCCGTTCATTACTAAGGCCAGGCGAATCGCCCTCTGCTTCAAACTCCAGCACTTCGCCCATAGTGGCTTGCGTGCCTTCAATGCGCGACGACAGCACGGCTTCTTGAGTCGTCAAAGGCGATAAGAGCACCGACGCATTGGGAACAGCTGCCAGCGTGCCATCGTAACGTGCCACTGCTGCAGAAGCTGGCCCCAGCAGCGGAATCAGCTGAGGCCAGTCCAGTTCCGCAGGCGGAAAGTCGCCCAGTTGATAGTGAACGGCTGCCATCAGGTGTCTCCCTTTTTGTTGCGCGTTTTCTTTTCCTTTGGTGGTGGCTCGACGTATAACTCTTCCAGTCCATGTGCGATGGCCAGCGACTTGTCGGTCTTGCACTTCTCACGGACGCGCTCTGGCCAGTAGTTCATGGCCAGGTGCGCCCAGTCGTAGTCGCCTTTTTCCAGCTTGGCCCAGGTGTCTTTCAGCACCTTCTGCCAGGGTTTGTGGCGGAATAGCGGCCACAGCGGTGCTGCACTGATCTGCACGCCGTCGTCATGGTTCGGCTTGTAGGTGGGGGCCAGCTTCAGCAGCGTGTCGCGCAGCTCGATCAGCTCTAGCTCGAAGGCTAGCAGGGACTCGAATTGCCTCTCGTCCTCGCGGGAGCGGGCCGAGCCCTTGTTGCGCAGCGTCCTCACGTCAGCGCCAACTTGCTTGAGTTTGGGCTCAACGAAGTCGTTAATTGCCGTGTAGAGGGTCTGGCTGGTGAGGTTGGGGTAATAGACCCACAGCGTATAGCTGCCCGACGTTGTGGATAGCGGCCAGTAGATGGGGGCTTTGCGGCGGCTCTTGGAATAGCGTTGCAGGTGGAAAGCGAAAAAATCTCGCCGCAGCCAGCGGCGCACATCTTCCGGCACGGGCACTTCGACGCGACCGAGCACCTCCTCAATTAAGCGTGCGAGGTCATGCTGATGCCCTTGATCGTCCACCAAGATGCCCGGATGAGCGTAGAAAGGTGCTGCATCGTCGGGGAGCATTCCTGGGCTCTCGGCAGGTAACGGATCAAAGGGTTCCGGCTCGGCGGGCGCTGTGCGCTCGCCCGTGGCCAGGCGCCAGTCGAAACGGCCAAAGGCCACGCCGGCCGCCCAGCTTAGTAAGGCTGCCGTGTGGTCGATGGGCGCAACGCTATCGTCCTCATCGCCGTCTTCGTCGGGGGCGGTGGCTTCGCTGCCCTCGGCGGCATCGGTCGAGGCACCTTGACCGCCTGCTGCGGCCAGACGGTCGGCCTCGGCAAAGCCATAGAGGTCGAAGGCGATGGCATCGATCTCGGTCTGGATGCGCATTAGCTCTGCTTCGATAGCTGGCGGGTCGTAGTCGCCCAGACGGGCACGCAACGCGGCAGGCAGCGCGAAGGCGTGGGAAGTTTCTTCTATCGTGTCCAGCGTGCGCTTGAGTGACCAAGCGCGGCGTGCCAGAGTGGCAAGTTGCGCTTGCTGTTCAATGTCGAGATCGGGGACAGGGGTTTGCTGGATCAAGCCGACTTCAAAAGATTGCGCCAACTCAACACGCGCCAGTTGCACTGAAACCAACAGGCCAAAGGCCTGGCTATTGATTAAGGCGCACAGTGCGAGCAAAGCATCTGGAGCGTCCTCGGAGACAAAGATGGCGGGGCCTTTGTCGGCAAAGATGCAGCCACGGGGCATGACGCGAAAGCTGAGTCCGTTGGTGCGGCGCGGCCACGTGAGGCCAGGTCGAAAATAGTCACTCCAGTTATTTATCCATCTAGACCAACTCCCGACTCCAAAAATTTGCTTGGTTCTATGGTCAGCGAATGCCTTAAGTCGCTGCCCATCGTTTTCCCAGTCAATCAACAAGTAGGGGTCGGCATAAAGCCTTGAAAAAGCTCCCCCCTTTACAAAAGGGAGCCAAGCATGCCCGACTTGCGGGACTTCCCAGCTCAGTCGTAGAAAGCGCGTGTCGTCTTTTGTTGAAAGTCCGAAGCAGGCTCGGCGCCCTGTGAATTCTAGTCTTGGCAATCTTCTGAAGACTCCCCTTACTGACTCACTCACCCAATAAGCAAATGGGGCTCCCGGAACAACCCTAAACGACTCCGGCTCGATCTGAAATATTCGTGCATCGAACGCCCCAGTACGCAACGCATTACAGCTAGCTAACAGCGGAATAGCCTTATCTTTGTCCGAGAGTAGGCGCAAGAATGTTGTCATGCTTGCTTCTCCAGTACATAGGCAGCGGCTTCCACCATGGCATCGTCCATTACGCCATGCCCGAGGTCAGCCATCACTTCGGGGCGGGCAATGCCCAGCACTATCTGTTCGCGCCATTTCTGAAAGCTGGAGAGAAAAAAGCAGGTACGAGAGGTGATGGCGCCGATACGACCGCCAGCACGAAGCAGTTCCAAGCCACGCTCCACCATAATGGCCAGCAAGTCGTTCTTGCTGCGCGGGTAGGCTTTGGCCAATTGATCCTTGGTGTTGGCGGCTAAAGCGCCAAAAGGCGGATTCATCACCACGACATCAAACACCTCACGACAAAGGTCAATCAGTCGTAGACCCTGCAGCGCGTCCTGAGCAAAAAGGCGCCCCTGATACGTTGACTTGGCAGCCTGGGAGAAATCGGTGAGTGCAGAGCGCAAGCCGGATTCAATCTGAGCCCAGGTCTTGGCGTTTCTTCCATCAGCGAACAGGTCGGTGTTCTTGCCGTACACTTTCTCGATCAAATTCGGTAAGTCTCGCTCGATCTGAAGCAGAACCCCCAGCTCTGGCAGGCCCTTGAGCAATTCCAGCGTTTTCTCAAACAGTTCCGCGTCGCGTTTATCAAGGTTGGCCGCAAACTGCTGGCGCAGCTCACGTTCTGCCGGCGGCGCAACGGCGGCCACAACATGGCCTCGCCCGATCAGTGGGCGATCTTTGGCCTTCACGCAGGCATCGTGCCAGGCACGCTGAGCCCGTAGCCACAGCGCCAGCGAGGCGATTTGCGCGGCGCGCGGGTCAATGTCCACGCCGTAGATGTTGTGCTCGATGATCAGGCGTGGAACGTCACGTAGATATGACGCTTCGTCCTCGTAGGTTTGGTTCAGTGGTTTGAGAGCAGCTTGAGGCTGAGTGGAAACATCCAGTGAGCCCGGGCCGTTTTGTTGTTCCCAGGCCCAGGCTTCGCGGTAGATTTCGGCGAACAAGTCGAAAGCATACAGACCAAAGTGCATGGAACCGCAGGCCGGGTCCAGCAGCTTCAAGGTGCGTGGGTCGCGCAGCTTGGTGGCTGCCTGGGGGGCTTCATCCGGTTTCACCAGCAGGTACTGGCAGCGTTCGCGCAGTTCGGTTTGCCCGCCGGTGGCATTGAACCAGAGACGCCCGAGGGTGTTGTCCACCAGAAACTCCACCACGTAGCGCGGCGTGAAGAACTGGTTGCGCACCGCCAGCTCGCGGCTGTTCCGCGGTGCCTGGCTGGCATCGCGCATGGCCTTGCGCTCTTCCTTCGAGTTGAAATACTGGTAGATCCAGCCAATGGTTTCGTCCTCACTCCACAGCGGGGCAATGTCGGCATCATTGATCAGGTTCAGCACTTGCAGCAGGGCCGCTTCGCGCGGGAACAGGCGGCCCTGCGGTGAGTAGCGGTCGAACAGGCCGGGCAAGTCCTGGCTCAGCTCATCGAACACGCTGAACAGGTAGGTGCGGTAGGCTTCGCCAGTTTCCCCCAGGCCGGTGCCAGCCAAGCGCGTATAAAGCTGAAAGCCCTTGGCCTGAAAACCGTTGCCTACCGATTCAACCAGCAGGCCACGCGCCTCGGCCATACGCAGTGCTGCCAGACGGTTGAGCACGGTAAAGGCTTGTTCACGCACGATGCGATCCAAACCCTGCATGGCGTTCATGTCGCCACTGGCGGTGTAGTGCGCCAGAGTGTCGCGCAGGATGCGGGCGGTTTCGCGCTGGGCGTCATTGATATGGCGCAGGCTGGTTAACTCGGCCACGCTACCCGCGTTCGGGTCCATGCCGTAGTCGTTTTGCAGCTGGCGAGTGAATTCTTCCTCCAGCACACGCCGCGCGTCGTTGACGAAGCGTTGCAGGCGGTTTCTTGTAGTTTGGTCGAAAGCCATCACTCGATTCCTATTGTTCTATGTCCGATTGCGGAGAGCCCGTGGAGAGTTCACGGTCCACATTGACTGCGCGCCACCCCGTTTTGCCTTGCTTGTTGGTACGCCTGATGGCGAGGCAAGAAACATTGTGCGTTTGGCCGGGCTCAAACCTCTTGGCAAGCATCGGGGGCACAAAGATGTCGTTAGGTGTTGAGCGAATGAACGCAAAGTCTTTGCCTTCTTGACGAACCAAGCTGCCGGTAAAGCTCTGACACAGCCCTGCCAGCTCTTTTGCCTCTGAGATGCGCCAATCCTGCGGCGGGCCTTCTGGGACAGCATGCGCGACCTCCACCAAAGTGCCTGGAGCTAGCTCTCTGATCCCAGGAAATTTGTGATGTGGAAGCCCGCAGCCTGTTTCGGCCCCGGTTGCCACGTAGGTCAGCCCCTTTTCCGCATTGATGTGGTCGATCACGCCCACCGTGTAAGTCAAGTTACGGCGATTCATCTCTTGCATCAGAGCATGCGCTGCCTTCTCTGCTTTGGGCAGATCCGCCATGCTTTGATTAGCTATGGATTGCTGGCACCAGTAACTTGCGAGCAGTTGCTGCAATTCTTGTGGCACCTTGAAACCTTGTTGTTCGCGATATTGCAGTGCCAAGCTGGCTTGCTTTGCCGCCTCATTGAACCGGCCCGCAAGAGACAAGTTTTGCGCCAAGCGAATGCGAACCTTGGCCACCTCTTGTTCTTCACGCGCCAATTGCGTTGCATAAGCAAAGCAGGTGATCGCGTCATCTGGCCTGATGTTTTCGAGAATCTCTCCCAAAAGACCCCAGGTCCAGGCAGCCCTTGATTGCCGGCGCAATACCGATGCCAGGTGTTTGATGGCCAGATCGGACTCGCCGTGGGCCAAGTGCAGCTTGCTCTGGTAGTAATTGAGCCATTGGTCATTGGGTGCATCCTGAAGCGCCTCCTCCAGGATCTTTTGTCCCCAACTGATCAGCACCTGGTCGGCTTGTGACGTGGTTGCTTTGGTAACGGTTTCCCGGCAAATGGCGCGTGTGAATCTGGTTTTCAGGCTATCGATGTTCTTGCCTTGTTCATTGACAAAATTTGCCTTGTCTTCTTCTGCGAAGTCATTGATGCCGGCCCATTTGGCAAAAGCCAGGAAGTCGTTCCAATCCTTCGACGCCTTTCCTGCCAAGCGGATCATTTGGGAGAATGCGCTGTCTCCCCTCAAGGGGTTACCCATTCTGGCGAACTCACGCATGTATGGCGTCATGCGTTCGTTCAGCGCGGTTGGGGACAACCGTTTGGCTTCGTAAGCATCAACGAGTTGCTTGACGTGGTCATACAGCGGCCAGGCATAGGCGCGTAAAAACCAGATGTCATCAGTATCTTTTTGATACTCGGCCCGCGCCATCTCCAAGGCTTCGGCAATGCGTCCTTGCTTTCGCAAGGCGAAGATCTCCTTGGAACTCACCGCTCGCCCCTTTTGTAGTTTTCCATCAAGCACTGAACCTCATCGTAGATGCCATGCGTGCTACCCGGTCCACCCACTTCCTGTGCGGAGGTCCAGGTTGAGGAGCCGTCATACGTGAAATCAATTTCTCCAAGGCGAGTAGCGTCCGCAAAACTGACACGCAACCGATAGGGCATGGCCTTGTGGCCAGTGCGTCGAATCTCCGAGCTTCCAAGAGCGGCATCCAGTCCATTGATAAAGTCTTGGATGAACTGGTTTGCCAGCTCCGTTCCTGGCTTGTTGGCCAACGCATTGATTGACGTGAGAGCCTCATCTGCCAGGGTGCTGTCAGACACTGCACCGGGTACCACACTGGACTTTCCAACTTGGAATTTGCCGTTGTAGTGGTACTGGACAGACGCACGCTGGCCGTTGCGCAAGACTGTGTAGCGTTCGCAGTATTGAAGATGTTGCAAGCGTTCGATGGTGATGCCTTGGGCGCCCCACACGGTGCGCAGTTTCTGGTGGATCGGCATCAAGGGGGCGGTGGCGGCGGAGAACGAAAGCCTCAGCCAGTCCGGATCTGCAACGAGGCCCTGCATGTCAGGTTGTGGACTCGTTGCTGATGAACCTGACGCACCTCGCCAGTCAATGCCACTGACAGGCGTGAAGTCAGGTGGGTTGACGATGATCAGCTTTCTCGCCGCACGGGTGATGGCGGTGTAAGACCAGCGAAAGAACGATGCATTGCGTGCACCCACGTTGGCTTCGAAATCAACAATGACCGTGCTCCACTCTCCGCCCTGTGCTTTGTGGCAAGTCATGACATAGCCATACTTGACTTGCAGTGCGTTGAAGTAGGGGTCCCTGCGAATGGTTTTGCGAAACTCTGCTGACTTCGGCTGAAGGTCAGGGTGTCGTTTGCGGAAGTCCACCAGGAGTGCCCGCTGTTCCAGCGCGGACAACTCGCGATGTGGGGACGTCAATAAATTCTCCAGCACTTTGCACGGCGTCTGGATGATGTGACCAGAGCTGTCCCTGAATGCGACGGTGACGTCGCGGAACCAGAGTTCAACTTCATGCCCTCCTTTGAGATGCACGGGAACGTGCTTCGAATCTGGCGCTACCTCAATGACCTTGACCAGATCCCCGTTGCTCAGAGCATGCGTGGTGGAGTTTTTGTTTACCAGCAGCGTGTCGCCGGCTTGAATGGGCAAGCCTGGATTGCCCCAGCGACGTTCGCGAATGTTGCGGTTGTATTCAAGCGCAGTGGCATTGGAGTGCACCACCACCACATTCGAGTCTTTTTGCTGCAATCCCTCAACGACGAGATCAATCGCCTTTTGCGATTCAACTTGCTCAATGTCTTGCTGATTGGGCTGCAAAGAGAAGGTGTTGAAACTTTTGGCAAGCAACGCGTCACGCAGCTCGGTTGCCCGGTCGAGGATGGCACTGCCCCGGGCCTGGCGCATCACATTCTTCAGATCGAAGGAGCTGACCTGGAGCTTGTGCTCGCTGCGAAGATAATCATCATCCAGTGCGGGTGATGAGTTCTCACCCACCGGAGGAAGCTGTGCTGGATCGCCCACAAACAGAAGCTTGGTGATGTGGTCATCGGTGCGACCTGGGCGCCGTATGCGTGCGTAGGTTATGACGTCTTTGAGCAGCCGACCTGTGCCGAACCGCATGACGTCACCCAAGGTCTCCTTGTCACCGACCATGGAGGACTCGTCGATGACAAACAGGGAAAGCATCGACTCCTCTTCCTTCAAAGGGAAGAACATGCGTAAGCCTGGATCGTTGGCTGTCTCCGCTCCCTCGTTGACCTCCATGTGGTCCAGCGTGTAAATGGCGCTATGGATGGTTGCACCCTCGCAATGAGCGGTCGGCGCAATTTGCTTGATCTTGTTGCCAAGGATACGTGCTGCTCGTCCTGTCGGTGCCAACAGTCCGTAGCTCAGATTCATGAAATCCAGTGTGTCTACCAACTTCGCGATGAGCGTGGTCTTACCCGTACCAGCACTGCCGCGCAGGATGAATGCGTCCTGCTTATCGTCGAGTACGAATGACTGGATGGCTTGGAGCGCAGCAGACTGCTCCTGAGTCAACTGGATTTTCATGCTCGTCACCGCTCGTGATCGTTGAAGACGATGGTGATCTCAGCCTCTTCATACAAATTGAGCTGTGCCTTGATTTCATTTAGCTGCTGAATCAGCGCATCAATGTCTGCTGCCGACGTCATCTTGGTCGGCACTGCGATCGACTTTGAGAGCTTGGCCGGCCCTTCTTCACCGGTTTGTGCTCGTTCTTCCTCCATTCGCTGACGCAGGCGTTCCTGGCCCTGGCGTTGAATCGACCGTTTCAGATCTTCCAGGGTGCTATTGATGTCGTAGTCGCGCGCCAGCAGTTTTTTGAGCCCAGCCAGGTCCGGTGTGGCGGCCAGGGCGAGCCCGCCCAGCCGGCTTACCGCATTGCCGCGTTCTTCCTGGGTCAGTTCGTCCCACTCGGGGATACGCTGCAGGTCCTCGACGCCTTCACTCAGACGCAGCTTCTGCTGTTCAGACAGGTTGATGACGGCATCGCGTACGCGTCCCTTCAGATGCGTTAACTGTGAGTTGAAGTCGGCGCTGTGTTTGTAGAAGTCTTCTTTACCCAGGCGTTCCGACAAGGTTCCAAGGTCTTCAGTCAGTTCGCGTCGCAGCTCCCCGGGCACGCCAGTATCAGGAAGTGCTTCGATTTCACGCCGATGGGCTTGCAGGTCACGCAGCGTGGCGTCAAGACCGTTGTCGAGCACTCGTTTAACTTCCAGCGCCCACTTCAGGTTGTCGTAGATGGCAGACGTTTCTACGCCTAGACGCTGCGGTGCGTCGGACGCATCGGTAAACAAAACGTCGGCAATGTCCTGGTTTAAGGTACGGATGCGGTCACTGCCCGCCAGCTCAAGGCCACTGAGTTTTTCGGCCAAGGAGCCGTAGTCGTGTTGGAAGCGAGGAAAGTGTTTGGCCGCCGCCTTGCTGATTTCCTGCTCCAGCGGGATCACCATGTCACCCACCAGTTCGGAAAGACGCTCCGCTGCCCGACCCAGGGTTTCGATAGACGGGCGCTCGTCGCGCAATGCGACACCGATCTGCTTGAACGAGTTGTTGGTCTTCAGCGCATCAATGGCTTGTTGGCCTGCGGCTGTGACTTCACGCCCAGAAACCTTCAGCTTGATTTCACCGGCCATCAGCATCGCCGCCACGATGTAGCGCGTGGTGTCGGGCGACCAACCGAACGGATCACTTGAAAAATCGTCGAGTAGCCGTTTGCCATCAACCGTGCCGCGTTTATCGATGTAGTCTCGGATGCTGACAATCGCTTTGTGATCGGTATTGAAAGATGCTCGCCCCGCTACGGTTTGCACCAGGCTGAGCGGGTCTAGCGCACTGCTGATGGCAGCGGGGTTGGCCACTTTCAGGAATTTCTCAGCGGTGTCGGTGCCAGCCCGTACCGGCGCTTCGACGTAACGGTCGAAGACTTGGTCGGCCACGTCTGAAAGCAGCTGCTTGGCGGCTTCCAGTAGGTCGGTATTCAGGGCCGAGACTGCCGTGGCCTGGCCACGGAAAACAAACGAGCCGGCTTGCAGGGTTTGCTTGATCTTGCTTTGCAGTTGAGTCGCTAGCTTGGCTGCGCGGTCAAGCTGGCCCGTACAGTAGTCTTTCACCTCTTGGTCGGGCTCGTTGCGGTGCAGCTCGGCAATGCGTTGGCAGCGATAGATCTCATTTGCCAGGTCATCCAGTTCCGTATTGGCCCGGGTCAATAGGCCAATGACGTTGCGCCCGGCGCGACTACGGGAGTCGTCCAGCATTCGGTTTTTTGCCGTTTCATAGTCGGTAGCAGGTACGAATTCAACGACCGTTTGAATAGCATTATTGTCACCCGCCAGGCTGGTAATGGCGCTGCCTGCTTGAACCTTCAGGCCGGCTGCGACGGCCATTGTGCCGTGCAGGCTGACGCGGGGCAGGGGGTCAAAGGATTCGCGCAGCGCATCGTTAAAAATTCGTTTTACGTCGACAGAGCGCAGTGCAATGGCGCCGCGCTCTTGTTCGATATCGCGCAGCTTTTCGCTAAGGAATACCAGGTTGCCATCTTTTTCACCCAGAGGCACATGCACGTCGCCCAGCATTTCTTCCACGGCCTTTTTTACTGTGTCGAGCTGTGAAGGCGCTGTGACAGATGGGTGCATCAAGCTGGCGACGTTCTGCACTGACACCGGCAAATTTCCCAGAATCTGCAGCACGGCGATGGACTTTGCAATATCGTGATGGAACGGCGAATCGGGAAAGCGGATCTGGACTTTGCCAACCGCTTGGTGAATGGACGTGAAAGCGCGGCGGATGTCTTTTTCCAGCTCGTCGTACAGGGTGACTGTGGTAGCCAGCCAACCCACGGGCTGATCGGCCATGGCCGTTGAGCCACCTTCACCCTTTAGAACGTCTTGGATCACCTTGATCGCCGAGCGCAGGCCAATACCGCCGGTGGACTTGGCCAGGGCGCCCAGCAGGTGCAGCAGAATATCGAAGTGAGCGGGCAGGAAGGGATAGAGGTTGGTGAAGCTTTCTTTACTGAAGTCGGCGTCGTAGTACTTGGCGTCTTGCAGTTTGGTATTGTGCCGCAGGGCCTGGCCGTGAGTCTCGAACAACTTGCCGAGCTCAGCCTCACCCGCAGGTGATTTGCCTAGCAGGCGCCGGTAGCAGATTTCCTTGATGTCGCTCGACTCAAGATCAATCTGGATCGGAAAGCGATCTTTTAGCTTGTAAAGCTTGTCGGAGTTCAAGGCGGCGCGAGGGTCATCTTCGGTTAGCGTCTGCTGCGCAGTGGAGATGATCCAGGCTTTGCCATCGCCAAGCCGCTTCAGGTTTTTCGCCAGGCCGTCGAGGTTGAGGATCAGGTTGTCGCGCGAGGCAACGTACTGCCCCACCTCGTCGACGATGAAGATGATGTTTTGCTTGCCACTTTTTTCCCGCACGATGTCGATCATTTCCTGCACACGCTGGTCTTCGAACTGGAAGAAACCATCGGTGCTGGACGAGAACGACTTTGCTTCCGGGAAGAACGCCGGGTACATCTCGTGAGCAATCTTTGGAATCAAGCCATCAATAGCCAGAGGGTTGTTTTGCACGCGTGCCCAAGTTGCACCGGGCAACGCCTTCGAGATGCGTTCATGCAGCTCGGGGGTGCGACCGTCCTTCTCGACCATGCGCTCAAAAGCAGCAACCTTCAGGTTGCGCGAGTAGCCGGCCCACTGCAGCACCTTGAAGTAGAGGACGGTGGAAACATCTTCCATCGTGGCGCCGGCAAGCATTTCACTGGCCAGGTCTAGCATGACCACGGCGGCAGGGAAACGCTTCGCTACCGTGCTGAGCAACGCCTTGGTCTGTGGCTTATGCAAGCGGTCTTGCAGGTAGTTAATGAACGGCGTGCCGTCGATGGTGCGTTGGTCGTCGAACGCCAAGCCCAGATATTTAGTGAATGAGCTCTTACCCGAGCCGTAGAAGCCAGAGACCCAGACGCCCACCTCGTTCTCGCCGCCAGACTCCATTGCAAGCTGCATGCGATCAAGGAGCTTGCGGAACTGCTCTTCAATGCTGTCGGTGACCACATATTCGGAGATCTCGGCCTTGAGTCTGTTTTCTTGCGAGGCCCCGTACGTGATGACCTTTTCGATGGTCCGGTAAATGTCCTTGCTGGGATCGAAGAGTGAGCGAATGGTCATAGATCTTTTCCAATTATTCTTTATTTGTTCAGCCGCCAACGTGGACTGAGCGGTAGTTGCCGTCTGCTGGATAAAACCCTAGAAATTTCAGCATGGTCTTGCCCGCTCGTTCGCCTGGATAGAGGAAAACAGTCGGAACATGAAATTGGCCTTGAAGCTTGCTTTCTAGCGCGCCAATGCGCACGAAGGGGTGAAGTGCTTCAAGGTCTGTCACCAACAGCAAGCTTGTTTTCTGGTTCTCAAGCGATTGCAGCGCATCGACTAGCCGTTTCATCAGGCCATTTTCCGCTTCAAGTATGTCGGCCAACGCCTTGTTCGTTCGCCGCCAATTGAGTGGTGCATTCTTGTCTTCCTGCACACACAAAGACCACATGAACTCATCTTCTCGTAAGATCGACCAAATCTGCTCCGCAATCGAGAATGTCGTGACGTCCCAACCTTCCTGGTGCAGCTTGGCCACCCAGGAAGGGGTTTGCCGCTTCACTTCGAGGATTTGTTCTGGCGGGAAGACCAGGTAATAGATCGGCTCGAAGCTTGCATGACCGAGCTCGCGCCCGTGCCGGATGCGTTCGCGCAACTCGTCGAAGTCAGCTTTGAGTGAGGACATCGCAGAGCGCCTCCATGTCTTGTTGTTTCCAGCTGATACGGATTACGTCGCCAGCAGCCTGGACGATGAGCAAACCCTTCAGCGAGAGTCGTTTAGTTTCTTCTAGCACGTCTTCGCGAGCCAGGCCAAATAGCTGCCAGTCTTCATGATTGAGCAGGGCGTTGTCACCGACACCGGAAAGGTGCAGTTCATGGGCTAGGTATGCAATGGTCTTTTGTTCTATACGGAATGGAATGAACGGGCGCCCGTTTTTGGTAGGAGACCCCAATAAACCAAAATCGGAGCAACAACCCGTTAAGTATCTTCCCACCCGAACAATCTGCCCTTCAGCCCATCGAGACGGAGTTTTGTTATCGTCAATCGCTCTGCGAATAAAATCTTCTGCGCTTTTCTTTGAAAGAAATTTGTCTGCCGATATATAGGCCGGCCAATAAACATTTCGGACAAAATCGTAGAAAATGCGATTGGCCCGGCATGTGTAAATGAAGAAAAGTTGGGCCATTTCTGTCGGAGCCAGAGAGGGCAGAAGCTTTTTTAACGTTGCAGCGGTCTGATTGCCATGTGTTAGATATCTGTTACCAAAACACCGGACGACAATATTTCTCAGCCGGTAGGCTGATACCGATGACAAGACTCCAGACGCAAGGGCTTCTTGATACAGGGCGGCCGAATCCATCGTCGGCTCCCAGAGGTTCAGCAGAGCTTTGGTTTCCTCAATAAGGCCTAACCCCATAGCTAGATTAGTGTCGTAAGATTTTTGCTCTGCCATGTTTAGGCCACCAGGTATGGGTAAGTTCTGGCATTGTCGTGGAATGCCGCCAGATAGGCCGCCGCAATAACATTTAGGATGTCCGTGGAATAGAGATCATGGATGCGTCCCACTGCAGTCGGCCCCACGCTGAGCGTCGTGTCGGATACAGCCAACTGTTTCAACGCTGCTAGCGCACTTTCTTTACTTTGTGTCGCCTGGCTTGTTAGGTCTTCGCCCATGCCGCTTTGGACGGTCGCATGCAGGTCTTGCTCCACTTCCTCGGGTAACCGGAACAGATGGTAGCTGCCCACGTTCAAATGCTCGTCGTGCAAACGTCTGGCCGCCTCTAGCACGCCGTGATATTGGGCAAGGCGAGATGATTTAGAAAAAACAGGTTCGAGGAACGGGCGGCTCGAAGACTCATAGAACGCGGTTGGCCACCAGGCGTGCTGAGCCCGCTCGCCGAGAAAGCCAACGAGGAGCCTCATTTGCAGCAGGGTAGTCAGGTAGGGTTCCGTCATTTCATTTCTCTTTGTTCGTTGGTTGTGTCGGCGCAGTCCGTGTAGGCAAATGCTTCTGTTGATCAGGCATACGCTGCTGCCGATTCAGAATCTTCCGGTCTTCCATACCCAGGAGCCAGCAAGGCGTTCTTCACGCCATATAACGCTAGGTGATCCTTCAACCATAGCCGGTACTCGCTGCCCCTCAGGCTATGGTTCGGTGAGCAGTCCACACTCCATTTGCGCAAGGTGTACCCAGCCGTGGCTGCCCTGAGTTGTAGCTGCAAGGTGCCGTTGACCATGCCATAGTCCATGCATGTGATTTCTGGCCTGGGTTGATCGGGATGTGGTACGAGTTCCAGTTCTACGATGCGCGTCCACTGAATATCGTGTTCAGGATGCTCATGTTCCTGTAGCGGCAACTCTGGCACCGGCTGGGCGGTTTCTATGCGTGTGATGACAAAGTCGCGGAATTCTGCTGTCTTACGGTCGTATGCACGTACGTGCCAGCGCAAGCCCGTATCAAGCAGTGCGAAAGGCACAATTTCCCGTTCGCTTCGACCGTTCTGAATAGAGTGGTACGTGATATTCAGCGGACATTTCTGGCTGATGGCGCGGGTGACTTGAGCGAGTGTGTCCAGGTTGGGTTGGCTTAGACGCTGGGGCAGGGAACATGACAAGCCGCTGCCCGCATCAACTGGGGCGTTATCGCCGAATCCTTCCGACAGCCAAGTGAGAACGCGCGTAGGGGAAAAGTCGAACGCTGGCGTGAAATCGTCCGTGACTGTATAGACTTTGGAGCTGCGGTCATAACGCATGTTGGCTGGCGCGATGTCTTGGTAAAGCTTAAGGTCGCGCGTGGCCGCCGCCGTTTGCACTCCATGCCGCGCGGCTAGGTCACGTCGACGCACGCTGCCGAAGAACCATAGTCGTAGTTCTATATAGGCGAGCCGGTCGCGTTGGGCGTGTCCGAGGACGGTTAGGAATGATGTTGACATTTAAATGGGTGTTGATGTTGCGTAAACCCGCGAAGTTATATTTTGATACTCGTTACTGATGCAAGCATAGCATCAAAAAGAGTCGCAAGTTCCATTGTTGCGGTGGGGGGAGGATTGGACTCCGCCGCACCGAAGCGTTAACTATTGGAGCATGTTCGAAATGTCCGCTATCGAGCCACCGGCACCGCCCCGCTCTACGTTGGACAGGGTGCAGATCTCTTTCCACAATTCGTGCAGTCGTGCCTGGTTCGCATCTGCCTCAGGATCAGACGGTCGACCAACTGCATCCCGCTTCAGCTGGTCGATCTGAGCTCGCAGCTCCCCTTTTTTTCTTGCCGTAGAGCGGACATAGCTTGCGCTCTTCAGGTGCGGCTGGGCCTGGTACTCACCCGGGTACTGCAACCACTTCACAAGACCTGCTGAAACGTGTTGGCTTTGCTGTTCCCACGGGACCGTCAGGTCTGTCATAACGTGAATAATCGGATCCAGCTCAAGACCTCGGGGCCGGTCCCTCACCTTTGCACCCTTATACTTTTCCAGTTGCCTGAGCGCGTCGCTGTAAGATATGCTGAGAGCCGACACGGCACAGGCGACGCCACAAGCCCATTCGCCCAGTTGTGTAACTAGGCGGGGGATACGCATTCACTAGACACGGTTAATCATGCCGTTCTAATCGCACTGAAGTAAAACGCGTAGGTGGTAATTTTCAAAATTCGTGAACCCATACGCTCTGCGCAAGATTTCGACCCCCCTTCGTACTACACGGTGGGCATCATGGGCGCAACCGCTATTACTTTAAAAAGAGGCTTTTGTGGTGAGTATTGCTGTTTTGCAGCGGGCGACCGAGTCAGCTGTTTGGACGCTAAACGCATGTGCGGTAGCACTAGTCGTCATTATTTATTTTGCCAGTCGACGCTCCCAAATTAGGGGAACATGGGCTTTGTTGGGCGGCGTGCTGTTGCTGATTGCAGCGGGGAATGCCGTGTTGCTGGAAAATGCGCGAGTTTCGACGGCAGGTTCGCCAGCTGCATTGCTGGGGATGATGGTGTTCGCTCCCCTTGGAAGTACTTTCATTGCTAATTGGCTCGTCTATCCGTCTGCACTGCGTGCGCCATCGCGAGATAGGGAGACGGAGCTCGAGTTGCTTTTGGCCAGGGCTAAAATAGCGCAGAGCCAAAGTGATAAAAATGGCGATGCGAAGCACGTTAACGGTAATCACAGCGCCGACTGAATGAGGGTATTTTGGACGCTGTTCGGATATATAGCTAGTTTAGTGCATTGTTTTTAATGATAAAAAACAACGATGTGAATGACCCGCTGCCAGCATTTCTAATTGGGGTCAGTTCAAAACGGGAGATGGGCATTCATCAAACTTGGTTAATCACGCCGTTCCAACTGCACTGGGTCAAAGCTGGCACGCGGTAAATCTCAAATTTCCTGAACTCATAAGCTCTGCGCGACAGTATATCTGTCTGTCCTACAGAACGCTTCGGACTCGGCTCAAACTGGCCAACCAGGTTTCGTCGCATACCGCCAAGGCTTTGTTGCGCACCCGGTTCTAAGGGTGCGCCAAGGGCTGGTCGCAGCCATGTGTTGTCTGGTTAAGGCAAGCGTTTCGCATGTCCTCTGATGCCGGTTTGAGCGCTTGCCTTTCGTTTGTGTTGACACTTGTATCAGTTACAGCCGAAAATTTCGAGCACGGGCCTTTGTCTAACTGCGGTTTCTTCACGTTGCTCATACAAAGGCCGGTAAACCGAGGGGACTCACAAAAAATGAAAGCCGGAATATCGCGACGCGACTTTATCAAACTTGGAACGTTTAGTGGCATTACTGTCATGTTCGGGCGTTCGCTAACCGCGCAGGCCGTCGAGGTACATTCGGGCGCCCAGCCAACCGATTGGATCAAACCCAATGGTGAGGTGGGTTATCGTTGGGATGCGGTTCGTAAAGTAACGGGTGAAAAAGTCTTCGCTCGTGATTTTCGGGCGCAAGACCTTGCGGGTTGGACAAAAGCCCAGTCACATGCTTTTTTTATCAAAGCCACCGATGTAGAGCACGCCTTTGCCGGGGTTGATCTTTCCGTGCTGGGGTCCGACCTGCAGCCAGACCGGTTGCTGATGCATGAAGATCTTGAGCGCGATGGCATTCAGGTTCCTCAGTTGCCAGATCTGGGCACCGGGTTTTACGGGACATATTTTCTGGTGCCCAAAGGGCAGACGGCCCCGCTATACGGTCATCCCGTGGCTTTGCTTGTATACAAAGACTTCGACCGTTTCGAGGCTGCCAAACGGGCGCTGCGCTTTGCGCAGGGTGTGGTTCAGTACGGAGAAAAAACCGGTTTGAAACCGCCCGCCAATTATGGGGCGGCGCGTTATGTGCGTATCGCGGGGGCCAGCCCCTCCGACACGCCTGAGTTCTCTCCCATGCAGGATGCCGTGATATGGGGTGGCTTCGATGGCAATAAACCAACGTGGCCGCCGGCCGACCCGGAAGCGGTTTTCGTCCCGGCTTCGGTAACCCCGCGTCATCGCGGTGGCGGGGCGATTCGAGACCCGGCCACGGTGGCTCAGGAAACGCGCAAGCCGATGCAAAGTGGCATGGCGGCGGCAGCCACCATCGCGCAAAGCATCAATGCCGCGCAAGGTAATGCCGATAAGCTTGTGCTCCAGCGGGAGGTGTTCTCGCAGTCGATCGACCCCTGTGCGATGGAGCCCGACAATGGCAACGCCTGGTACGACGCCAAAACGCGAACGCTGCATTTATTGATCGCTGCGCAATCGCCTTATGAGGTGGCCCGTGTTGCTGCGCACATGGTTAAAGACAACAAGCACTTTCCCGTTGAGCGTATTGAATTGCTTTCGGGCACAACTGTGGGCTACGGTTCCAAAGACCATTCCCTCTTTCCTTTTTATACGGTGGCCGCTTGTTTTTACGGTGATGGCAGTGCAGTGCGTTTGGCCAATGATCGCTACGAACAGTTTCAGATGGGGATGAAGCGTCACTCCGTTGAGGCAGACCTTACCTTGGTGGTTGACAGGGAAAGTGGCCGGTTTGAAACCCTGAAAGCGTTTTACAACCTGAATGGAGGCGGGCGTGCCAATTTTTCATTTTCGGTGGCGCAGGTAGCGGCAACAGCCGGCCAATCCAGTTATTATTTTCCGCAGTCAGATATGTCGGCTGCAGCGATCGCCTCGGCGGCGGTTGAGGCCGGCTCCATGCGGGGTTACGGTACTTTGCAGGCGATGTCGATGACCGAGTTGCTGGTTGACGAGGCCGCTGCCGAATTGGGCATGGATGCAATCGAACTTCGCAAACGCAATGCGTTGCGCCCGGGAGAACCCAACACCCAGGGCGCAGTGCAATTGGGAGACCCGCGTCTTGTCGAGATGCTGGATCGCGCTGCGGCGCATCCGCTATGGACCAATCGGGCCAAGGCCAAGGAAGCATACGACGCCGAAAACCCGGGGCGCCGCTACGGAGTGGGTTTTGCCCAAGTCCAGAAAGATTACGGTACAGGTGCGGATACCAGCGCGCTGGTGCTTGAGTTTGATGCGATGGGGAAAATCACCATGCGCCATTGTGCTCAAGAGATTGGCACCGGGGCCACGACGGGTCAGCAGGTCATGGTGCAGCAGTTGCTGGGCAAAGTGCCCGACGTTGCCATTTTCGGTGAAACCGAGTTTGAGCAATTGCCGCTGAAAAGCAATCTGGAGCCTTTTACGATTACCCAGGAGCAGCAAGACGAACTGTCGAAAGATCCCTACTGGGTGCCGTTTATGCTGCCTGCCATGAGCGCTTCCAATAGTGTCTATTTTGTTGGCTTTGGCACACGCCAGGCGGCGCTGTTCTTGCTGGAGAACGCGATTTGGCCGGCGGCAAAATCGATTTGGAGCGAAGGCCCTGGCGGCGGGCAAATTAACAGCGGCAATGTACAAATGTCCGATTTGCGCGCGGTACCGGGTGGCATCGGGGGCGGAGGGATGTCGCCGATATCATTCGAGCAGTTGGCCAAGCGGGCGCATAGCATGGGTTTGGTGACCGGGGTTGCATTGCATTGCTTCAGTCGCTGGGAGTGGGCGCGTGCGGAATTCGATATTCCCGGTGTCGGCATGCGCACTCTGCCGGTAGATGCGTTGGCGGTGCGCTATGGTGACGGCGCTTCTGCCGCATTGAAGCAGCGTATGACCACCGGGGGTTACGATTACATTCATCGCAGCCGTGTACATTTTCCATCAGCGCAGCGCAACAATGCCGGGGTCACAACCTACACACCCGCAGCCTGTCTGGTTGAGTTGAATGTCAACACTTTCACCGGCCAGGTCGAGCTCATGCAGCATCATAGCTTGCTGGACCCGGGTAAGGTGGTGGTGCCTGAACTGGTCTCAGGGCAGCAGCAGGGCGGGCTGGCCATGGGGATCGGGCATGCCCTGTACGAGGAGTTGCCGCTATACGATGACGGCCCGGGCAATGGCACATGGAATTTCAATCGCTACGTTTTGCCCCGGGGCAAAGATGTAGCCGTCTGGAAGCAAACGGCCGAATATTTACCCCCTTTGTCGGACACGTCGCCACCCAAAGGGTTGGCTGAGGTGGTCATGATTCCTGTCGTGCCTGCGATAGGCAATGCCATTGCGCATGCCATTGGCAAGCGTTTGTATCGTCTTCCCTTTACGCCCGAGAAAATCAAGAAGGCCCTGGCATGAGTATAGAAAAAAGGACGTTAGCTTTAACGATTAACGGGAAATCCACCGGACCTTTCGAGGTACCCGTGGGCATGCCCATGATCGACTTTTTGCACGAGTATCTGAGTTTAACCGGGACGCATTTTGGCTGTGGCCAAGGCATTTGCCACGCATGCACCGTTGTCGAGCAGCATGCCGATGGCACGACCTCGGATGTGCGAACCTGTGTTTTTGATGCCCATTTTTTTCACGGCAAGTCGATTGTGACCATTGAGGGCCATGCCAGGAAGAATGCGGATGGCACATTACAAAGCCTGACGCCTGTGCAGCAAGCGTTTATCGAGCACTTTTCCTTTCAGTGCGGCTATTGCACAGCCGGTTTTGTCGCTGCCGCCACAGTGTTCATCGACCGTCTTAAACGGGAGCCTGTTGAACGGGCGAATCTGGAGAGTGCGATCGAGGTGGCATTGAATGACCATATCTGCCGTTGCACGGGTTATGTCCGCTACTATGAGGCGGTGCGTGAAGTGGCACTGAATACGCCGGGCTGCGTAATCAATGAAGCTTAAGACAAGGGGATTCAAATGAAACGCCGAGGCTTGCGTATTGCCATTGGGTGTATTTTTGGCGTGGTTGTTCTTTTTGTTGTGGCGGTGCTTAGCGGCCTGTTCAATCAGTCGACAGTGTCGTCGCAAGCGAAGTCGCCACTCACAGACGAACAAATGCAATCGCTTTTACCCCGAGGTCGAGAGCTGGCGCTGGCCGGTGACTGTTTCGGGTGTCATTCACAGCCGCAAGGGCCCAGGGGCAGTGGCGGTGTTGCCATTGACACGCCCTTCGGCACTTTGCATTCAACCAACATCACACCTGATTCAAAGTACGGAATTGGTGATTACACGCGTGAAGACTTTCATCGTGTTTTGCGTGATGGTGTTGCTCCTGGCGGTCGTAACTTATATCCGGCGATGCCGTATGTCTTTACGCACATCACGCGCCCGGATGACATTGACGCGCTCTATGCTTACTTTATGAGCATTGAGCCGATTGCTGTGGCTAATGTGCCTAATACCGGTGTGTTCCAGTTTCCGGTGCGACCGTTCATGAATTTCTGGAACCTGCTTAATTTTCCCGATCGTGAGCCGCCAAGCAAGACAAATGCGTCCGAACAATGGCTTCGTGGGGCTTATCTTGTTCAAGGTGTGGGTCATTGCGCGGCGTGTCATACCCCTCAGAACTTCATGATGGGCACCGATTTTTCACGCTCGTTGCAGGGCGGAAATATCAATGGCGTGGATGTGCCCGATATCACCGCTGCGAATTTAAGCCGGCGCGGCTTCGATGTGCGTACGTTGGTTCAGTATTTAAATACCGGTGTATCGCCTCAGGGAACCGCCTACTCAGACATGTATACGGTGGTGCACTTCTCGACAAGCCAAATGCAAACCGACGATGTCGAGGCCATTGCAACGTATTTGCTAACTGGCCCCGATGGAAAAATTGCTGCACCGGCAGCGCCACCCGAACCGGTCTCTGTTGCAGCAACGCCTGAAACCGGGGAGACGGATCAGGTTACCGGGCGCCTGACCTATGCTTCAGCCTGTGCCGGCTGTCATGGCGCGAAGGGCGAAGGTATTCCCAATGTTGCGCCCGCAATGTACGGCAACTCGACGCTTGCCAGTGACAGCCCGCACAATTTGATTAAGGTCATTCTCGAGGGCATTCCCACCCAGGTATTTGCCAATGGTCAGCGTATGTACGCGATGCCGGGCTTCTCGGGTGAACTGAGTAACGAAACAATTGCGAATTTGGCAACTTGGCTCCGGGGGCAGTGGGGCGGCAAGAGCACGCCGGTTACCGTGGAGCAGGTGAGTAACGTTGTGCAAGCGATAGAGTGAAATGCCCCGGGTAATGTGCTCTGAGTGCCGCCGACCTGAGCCGTATTGCGTTTGCGGGCATATTACGCCGGTATGCAATGTTACTCGCGTACTGATCTTGCAGCACCCCGACGAACAAAGACATCCGTTCAATACCGCACGGCTGGCTGCTTTAGGTTTGCATAACTGCGAAATATGGGTAAACGAGGTGTTCCCAGATTTGGCCAGGGAACTGGAAAAGACGTCGTCAGCGTATTTGCTGTTTCCAGGAGCATCTGCCCAAACGCCGCAGATGCTGGCCGAACACGTTGCCACCAAGCCAACTTTATTGATAGTGCCGGACGGCACCTGGCGTAAAGCCAGCAAAATTCTTTATGCAAACCCGCAGCTGGAAAGTTTGCCGCGCGTTACGTTGGGGCCGGGCAACCCCTCGCGTTATCGCATTCGCAAAGCGCCAAAACCTGAGGCCGTCGCGACCATCGAAGCAATTGTGCGCACCCTAGAAGTTTGGGAGCCTGCAAACGATTTTTCGTCGGTTCTGAATCCGTTTGAAGTGATGGTGGAACAGCAGTTGGCGGCTTATTCAGCTGGAAACCGCTGATCCGTAATTTACAGCAGCGACGCAATCAACCAGTAAATAATGGCCGCTAGCATTGCCGATGCCGGCACGGTAATAATCCAGGCGGCAACAATCTTGGTAACGGCAGTGCGCTTCACCAATTCGTTTTTGTAAACCTTGCGCATCTTCTTGTATTCTTTTTTGCTCAGCTCAACGTCAGCCTCGTGTGCTTTCAGCTCCTTGAGCATGGTCTGTTTGGTGGCCACGTCGGCGGCGGCAAAACGGTCGAGGAAGGCCTCAACAATTTCCTTGTCGGCGCCAGAATGATGGTGCTTGATTTCCTCGAGCATACGTGAATAGTTTGATTTCAAACGTTCACGCAGGAAGCCCACACCGAAAATGCCGCCAATGGCAATGTGGGTGGAACTGACTGGTAAGCCTAACTGCGATGCAATAATAACGGTAATGGCGGCAGCCATGGCCACGGAAAATGCACGCATCTGGTCGAGGTCGGTAATTTCACCGCCCACGGTACGAATGAGTTTGGGGCCGTACAGGGCCAGGCCAAGGGCAATGCCAAAGGCTCCGATCAGCAACACCCACAATGGAATACCGGCTTGTTCCGATACGCCGCCGCGCAGCACGGTGTCGGCAATGGCAGCCAGCGGCCCGATGGCGTTGGCGACATCGTTGGCGCCATGGGCAAAGCTCAGCAGCGCTGCAGCAAAAACCAACGGAATGGTGAACAGTGAGTTAATTGCTTTTTTTGTGTTGTTAAGCAGGCTGGCGCGCCGGGTAAGGAGGTTTCGCATGAACAGCCAAAACAACAGCCCCATGGCCACCCCGATTCCAGCGGCGGTGTAGAAGTCCACTTTCCAGATTTTACTCAGGCCTTTAAGCATCAAGTAGGTGGAAAAGGCGAAAGCCATGACGCCAATGAGGATGGGAACCGTTACCCTGGCGGCCTTCACCATATCTGTTTTATAGGTAATGGCCCGCTTGATCCACAACAGAAAGCCGGCGGCAATGAGTCCACCCAGTACGGGTGAAATGACCCAGCTGGCTGCGATTTTTCCCAAGATAGGCCAGTTTGCGGCGGCAAAGCCGCCGGCAGCCAGGCCTGCGCCC
>TARA_R100000306_G_scaffold1735_2_pt1 | contig 28177 bp, 23 predicted proteins | sample TARA_R100000306 | Tara Oceans TARA_R100000306 (sample SAMEA2620824) | marine metagenome | biome: marine biome (ENVO:00000447); feature: mesopelagic zone (ENVO:00000213); material: "saline water (ENVO:00002010), including plankton (ENVO:xxxxxxxx)" | depth 1000 m | reverse complement strand
TTCACGCTCCGCCCATTCTTTGGTAGCCGAAATATAGCCAATGGGTGCATCGAACCAAACATATAAAACTTTGCCTTCGCCTCCTTCAACCGGTACGGGAATTCCCCAATCTAGATCGCGGGTTACGGCACGGGCACGTAAACCGTCGTCAATCCAAGATTTGCATTGGCCGTATACATTACTTTTCCAATCTTTTTTATGGTCTTTTAAAATCCATTCTTTTAAAAAGCCTTCGTATTGATCTAAGGGTAAAAACCAGTGACGTGTTTCTTTTAAAATAGGTGTGTTGCCCGTAATCGCACTTTTTGGGTTTATTAAATCGGTTGCGTTGTGGGACGTTCCGCAGTTTTCACATTGATCGCCGTAGCTTTCTTCAAAACCACATTTTGGGCAGATTCCTAAGATAAACCGATCGGCTAGAAATTGATTGGCTTCGGCATCGTACAACTGCTCGGTAACTTCTTCAATAAACTTTCCGTCTTCATACAATTTTTTGAAAAATGCCGAAGCAGTATCATGATGTACTTTTGCTGAGGTTCGGGAATAATTATCAAATGAAATTCCGAAATCTTCAAACGATTTTTTAATGATTCCGTGGTATTTATCCACTACTTCCTGAGGCGTGATACCTTCTTTTTTCGCTTTTATGGTAATAGGTACGCCGTGTTCGTCACTTCCGCAGACAAAAGCTACATCTTTATTTTGTAAGCGTTGGTAGCGCGCGTAAATATCTGCCGGTACATACACACCTGCTAAATGCCCGATGTGAACAGGGCCATTGGTGTAAGGTAAGGCGGCGGTAATGGTATATCTTTTAGGAGTTGTTTGCATAATTAAATCCTTCGTTTTCTTGATGGAGGTGCAAAATTACGGATAAATGTGTTAATTTGGGTGCTATACTATTTTAGATTACCGCTACTTATGATAACACCTAATTTTTTAAAACCCGACGATACCGTTGCCATTGTTTCAACCGCTCGAAAAGTTTCAAAAGAAGAATTAAAACCCGGTTTACAATTATTGAAAGAATGGGGTTTACAACCGTTATTAGGAAAAACCATTGGAGCCGAACATAACCAATTTGCCGGAAACGACATCTTGCGAACCGCCGATTTTCAAGCTATGCTAGACAACCCAACTGTAAAAGCCATTTGGTGTGCCCGAGGCGGATATGGAACAGTACGAATGGTTGATGGATTGGACTTTTCAGAATTTAAAAAACATCCAAAATGGATTATTGGTTATAGTGATATTACGGTGTTGCATTCATATATTCATAATATTGGAATTGAAACAATGCATGCTGATATGCCCGTAGATATTGGAAAGAGAACAGTAGAAGCAGCAACTTCCATAAAAAAAATACTGTTTGGTGAATCGTATGAAATATTATTCTCTTCTGAAGAAAAAAAACTAACTCGAACCGGAAAAGCAGTGGGACAGTTAGTAGGCGGAAACCTTTCGGTTTTGTATTCTATTTTAGGAAGCGCTTCTTCAGCAAATACCGATGGAAAAATCTTGTTTATCGAAGATTTGGATGAATATTTATACCACATCGACCGAATGATGCAAAACCTAAAACGCAGTGGGTTTTTAAAAAACTTGGCAGGATTGGTAGTAGGTGGTATGAACGATATGAATGACAATACCATTCCTTTCGGAAAAACGGCTGCAGCAATTATTGCCGAAGCTGTTTCAGAATATGAGTATCCGGTTTGTTTTAATGCGCCTTCGGGTCATATAAAAGACAATCGCGCACTAATAATGGGTAGAAAAGTTAGGTTGGAAGTAAATGAAGTAGATGCGAAACTTACTTTTTAAATGCTATTTATCAATCTTGTACTTTTTGGAATTAGATCGTATCAATAAATAAGGAATCCCTACAATCAATGCCCCGTAAAAAGCGATGTTTTCAATTTCAGGATTTGCAAACCACGTAGCAGCAAAATAGCCGATTATCATTATAAGAGCCATTCCAAACGTGGCGTTTCTAAACACAGTTGCAATTCCATCCACATCAACTTTGGCTTTCTCTTCTTTTGACATGGTATTATACCCAGCTATTAAAAAATATAGCTTACCGTATTTAATCAGTATTCCGAGGATGATAAAGAAGATTGCTACGGCGATCATGATTTTTAAGAGGTAAATAAGTGAAATATTGTATCGTAGATGTGATACCAAATTGATTTTTTTCTTTTCTCAGAATTAGGTTTTTCAATCCAATATTCGCATACATTACATATCATTTGATTTTTGAAAGTTACTTTTTCGGTCCGAATTTTATCAGATGAACATCTAGGGCATCGCACTTTTCCTTTTTTAGCTTCTTTTTTGGGGTTAGCAGCGATTAGTCGATTAATCCTATCTTCCGCCAAGCCTTTTCCTCTAAGGTGTCTGTTAATCTCTAATTGAGTTTCTGGGGAATAAGTTTGAATTTTGAATTTTGCAAAATATGCTAACTCATAATCGTCCAATCCATTCAGAAATGATATTATTTGGTTCATTAATCATCTAAAATATAAAAAAATCCCCTTTCCAAGTGAAAAGGGGATTTGAAAATTAAAGCGTTTCTTGTAACCATTTAAAGAATTCGTTTTGCCAAACCAGTGCATTTTGGGGCGTAAGTATCCAGTGGTTTTCCTCTGGAAAATATAGCAATTTGCTTTTTATCCCTAACAGCTGTGCAGCTTGATAGGCGCTTAAGCCTTGCTCAATTGGTACACGATAATCTTTTCCTCCTTGAATGATTAAAATAGGCGTGTCCCAGTTTGATACTTTGGTAATTGGGTTAAACTCGTTGTACACTTTTTGAGTTGTTGCATTGTTATTGTCCCAATACGGTCCGCCAAAATCGTGGTTTACAAAGAATAACTCTTCGGTTGTACCATACATACTTCTAGTATCGAATACGCCATCGTGAGCAATAAACGATTTAAATCGGTTGTTATGGATTCCAGCCAAATAAAATACTGAATACCCGCCATAGCTTGCGCCAACGGCTCCTAATCGGGCGTTATCGACATACGGTTCTTTCGCGATTTCATCAATAGCAGAAAGGTAGTCGTCCATTACTTGTCCGCCCCAATCTTTGCTAATAGCTTCGTTCCATTCCACACCGTGACCCGGCATACCGCGACGGTTAGGCGCTACAACAATATATCCTTGCGAAGCCATCAATTGGAAATTCCAACGGTAGGAATAAAACTGTGATAGCGGTGCTTGCGGACCACCTTGTGCATATAATAAGGTTGGATATTTTTTAGAAGCATCAAAATTTGGAGGTAAAATAACCCAAACCAACATTTCTTTACCATCGGTAGTGGTTACCATTCGCTTTTCAACTTTTGGTAAGTCAATGCTGTTGTATAAATCTAAGTTGATATTCGTTAACTGCTTAAATGTATTGTCTTTTAAATCGAAACTGAATATTTCGGCAGCATGATTCATATCAGTTCTGGTAACCAACAGCGTATTGTCTTTTTGAGCAATAATACTCGTCACATCAAATTGCCCTTTCGAAAGTTGTTTTACTACTGGCGCGATTCGTTTTTTACCTGGATAATTCACTTTAAAAAGTTGGATGGTTCCGTCAACAGCAGCTGTAAAATATACTTCAGTTCCGTCGTTATTCCATAAAAAACTTCTCACCGTACCATCCCATTGCCCAGTAAGGTTTTGCTTTATCTCGTTTTCTAAAACAACGATATCATTTTTATCGCTTTCGTACCCATCGGTTTTCATTTGCAACCACGCCAAAGTTCCTTTTGATGAAAACGCCGGATTGGTGTCATAGCCTTTGTTGTCTTTGGTTATATTTTCGGTGGTTTTAGACGCTAAATTGTATTTGTAGATATCCGTATTCGTGCTGGTAGCATACTCTTTACCTTTTAACTTCTTACTTACATAATAGATGTCTTTGCTGTCTGGCGACCAGATGTAATCCTCGTCACCACCAAACGGACGTTGTGGGGTGTGGTAGGGTTGTTTCGGCATAATATCGGTGCCAGTCGCATTTTCATTCCCAGTTGGCTTGTAAAAAACGTGATTATAGCTACCATCTTGCCATTTGTCCCAATGGCGAATGTCTAAATCGGAAAAAATATAGGCATTGGATTCTTCCAAGTTTTTATACACATCTTTTCCTTCAATGGCTTCAATCTGAACTTCTTCATCAAACAATTTATAGGTGCCATCTGGTGAAATGTTTTTGTCCTTTGCATTGACAGCGTCTTCATTAATTTCGACTATAGTACCTCCCGAAACAGGCATTTTAAAGTATTTGGTGTCAAAATCATTTTCTTTAATGTTCGGTGTTTTTACTTTAAAAAAGATAGTAGAACCATCTTGATCCATCCCTATCACGCTTAAGCGTTTTACTTGCCATAACAGTTCGGGGGTCATTGTTTGTTGTCCAACCATTAAACTACTGCTCAGCATTACACTTAGAATTAGAATTATTTTTTTCATAGCTGTTCTTTTTTATAATAAAATTGGTTTTTTCTGAAATGTTATAGAGTATAATCATACCAACAAAGTTAACAATAAGCAACCTTAATTACTCGGAGTTTCGAACGTTATTCTTTTCAATTTTAATGATTATATTGGTATGCGTAACCCTGAAATGGTATGGCGCACCACAACGAACTTGGAAAAATTGGCGAGCAATTGGCAGCAGAGTATCTTCTGAAAAATGGCTATAAAATTTTAGAACGTAATTTCTTCTACGATAAAGCCGAAATAGATATCATTGCCCAAAAAGAAGAAAATACCATTCAAATAATTGAGGTAAAAACCCGAAACAGTTCATTTTTCGGCGATCCGCAGAGCTTTGTAACCAAAGGGAAAATAAAGCTATTGGTAAAAGCTGCGAATGAATATATGATTGGAAACAACCTTGACAAAGAAGTTCAATTTGATATTATCGCCGTGCTGAAAAATAAAACGACTGAACAGATAGAACATTTTGAAAATGCATTTTATCATTTCTAAAAAAGGGAACCTTATACTGGGATTTCTGTAATTTTGGAATAAGGAAATCGACTCACTCAATCTTAGCTTCTACTTATGAATTCTACCAAAAAAGATATTATTCAAGCCATTCAGCAACAAAAAGAAAACCCTAACTTAAAGTATCGTTTAAAAGAACGAACCGAAGAATTTACTGAACTATTATTTTACACCTTATTCGATTCAGAAACATCGGTTTCAAAAAATTTAGATACGTTACAAACACTTTTTGAAGAATTAGTAGACATCGCTTGTTGGGAACCCGAAAAACCGTGCAAAAAACTTTGGAAATCCTACTTGCAGAAACTTCCAGAAATTTTAGAGAAATTAAATAAAGACGCCAAGGCGTTTGTTGATAACGATCCTGCGGCTAATTCTATAGAAGAGGTCTATTTATCGTACCCAGGGTTTTACGCTATTGTAATTTATCGATTGAGTCACGAGTTATATAAATTCGGAATGCCTTTGGTGCCAAGACTTATGAGCGAATATGCTCACCATATTTCAGGGGCTGATATCAATCCTGGTGCTAAAATAGGTGAGTCCTTTTTTCTAGACCATGCAACAGGCACGGTAATTGGAGAAACCACGATTATTAAAAACAACGTAAAAATTTACCAAGGGGTTACCTTAGGAGCACTTTCTGTAGCAAAAGAATTACGGAATATAAAACGGCATCCAACGGTTGAAGATAACGTAGTTATTTATGCCAATGCAACTATTTTGGGTGGAAAAACAACCATTGGTGAAAATAGTGTAATAGGAGGAAATACGTGGATTACAGATTCTATCCCACCTAATTCTATTGTTTCAAATACCAATGAAGTGAAAATTAAAACAACAGAAAATGTTTAAAAATATAACCAATTTTATAGGAAACACCCCTCTAATTGAAGCCAAAACCTTACTTAAAAACCCAAACATCACCTTACTTTTAAAAATGGAAGGTCACAACCCGGGCGGAAGTGTAAAAGATCGAGCGGCGTATAATATGATTAAGTCTGCTTTGGAAAGAGGTGAAATAGATGAAAATTCGAAGCTTATTGAAGCGACAAGTGGAAACACAGGAATTGCGCTAGCGATGATAGCAGGGATTTTTAAGCTTAAGATAGAACTCGTAATGCCCGAAAACTCTACAAAAGAGCGCGTGCAAACCATGAGAGCTTACGGTGCGAAAGTTACGTTAACGTCATCCGATATTGGAATAGAAGGTGCAAGAGATTATGCCGAGCAGAAAGTAAATGACGAAGGATATTATTCGATTAATCAATTTGCGAATGATGATAATTGGAAAGCGCATTATAAAACCACAGGTCCTGAAATTTGGAAGGATACTGAAGGAAAAATAACGCACTTTGTTTCAGCAATGGGAACGACGGGAACCATTATGGGCACGTCTACTTATTTAAAAGAAAAGAATACAAACATTCAAATTGTAGGAGCGCAGCCAACAGACGGTTCAAAAATACCGGGTATTCGAAAGTGGGAGAAAGCGTATTTACCTAAAATATTCAATCCTAAAAAAGTAGACCAAGTAATTGAAGTAAGCGAAACGGAAGCTACAGCAATGGCAAAACGTTTGGCCGAAGAAGAAGGTGTGTTCTCCGGAATGAGTAGCGGCGGTAGTGTTACGGCTGCATTAAAATTAGCCGAAACCTTAGAAAGCGGTGTAATTGTAGCGGTGATTTGCGATCGAGGCGATCGGTATTTATCTTCTCCTTTGTTTGAGTGATTTTAAATGATTACTGAAACATTTCTCGCGTTAGAAAGTGATTTAACTTTATAAAGTAAAACGATTTCTAAAAGTACTGCCGGGATTAAAAATAAAGCCCCAAGCCACCCTAAAAAGACTGAAATTAAAAACACAGAACTCGCCATTTTAAATCCGCCGGTTACGGTGGCTAAAACGCCTAAAGGTTTAGAGAGTTTCAGAAGTGAAAACCCAAAAAGGAAACCACCTAACCCGTAAAAAATGGATTCTATTACGGCAACATATTCAACTGCAAAGCCTTCAAAATAGAGGGAAGATATATCGTATACATAAAATAGAAGCGTCATAGCAATTAAAACATAGGTTGAAATTGTCAAGAGACTATTTTCAAAAATGTTACCGACGCGAATAAAGCCAATTGAAAAATATAAATACGATACTAGCGCTATACATTTAACGCTTATGTAGGCTGCATTCCCTAAAATCATTTCATTTTCAAAGAAACGCGCCCAGTCTAATGCAAATTCGGGGAAACCGATAATAAAGTAAAGAATCCCTCCAATAAGCGCAAGCGTTAAAAAGGTTTTAGAGGTACTAAGCAGACTTTCATTATACGTAACCTTTGTTTCTTTTTCCGTTTGAAAAGCTTCTAAATCGAAACCTAATGCGTCTAAAATACTCTTAATAGTATAACTTCTTGGGGTTACTTCTCCCGCTTCTATACGTTGAATCGTGCGCACATTGATGTTGCATTTCTCAACTAATTCTTCTTGAGTGAGTCCTTTTTGCTTCCGCAGCGCGACAATTTTTTGACCTAATTCTGGTTGTTTCATAACAAAGTAAATTTATAAGACAATAGTACAACCAAGGTGAAAACAATGCAATTTTTACAATTGAATTTCACCCGACATTTACCCGACATTGTATAGTTCACGGGTCTTGTCTTGTTTGAAAGATACTTATTTATCTACTCTTTTGCTTGATTAATTTTAAGTTAATTTCGACCTCAGAGCTTTGCTAAAAAGCAAATTTATTAATCAGATTGAGTATTTTGAAAATGCTTTTATCATTTCTAATAACTATCTTTCTTTTTTTAAAAACATAATAAATGGATCTCAGTAAAATATATACACTTAGAAGAAACTTTGTAGTAGTTGGCTTAACAGGACGAACAGGCTCAGGATGTACGAAAATTTCTAAAGTACTTACAAATGATTTTGAAAATTTAAAAAATGGACTTAGAAATAAATCAGAATTTAAAGATTCTATTTTTTTCAGAAAATATAATATCTGTTACAAGTACTTAAAACATGATGATAATTGGGTTCCTTTTGAATTGATACGTTATAAAGATGTACTGCTTTTTTATTTATTAAGTAAAATAGGTAATGAAGAAAGTCAAGTAAGATTTTTATTTGAAAAATATTATAATAAAGATTTAGAAAAACCAAGAGAAAAGGAAATTATAGATAAGATAATGATTCAAATGAAAGGTTTATATGAGGATTTTAAGAGTCAGATTCTTGCTATAAGAAAATATAATGGTGATTTTAAGGACCTTAGAACTGACGAAGAATTAGTCAAATTACATGATTTATTTTTTAAAAAAGACTTTAATAAAATTTCAAATAAAATTTTTGGGGTGTTGGAATCTTTCGGCTATTATGAAAGGACTTTAATGCTACATAGAGTTGCAAATAACATACGAAGAAATGGTGATCCATTGGATAATAAAAACTCCAATATGGATTCTATTTATCTTATTGCACATTTAATAAATCGATTAATAAAATCAAAAAAACATGTGAATAAAAAGCAAAGTAAACCGACGAAAATTGTGATTGATTCTTTACGAAATTCATTAGAAATAATGTTTTTTAAAGAAAGGTATTCTGGGTTCTATATGGTAGCAACAAAAGATAGTAAAGATAGAGCTGAATCTAGATTAAAAAAAAGATTAACTAGGCTGAAAAATGAAAACATAGAGACTTTAGCAAAAGACTTATTGGACTTAGATGATACGGAGTATAAGACCAACGATTTTGGTAAAGGGAAGTTCTATACACCTGATGTTGAAAACTGTATTCAGAAAAGTGATATTCATATAATTAATAGAAAAATTTTGGATATAGTTAATCCAGAAGAGAATAATGATTATGAAAATTTTTATACAAGAGAAGAACAAATCATGAAAATACTTTGTCTAATTTCTCAACCAGGAATAATCACACCTTCTTCAGTTGAAAGAGGTATGCATGTTGCTCATATAGCTAAATCTAACTCAGGATGTATTTCTAGACAAGTAGGGGCGGTTGTTACAGATAAAAACTATTCTGTTCGAGCAATTGGCTGGAATGATGTTCCTGCGGGTTTAACTCCTTGTAATTTAAGAGACGTTAATGATTATTTTAACGATGATTTAAATGAAGAAACTTATAGTGATTTTGAAAGAGGAGTTAAATTAAAAGATACAGAGTTTAAATATAAAGATAAATTTGACAAAGGTTTTAAATCTGCAATTAAAGATTACTTTAATGATAGTAAAGAAGAAATTCAAAAGGGGTTATCTGGAAAAAATTGTTCTTTTTGTTTTAAAACAATACATAATAAGTATGAAGATGAAAAAAATCAAGTTCATACTCGATCATTACATGCTGAAGAAAATGCAATGTTACAAATTTCCAAATATGGTGGTCAAGCTTTAGAGGGAGGTGTTTTATTTACTACAGCGAGCCCTTGTGAATTATGTTCAAAAAAAGCTTTTCAGCTTGGTATCAAAACTATTTATTATATAGATCCTTATCCTGGAATTTCCAAGTCACAAATTTTAAGTGGAGGAATAAAAGAATTTAGACCGAAAATGATGCCCTTCAAAGGTGTGATAGGTAAGTCATATAGTAAATTGTATGAACCATTTATGGCATATAAAGATGAAGTGAAAATGATGTTAAAATAGTCAGTTATATGTGCTTTCATAAGTTTATCCTCTAAAAGGCGCTAACGCGTCCAATGCTCTATCTACTGAAGTAATCCTATCAAACGTTAACAACAAGCGCAAACCGTTACGGGTTTTCTTCTCTTTCATCGTTACTCGCTGAGGATGGTTTTGGACGTATTGCAAGACTTTTGTAAACGCCGGACTCTGATAATACGCACTTTGTTGATCGCTCACAAAATAACCGACCAACTTATTTTTCTTCATAATAACGCGTTCCAGTCCCATTTTAATGGCAATCCATTTAATACGAACGCTGTTTAATAAGTCTACAACTTGTTCAGGAAGTTCGCCAAAACGGTCAATTAATTCTTTTTCAAATTGCTGAAGCTCCTCCTCGGTATTTAGTTGATTTAATTTGGTGTACAGATTAAGCCGTTCCGTAATGTTATTGATGTAATCATCAGGGAAAAGCAATTCAAAATCGGTGTCGAGCACGGTTTCTTTTACGAAATCCTTCTTTTCGTGTTCGGTGCCTTCATACAGATCTTTAAATTCTTTCTCTTTAAGTTCATCAATCGCTTCGGAAAGAATTTTTTGATAGGTTTCAAACCCAATTTCGTTGATAAATCCGCTTTGTTCTCCGCCTAACAAGTCGCCAGCGCCACGAATCTCTAAATCTTTCATAGCGATGTTTAATCCGCTACCTAATTCTGAAAATTGCTCTAAAGCCGTAATTCGTTTCCGGGCTTCTTCGGTCATGGCAGAATACGGTGGTGTAATAAAATAACAGAACGCTTTTTTATTACTTCTACCTACTCGTCCACGCATTTGGTGCAAATCAGACAATCCAAAATTATTCGCATTATTGATGAAAATCGTGTTGGCGTTTGGTACGTCCAATCCGCTTTCAATAATAGTGGTTGAAACCAATACATCAAACTCATTGTTCATAAAACCGAGCATGAGTTTTTCCAGTTTTTTACCATCCATTTGCCCGTGACCAATGCCTATTTTAGCATCTGGAACTAAACGCTGAATCATTCCGGCAACTTCTTTAATATTTTCAATTCGGTTATGAACAAAAAATACTTGTCCGCCACGTGATATTTCATATCGAACCGCATCGCGAATACTTTCTTCGCCAAAACGAATTACGTGTGTTTCCACCGGATAGCGGTTGGGCGGCGGCGTGGTAATAACCGACAAATCCCGCGCGGCCATTAAGCTAAACTGTAACGTTCTCGGGATGGGCGTAGCGGTTAAAGTAAGCGTGTCTACATTTTCTTTTATGGTTTTCAGTTTGTCTTTTACAGCAACGCCAAACTTCTGTTCTTCATCAATAATCAATAACCCGAGGTCTTTAAACTCAACCGATTTGTTAACCAATTGATGCGTGCCAATCACAATATCAAGGGTTCCATCTTTTAATCCTTCTAAAACACTGCGACGTTCTTTTGCAGTTCGAAAACGGTTTAGATAATCAATATTTACCGGCATATCTGCCAATCGCTCTGTAAATGTTTTAAAATGCTGAAACGCCAAAATGGTGGTGGGCACCAAAATAGCAACTTGTTTGTTGTTGTCTACTGCTTTAAAAGCAGCACGAACGGCTACTTCGGTTTTTCCGAAACCTACATCACCACAGATTAAGCGGTCCATTGGGCGTTCATTTTCCATGTCGCGCTTAACATCTTCAGTCGCGGTAGATTGATCGGGCGTGTCTTCATACATAAAAGACGACTCTAATTCAGCTTGTAAATACGAATCAGGATCATAGGCAAAACCTTTTTGCAAGCGACGTTTGGCGTAGAGTTCAATTAGGTTGAAGGCAATTTGTTTAACCCGTTTTTTGGTCTTTTGTTTTAGTTTTTTCCAAGCTGCACTTCCCAATTTGTATATTTTGGGCTCTTTTCCGTCCTTGCCGTTATACTTGGTGATTTTATGAAGCGAATGAATGCTGAGGTACAGAATATCGCGTTCGCCATAAATGAGTTTAATGGCTTCTTGCTGCTTTCCTTCCACATCAATTTTCTGAAGTCCGCCAAATTTTCCAATTCCGTGATCAATATGTGTCACATAATCGCCTACTTCAAGATTGGTCAACTCTTTTAAGGTAATTGCCTGTTTTTTGGCATACCCGTTCTTAAGCTGAAATTTATGATACCGCTCAAAAATTTGATGGTCGGTATAGCAAACATTTTTTTGATTGTCATCGATAAACCCTTGAAACAAAGGGAATACAATCGTTTGGTATTCCTTTACGTGTTGCTCGGCATCTTCAAAAATGTCATGAAAGCGTTTCGCTTGTTGTTCACTACTACAAAAAATGTAGTTTTTATAGCCTTTTTCTACGTTTTCATTCAAGTTGTCAATCAGCAAATTGAACTGCTTGTTAAACGACGGTTGCGGTTTTGTGTTGAAGTGAATCGCCTCGTTACTGTTTTTACTATCTAATGTTACGGTTGTAAATTCAGAGAGTTGGCTTTTTAATAATTGAGAAGTACAAAACAATTCTTTAGGTTCGCTTTGCTTTATTTCGCCGGAAGCTTCATTAAAAGCATGGGTTGCTTTTTCAAATAACTTGTTAATGCTGCTGCTTAAAAGTTCTTCATTTTTCAGAAAAACCACGGTTTTCGAAGCGATGTATTTTAAGAAACTTTCACGCGTTTCTTCCATCATCTTATTTTCCACATTCGGGATGATGGATATTTTCTTTAATTGTACATCAGAAAGTTGTGTTTCTACATCAAACGTACGGATGCTATCTACTTCATCGCCAAAAAACTCAATACGATACGGCTCGTCATTACTAAAACTAAACACATCTAAAATACCCCCACGGACTGAAAATTCGCCAGGTTCGGTCACAAAATCGGTACGTTTAAATTTATATTCAAACAACACTTCATTTACAAAATCGATGGATACTTCTTCGCCTACTTTTAACTTTAAAGTGTTTTTTTCAAGCTCTTTTCGGGTTACTACTTTTTCAAATAGTGCTTCCGGATAAGTAACAATAATAGCTGGTTTCCGTCGAGAATTGATGCGGTTTAGCACTTCGCTACGCAGCAACACATTGGCATTGTCGGTTTCTTCAATTTGATACGGCCGGCGATAACTTCCAGGATAAAATAACACGTTTTCGTCACCGTGTAATTGTTCCAAATCATTCAAATGGTAAGCTGCTTCTTCTTTATCATTTAAAATAAGAAGGAATGGTTTTTCTGAAACTTTAAAAGCTTCAGAAATAACGATTGAAGTAGCAGAGCCAACTAAGCCTGAAACAGAAATATTTTGTTGCGAACCAGATATAGCTTCCCCTAGCTTTAGGGTTTCATCAGCCTTTGAAAAAAGCGTATTAACGAGAGTTTTGCTCATAAAGGCGCAAAGATAGTATCTTATCTTCTTATTCTAAGCTGCCACATAGAGTTTTATCATTTTCATAACACAATTAGGGTATTTCATTGAGTAATTTTAGAGTATGGGCATAAAAGAATTTGACGTATTTGTAATAGGAACTGGAACCGCCGGAAAAAGCGTGGCATACGATTGTGTAGAAGCAGGAATGAGCGTTGCCATTGCCGACAATAGAGAGTTTGGCGGCACGTGTGCAAATAGAGGGTGCGACCCTAAAAAAGTATTGGTAGGTCTTACCGAAGTGGTGCAACTTGCAGAAAATTTAAAAGGGAAGGGAATAACGTCAGTTCCTAAAATAAGTTGGAAAGACGTACAAAAATTTAAATCGAATTTTACTGAAGCGGTTCCCGCAGCTACCGAACGTGATCTAAAAGAAGCTGGTATTGCTATGTACCACCAATCGCCCGAGTTTTTAGATGAAAACACGCTATCGGTGGAAGGAAAAACGGTGAAAGCTAAAAAGATTGTCATTGCAACAGGACAAAAACCTTTAGAGTTAAAAATACCTGGAAGAGAGCATTTAAAAACGAGTGACGACTTTTTAGAGTTGCCAGAATTACCTGAAAGTATCGTTTTTGTAGGAGCTGGTTATATTGGGATGGAGTTTGCCCATATTGCAGCGCGCTGTGGTGCAAAGGTCACCGTGGTTGAGTTTGCCCCAAGGCCTTTGATGCCTTTTGATGAAGATATTGTCAATCATCTTACAGAAGCTTCAGAAAAAATAGGAATTGATTTTATTTTCAACGCCCAAGTAACGGAGGTGGAAAAATTACAAAAAAATCATCGTGTCATTTTTCAGAAAGACGGAAAAGAGGGTTCTGTTAAAGCTAGAGCTGTTTTTAATACAGCAGGACGCGTGCCTTCTATAGATGAACTAAATTTGGATAAAGGAAATGTTGCTTCTGAAAAAGGAGGCGTTTCAGTAAATGAGTTTCTTCAAAATACCACCAATCCGTCGGTGTATGCCTGTGGCGATGCTTCGGCAAGTGGTTCGCTACCATTAACGCCTGTTTCCTCTCAAGAAGCGCGAGTGGTTTCAAAAAACATTCGGAAAAATAACGTATTGAAAATGGATTTCCCACCGGTTCCTTCCGAAGTATTTACCTTGCCGCAAGTTGCTGCTATTGGTTTGACAGAAAAGGAAGCTAAAAAACAAGGATATAATATTGTGGTGGAATACAAAAGCGTGCCTTCTTGGTTTAATGCAAAACGAATTAATGAAGAAACCTACGCCTATAAAACCATAGTCGATAAAGAACGAAACTTAATTTTAGGTGCGCACATTATAGCACCACACGCAGGCGAAATGATTAATCTATTCGTCTTAGCCATGTGCGGAAAATTAAAATGCGAAGACTTAAAGGCCATGATTTTTGCCTACCCAACATGGGGTAACGATATTAAGGGGATGGTGTAAAGAAATCGAAATTGAAATTGAAATCAAAAAAACAGACCGATTAAGCTGAAAAAGTCCTAATCCTTTCCAAAATGCTCTTTGCATTTTTGTATTGGACTAGTCTCCCTATTTTTAATACCATGAATTGCGCTGCTAATAAATAAAACTGCTGCAGTTATTAGTGTAGCGTACACAATGCTTTGGTTGCTGTCCCAATTAGCTACTGCAATGGCGATTAAGGCCCAAACACCGACCAAGGCAAATTCACGCATGTTGCGTTTCCAGGTGACGGCTAAGTTGATGATTCCAGCTATTATGACCATTAATACCGTCCAAGAGGTTTCAGATAAGCCCCAGCCATCCCAGCCTGTACTACTTAAGTATGCAGCAATATTGGCAATGCTTGCTACGGTAATCCATCCGCTGTAAAAAACAAACGGCCACCATAAAAATGTAATTACTGAAATAGGAGCGTCCCATAATTCCATACGGTTGTTCATCACAATTTTTAAAAGTGAAAACAGTAAAATGAACATTGCTAGTATAGAAAAACTAATATATCCATAGAGCCAAAAAGTAACCCACATAATATTGGCTACACAAGAGAGGACAAACCACCAGCCAGTTTTCAGCACAAAAGCATCGTCTCTTACTTTTGTGAAAAGACTTCGACTTTGATAAATTACAAACCCTAATAACAAGAGATAAATAAAACCCCAAATAGAAAAAGCATAACCTGCTGGAGTGAATAAATTAGACATAGAGGCCGAGACTTCGCCAATGGTGGTATTATTTATAGCACCGGTATTCGATAAATAATTTACAAAGACAGTTGCTATAAAAGCTATGAGATTGGCAATTTGTAGTGTTTTTTTCATGATATTTTAAATTTAACTAAACAGGCAGCAATATCAAAACAATTAAGATTTAGCTAACACAAATAACCTCGTTTTCCACAATGGCATATACCGTGTCTTTTTCTGAGGGTTGCAAAATATATTTTCCAGTAAAACTCCCGAAGGCAGGTAAAATCATTTGGTTGTTGGTTCGGAAAAAACAAGCTAATTTCAAGGTTTGCCTTCCCGGTCCTCGCATACGAACCCCAGGATGTATGTGTCCTGAAAAATTAAATATTTTTTCTTTCTCAGTAGGATGATGGGTCAGCAGGAATGAATCTATTTTTAATTGGTCTAGTACTTCTATTCCCAATGCTTCAAATTTATGTGGCGAAATAATATCGTGATTGCCACTTACCAATATAATCTTGGTAGGTTTTTTTTTAACCCAGGTTTCAAAAATATTCCACTCGTTGTTTAGTGTGCTGTGGAATAAATCGCCAAGAAAACAAATGGTTTCTGGTTTATGTCGCGCGATAACTTCTTCCAATTTATCATAGTTTTTTGAAGAGGCTTTTGAAGGTACTGCGGCTCCATATTTTCTAAAGTGTGCCACTTTTCCAAGATGAACATCTGCGATTAAAAGTAAGTTTTTGGATTGCCAAAAGACAGAACCTGTTGGGTCCAAAATAAATGTTTCACCTTGTATGGTAATGGTTTGCGTCATTTTTCCAATTGCAGTTTCATTTTTTTAATTCGGTCGGCTAATTTTTCCGAAGAGAGTTTTTCCCGTAGTCTATCTGTAATAATAGGAAAGCTAAAGGGTGTTGGTTTGTTACATTTCTTCCAGATAATTTCTTGTTTGTTTATTCGCTCCAAAGCTAAACGCAATCGACCTTCCTCCAGTTGATGTTCATAGGTTTCCCGAAAGGCTTGTTGGTACAATAAGTTGTCGGCCTCGTAATCCCGAAATACATCGAACAACAGTTGGCTACTGCTCTGCAAGTGTTTTGTTTTTACCATTTTATTGGGATACCCTTGAAACACCAACCCGCTTATTACCGCAATATCCCTGAATTTTCTTCTAGCTAATTCGGTTGCGTTGATACTTTTTTGCAAATCACTGAATAAATAATCGGTACTAAATAAATTGTTGTCTATTATCTGTTGTACATCCAAAGGTTGGTCGCACAGCAATTCGAAACCATAATCATTATACGCTAATGAAAATGTAATGGGACTTAGTAAACTAATGCGATAGGCAAGTAGGCCACTCATAGCTTCGTGGACAAAACGACCTTCGAACGGATAAAAAATGGTGTGATAGCCTTCACGCGTTTTAAAACTCTCTATTAAGAACTCATTTTCTCTGGGGATGATACTTTCTAACTCTTGACGCTCAAATAAATGTCGTAGTGCTTTTAACTCGGGTGTGTTTCGTTTATGGTCGGCCTCGCTTTGTAATTCTTCTCTCAAAATCTCGCTCATTTGGGATGAAAGCGTCATTCGCCCACCCATAAAACTGACTACTTTATTGGTTTTCTTTTTTGAGCGTCTTACTTGAGCCACCATATTCCGAAGCCGTACCAACTCTAATGTTCTTCCAGCAAAAACAAATGTATCACCAGGTTTCATTTTTCCTATAAAAAATTCTTCAATTGTGCCTATAAATCCGCCACTTACGTACTTTACCATTAGCATGCTATCGCTTACAATGGTACCAATGGAAAGGCGGTGCATCATAGCTACCCTTCGGCTTTCTACTTTAAACAGTCCTTGTGGTGTTACTTCCACGCGTTTATACTCATCATAACTCTGAAGGCTTTGGCTTCCAATTGTTATAAAGTTTAAGCACCATTGCCATTGTTCTTCCGTAATGCCCTGAAAACAAAAAGTGTTTTTTACTTCTTTGAATATTTCAGCAGGAATAAATCCATTGCTTACAGCCAAAGTAACCAGGTATTGTATGAGTACATCGAAACTTAATAGATATGGAATGCGATCTTCAATCACACGTTCTTTAACCGCTTTTTTTAATGCCGAAGCCTCAATTAATTCCAAAGCGTGTGTTGGCAAAAAATATATGACCGAAGCTTCCCCTGGGCGATGGTTACTGCGACCAGCCCGCTGTAAAAACTTAGCCACTCCTTTAGGGCCACCTATTTGGATGATAGTTTCTACCGGGGCAAAATCTACACCCAAATCTAAACTAGAAGTGGCCACTACAGCAGTAAGCGATTCGTTTCTAATGGCTTGCTCTACCCATAAACGAGTATCTTTTGCGATGCTTCCGTGATGCATCGCAATTTCGCCTGCAAATTCGGGGTGTTTTTCCAATAGTTTTTGAAACCAAATTTCGCACTGTCCACGGGTGTTTGTAAAAATTATAGTGGTTTTACTGTTTTTAATGATGGGTACTATTTCTTCTAACAAATGAAGTCCTAAATGCCCGCGCCAAGGAAAGGTTTCCATCTTTTTCGGGATGATGGATTTGACCGTGATTTTTTTCTTTTTTGAGTCCCTGATCAAGACAGATTTTTTAACTGCTTTTTCATCGACTCCCAACAAAACCTGCTGTGCTTGTTCTAAATTACCAATGGTAGCCGAAACACCCCAAATACGGAGTTTTGGGCAGACTGTTTTAAGCCTTGACAAAGCAAGTTCCGCTTGCACGCCTCTTTTGCTCCCTAGTAATTCGTGCCATTCATCTACAACTATTGCCGTTAACGTTTTGAACGTTTTGTCATACCCTTTGCTGGCCAATAAAAGCATCAAGCTTTCGGGGGTTGTAATGAGCAAATCGGGCATAGCGCGTTTTTGCTTGGCGCGCTCACTTTGAGAGGTGTCACCTGTTCGGATTCCTACCGTTAAACCAGTTTCCAAATCATCGGCAAAACGTTGGGCTGCCTGTTGAATTTCAATTGAAAGAGCCCGCAAGGGTGTAATCCAAATGGCTTTGATGCCTTTCTTTTTTTTGGTTTTATATTCAGGGTTATCCTTAATGTACTGTAACACGATTGGAGCCCAAAGCGCATACGTTTTTCCGCTACCAGTTGGGGCATTCAATAAGCCGTGTTTGCCTTGTAAAAAAGCATTCCAGGTTTTTTTCTGAAATGGGAAAGGTTTCCAGTTTTTTTCCTGAAACCATGTTTCAGCAATTGCTATTAGGTCTTTTTTTTTCACTTCGGAATCAAGGCTTTAAGGTCATCGAGGGTGTTGGCTTCTTCTATAGGTTTGTCTTTACGCCAGCGCAGAATTCGCGGAAAGCGTGTAGCAACTCCGCTTTTGTGGCGCTTACTTTCGGCAATGCCTTCGAAAGCGATCTCAAAAACGTGATGTGGGGTTACGCTCCGTACCGGTCCAAACCGTTCTAGGGTATTTTTTTTTATCCACGCATCTACTTTTTTAAATTCAGCATCGGTAAGACCCGAATAGGCTTTGGCAAAAGTTACCAGTTCGTCTCCGTCCCAAAGGCCAAAGGTATAATCGGTATATAGGTTTGCCCTCCGGCCATGACCGCGCATAGCGTAGGTTAACACACCATCTATAGTAAAGGGATCGGTTTTCCATTTCCACCAATCGCCTTTTTTTCTGCCGACTAGATACGGGGATCCTTTCTTTTTAATCATCAATCCTTCGCTGTGTTTTTCACGTGAAAGTTCCCGCTCTTTAGCAGCTTCTTTCCAACTTGAAAACGCCATGGTTTCACTTAGGTATAAACCAAGGGAATTACAATTGCAATCGTTTATTAGTTTGTCCAATATTTTCCTTCTTTCAGAAAATGATCTTTGCCGAATGTCTTCGCCTTTCCATTCCAATAAATCGTAAGCTATTAAAATAACAGGTGTTTTTTTTAAAAGTGCTTTTGTTATGTTTTTTCGACCTATACGCGTTTGCAGATCTTTAAAATTTCCAATAACATCATTTCCGAAGGGAAGTATTTCGCCGTCCAATACGGTTCCGTTAGGAATTTCTTTCAGAAATTTTTGAAATTCCGGAAATTTATCGGTCACCAATTCTTCGCCTCGGGACCAAGTGAAAACTTCATTGTTGCGGATGATCACTTGAGCCCGAATTCCGTCCCATTTATGTTCGAAGCTCCATTGAGAAATAGGTTCTAATTCTTTCTGAAAGTCATCTTCTACCGCATATGCCAAATAAAAAGGATAGGGTTTGCTTAGGTAATCTTCTTCGTTTTCTTCTAAAACCAGTTTTTGAAACGTGGTACTATCTGGTGTCCAATTACCCATTAGCTTGTAGGCAAGAATGTCTTCGTCTATATTAGTGGCTTTGGAGAGGGCACGTGTCATTAACTTTTGGCTCACACCAATACGAAAACTGCCGGTAATTATTTTATTAAACACAAACCGCTCGTAATAATCTAGTTTCATCCAGTTGGTGTGTAAATATTCCTTTTTTTCTGCTTCAGGAAGCGTCCGTAGCGTTTGTATTTCAGAAATATAAGCTGCCAACGATTTATTGCTGGAAGATTCAGTTTTAGGAAGAATAAGAGCTATGGTTTCGGCTAGATCGCCCACAATATGATAACTTTCTTCAAACAACCAAAGTGGAATGTCGCTTATTTCGGTAGCCCATTGCCGTAATAAAGTTGTGTTTACAGGTCTTTTAGGTCTCCTATGCGATAAAATTGCGATTGCCCATAATTTATCGTTATCAGCTGCTGTTTGAAAATATTCAGTTAGGGCAGCGACTTTCAAATTGGTTTTGTTTGTGCTGTCAATGGTTTTTATGAGTTGGGCAAAATTTTTCATAACCACCCCGCCTTTGGCACCCCTCCTTGAAAAAAGGAGGGGAACATTGTTTTTAAACTTTTAATTGCGCTATTTAACTGATGCATTGTCTAATTTTTGTTCTGTTTCCGAATTTTCTTCTTCGTATTGCGTTTCTTCTGTGCGGGCATCATAGCCTAATTCTTCTCGTAAATACCTAGAAAAAATATCTGTATATCCGTGGGTGGCAATTACCTTTTCACAATTAGTTGCTTTTATTGTATCTATAAGTCCATTCCAATCTGCGTGGTCACTTAATACAAAACCCTTATCGATAGCTCGTCGGCGTCTAGCTCCCCTAAAAGTCATCCAACCACTTGCTGATGCGGTAACAAAAGGCACCATTTTCCGTATCCAAGTTCCACCGTGCGCACTGGGCGGAGCCAGAACGATATTGCCTTTTATATCTTCTTTTTTGGTGTCGCGTGTTATTCGCTCTGTGGTTGGAAAATCATAAATTGGGCGTAATACTTCGGTCATATTTTCAATAGCACCGTGGGTGTAAATTTTTCCAATAGAAGTATCAAGATGTTTAAGTAATCGTTGTGCTTTCCCGAGGCTATAGCCAAACAAAACCGAAGTTTTTCCTTCTTCTTTATTGGTATTCCACCACGAATTAATTTCTGAAAAAACTTCTTTTTGTGCCACCCATTTAAAAGCGGGCAGTCCAAAAGTGCATTCTGTAATGAACGTATGACAAGGAACCAGCTCAAAAGGCTCGGCAATTCCATCGTTTTCGGTTTTAAAATCCCCGGTAAAAACCCAGACTTCGCCTTTATATTCTACTCTTACTTGAGAAGAAGCAACGATGTGTCCAGCGGGATGTAATGAAAATGTAACTCCGTTGATAGTAAAAGTTTCATTCCATTCTTTTGCTGTAACAGTTATATTGCCCAAGCGATGTTTTATAATAGGAACATTATTGGTGTGCGTAATATACTGTTTGTGGCCCCAGCGACTATGATCGACGTGACCATGGGTGATAATGCATTTATCAACTGGACGCCAAGCATCAATATATACATTGGCCTGTTTACAATAAATACCTTTTTTGTTGAAAACAAGTAGGGGTTGCTCCATATTACAATTTCATAGCCTTCTAAAATAAGGTTTTGACTTGTGTTTTTTTCAGAATTAAGAAAAGTTTAAAACAAAAAGCACTTAGTTTGCTGAACTTGATTTGTAAATATTTTATATTTGTAGTTTAATACAACACTATGTCATTTACAGATCTTTTTGAAACCGGACACCATTCTAGAAACTTGAGCCATTTTGCATCGATTGCAAACATGGCAGCCATCGATGGTGAATTAAATGAAGAAGAAGAAAAATTATTGAAGCGTTTTGCACAAAAATTGGATATTGATGAAGATGAATACCAACAAGTGGTTAAAAACCCTTCAAAATTTCCAATAAACCCGCCAAACAATTCAGATAGGCGTTTGGAGCGTATGCACGACCTTTTTGAAATGATCTTTGCCGATCACAAAATTGACGATCAAGAACGCTTTTTGATTGAACGTTACGCAATTGGGTTAGGGTATACCGAAGAATTAGCTGCAAAACTAATTAAACGTTCCATTGAAATTTATGATGGAGGGTTAAACCTTGAAGATTACCGTTATTTGTTGAACAGAGATAAATAACAAAAATTTATAGAAATATATTAGAACACTCGAGGCTTATAAAATGGCTTTGGGTGTTTTTTTATTCCCAATAAGTAATCAAATCATCAATTTCAAAAATATCACCAGCTTTATAAAAATTGTCCCAATACAATTTTCCATCTAGTTCAACGAAAACTTTGTAATATCCAGGTTGTAAACTTTCTAAATTTATAGACAAACTACTCGAACTTTGATTGAGTAATTTCAATGTTGCATTTGAGTCAATTTGATTTTCTGTATATAAACTTGAACTTAATATTTCATTAAAATCTGTCTCTTGATAAATTTTTTTAGCATTTGCAGGTGTCACCCAAATATTGGATATGGTATTTTTAAGGTTATTTGTCTGTAACGTTAGTACTCCTATCGGAGGATTAGGAAAAGCAGTAAATGTATCGTTTGTATAAATATTAGGATTTCCTAATGGAGTACCATTTCCATTTTCAGAATTTCTTATGTTAATACCAGTAACTAAATTAATATCTGTTTCACTAAAATTGTTTTCAGTGTTTGTTTTATTGTCATCATTACTACAACTTACAAGGATAATGAAAGCTAATAATATTGTTATATTTTTCATTGAATTGTATTCTATAAAGTATATTTAATTATTTAGCATTCCTCATAAACTCTTCTGCCTTTTCCATCATATTTACACTTCCGCAGAAAAAAGGAACCCGTTGATGTAATTCGGTAGGTTGAATATCTAAAATACGCGTATAGCCATCACTGGCTTTTCCACCGGCTTGCTCTGTTAAATACGCCATAGGATTGCATTCGTACAATAATCGAAGCTTACCTTCTGGATTTTTAGAGGTGCTAGGGTAGATGTAAATTCCGCCTTTAATTAAGTTTCTATGAAAGTCTGAAACCATCGAGCCAATATATCGAGCGGTATACGGGCGATCGCCTTCTTCTTTTTGACAGTATTTTATGTAATCTTTCACCCCTTGCGGAAAATGCACGTAATTCCCTTCATTAACGGAATAAATGTTACCATCTTTCGGAAATTTCATATTTGGGTGCGATAAATAATAGGTCCCAATGGCTGGGTTTAGTGTAAAACCATTAACTCCGTGTCCCGTTGTATAAACAATCATGGTTGAGGTTCCATATACAATGTAACCAGCAGCTACTTGTCTGTTTCCGGGTTGTAGAAAATCGTCAATCGTAACGGGAGCGCCTGATGGAGTTACACGTCTATAAATGGAAAAAATTGTCCCCACCGAAACATTTACATCAATATTTGAAGAGCCATCCAATGGGTCGATTAAGACCACATATTTGTTGTCATTTTTTTCATTCCGCCCTTTAATGGTAATAAAATCATCTTCTTCTTCACTGGCAATACCACAAACAATTTCTCTGTTGGTTAAGGTGTTTATAAAAGCTTCGTTGGCATACACATCCAGTTTTTGTTGGTCTTCACCTTGTATGTTTTGGTCGCCTGCCGTACCGAGAATATCGACTAAACCGGCTTTGTTTACTTCGTGATTCACCACTTTTGCCGCTAAGCGAATGGAATTAATTAACCGCGATAATTCGCCCGAAGAATATTTAAATTCCTCTTGATTTTCAATTATAAATTCGCCTAACGTTTTGTTTTTGTTTGCCATTTTTATCTTAATAGATGGATTTTAGTCGCAAATATCGATATTTTTGTCCAAAGCGTATTTTAATTAAACCGAAAATAAGATGGATTTCAACATTCGTAAAAGCACTAAAGAAGACATGCCCGCTGTATTATATTTGATAAAGGAGCTGGCAGATTATGAAAAAATGGAACATGAAGTAGAAATAACTTCAGAAGACTTGGTAAAAGAAGGCTTTGGAAAAGACCCATTGTTCGATTGTTTTATTGCAGAAAAAGCAGATGGAGAGGTTGTTGGAATGGCTTTAATATATTTTCGGTTTTCTACTTGGAAAGGGAAAACACTTCATCTAGAAGATTTGATGGTGAAAAAAGAATACCGTGGTGAAGGCTTGGGGATTGCGCTTTATTCCGAAGTAATAAAATTTGGAGCATCGCACTGTGTAAAACGAATAGAATGGATTGTCCTCGATTGGAATAAAAACGCTATTAAGTTTTATGAAGACACAGGGGCATCACTACAAAAACAGTGGTATACAGTACAAATGGACGAAGAAGGGATTAAAAAATTTGTTGAGAATTTATAGATGAAAATATTTAAGTTTGGAGGGGCTTCAATTAAAGATGCCCAAGGAGTTAAAAATGTAACAACCGTACTTAAAAAAACCGGAGAGAAAGATTTGGTTGTCGTTATTTCAGCAATGGGAAAAATGACCAATGCGCTTGAAGAAGTTGTAACGGCACATTTAGCAAAAAGTGACACGTTAAAAGACCATCTTTTAACAGTTGAAACGTATCACTATGATATTTTAAAGGAATTGTTCCCAAATAAGGAACACGCTATTTATAAAGCTGTTTCAGGGCTTCTTGATCAATTAAAAGGTTTTTTAACTTCTTCAAAATCAAAAAACCATGCGTTTGTTTATGATCAAATAGTAAGCTACGGTGAGTTAATTTCTACAACAATAGTTTCTACGTATCTATCCGAAGAAAATATTAAAAACACTTGGTTGGATGTTCGGGGTTGCATTAAAACAGATGACAATTACCGGGATGCAAAAGTAGATTGGGAGGTAACCCAAAAACGAATAATCGATAAAGTACATCCGACAGGAATTACTGTTACCCAAGGTTTTTTGGGAGCTGAACACGAAAACAACTTTACCACCACACTTGGTCGTGAAGGAAGTGATTATACTGCGGCTATTTTTGCATATTGTTTAAATGGCGAATCGGTTACCATCTGGAAAGATGTTCCGGGGGTGTTAAATGCCGATCCTAGATATTTCAGTAAAACACAATTGCTGAACAAAATATCGTACCGAGAAGCGATTGAGCTGGCTTTTTACGGCGCTTCGGTAATTCACCCAAAAACATTGCAGCCTTTACAACGAAAAGAGATACCGTTGTACGTAAAATCATTTTACAATCCAGAGGATGAGGGGACTTGCGTAGGCAAAGGCGTTACTTTAGACCCAAAAACATCTTGTTTTATTTTAAAGAATAACCAAGTACTTATTTCACTTTCTTCTTTAGATTTTAGTTTTATGATGGAAGACAACATTGGCGATGTTTTTAAGTGGTTGCATGAGTATAAAATGAAAGTAGAATTAATTCAAAATTCTGCCATTAGCTTTTCGATGTGTGTTGACAATAAGTATGATAAACTGGATGAATTACTAGTGAAACTTCGCGAAAAGTTCAAAGTTAAATGGAACGAAGGGGTTACATTATACACAATTAGGCATTCGGTTCCTTCAGAAATAAAAGCGTTGACCAGAGATAGAAATGTATTACTGAAACAGGAAAGCCGAGACACGGTTCAGATTATTGTAAAAAACTAGTTGAATTGCTTTCACTATATTTGTGTAAGGTATTAACAGTACCAGATTCAAAATTAAAAACTCTATGGGATTAGTTAATGCTAAAGAAGTGGCCAAAGCCATCAATGTTGATAACCTTGGCTTTTTGGGAACCTTCATGGGCTGGTCCTTGATGAAGGTGTTAAACATTTCTACCCTTAATAAAATCTATGACCGCAATAAGCATTTAAGCGATCTGGAGTTCATAAACGCTTTATTGGGTGAATTTGAAATAAATTTTGAAATCCCTGAAGAAGATCTACGTCGCATACCTAAAACAGGGCCTTTTATTACTATATCCAATCACCCTTTAGGTGGGATTGACGGGATATTATTGCTGAAATTATTATTGGAACACCGCCCCGACTTTAAAATTATTGCCAACTTTTTATTACATAGAATTGAACCGTTAAAACCTTACGTTATGCCCGTAAATCCTTTTGAAGATAGAAAGGATGTAAAATCGAGCGTAATGGGTTTTAAAAATGCATTGACGCACTTGCGGGAAGAACACCCATTGGGGATTTTCCCAGCTGGGGAAGTTTCCACCTACAGGGATGGTAAATTGGTAGTTGACAAACCTTGGGAGCCAGCAGCCATGAAGTTGATTAAAAAAGCTGAAGTTCCAGTCGTTCCTATTTATTTTCATGCAAAGAATAGTAAGTTGTTTTATCGTATGGCGAAGCTGAACGACACGCTGCGGACGGCTAAATTACCTTCGGAATTGTTGACCCAGAAAGAAAGGGTGATAAAAGTGCGAATTGGAAATGCCATTTCGGTTAAAGATCAAGGAGAGCACGAATCGTTAGAAGATTTCACTAATTTCCTTAGACGAAAAACGTACGTATTGGCCAATCCTTTTCAGAAAAAAAAGTTATTGGATACCATTCCAAAATCATTAAAAATTCCAAAATTACCTAAAAAAATTGCAGGTCCTATCCCGTTAGAGGCTATGGAGCCTGAAATAGAATTACTTCGCAAGAATGATAAGCGATTACTTATCAGTAAAAACTATGAGGTTTTTTTAGCACAGGCCGAAACCATACCCAATATACTTCGCGAAATAGGAAGGTTGCGCGAAATTACTTTTAGGGAAGTAGGAGAAGGCACCAATAATGCCGTGGATCTTGATGATTTTGATGCCTATTATCATCATATGTTTTTGTGGGACAATGATGCAAAAAAATTAGCCGGTGCCTACCGTATGGGACTTGGGGAACAAATTTTTGAGCAATTTGGTATCGACGGCTTCTATTTACAAGATTTGTTTAGGTTCGATCAAGAATTATATCCCATGATGAGTAAAAGCATCGAAATGGGACGTGCTTTTATCATTAAAGAATACCAATTGAGGCCTATGCCGCTTTTTCTGCTATGGAAAGGAATTGTGCATACCACACTTCGGTTCCCAAATCACCGTTATTTAATAGGTGGGGTAAGTATTAGTAATAAGTTTTCCGATTTCAGTAAAAGTTTGATGATTGAGTTTATGAAGTCGAATTATTACGATCCGTATGTGGCACAATACATTAAACCCAAAAAGGAATATAAGGTAACGTTGAAAGATGCCGATAAAGATTTCATTTTTGACGAAAGTGAAGCCGATCTTAACAAATTTGATAAAATAATCGATGAGGTAGAGCCAGGCGATTTGCGACTTCCCGTTTTGATAAAAAAATACATTAAACAAAACGCCAAAGTAGTGGCTTTTAATGTAGATCCGCTCTTTAACAATGCAGTGGATGGCTTAATGTACATTCGTATTGCCGATTTACCTGAAAGCACGGTAAAACCTGTTATGGAGGAGTTTCAGGAAGAACTGGAGAAAAAATATGCCAATGGAGGCAAAAAGGGAGGAGAGTAATTTAATCTATACTTAAGCTACTGTATTTTGCTTTGATTAACATAAAAACTCCATAGGCAATTAAGCCTGTGGCGATAACCCCCATAACAATAGGCCCAAATTCATTTTGTAGAAAACCGAAAGCCTGTGTTTTATCGACCTTTTCACCAGAAGCCGAAAAAGCAGCCCTAAACATTAAAAAAGCCATAATTCCTACAACAACACCTCTTGCAGTAAACCCTATCTTTGCGGCAGGGATAATTATTTTTTTCGCTTTTTTACTTAGCCCTGCTTCGTCTACTTCTTTCCTAAAATTTCCAGAGTAGGCTTGATAAAATTCGTAAATTGATTTTCCCAATAAAGCCAAGCCTATTATAATTGCGATAATCTTTGAATCTAACATTTTCATAAGAAAAGAATTTTCCCCACCTCCTGAACTGCTTCCTAGTACCTGCTTAATTGCTGAAAATGCTAAAAGTGCATAAAAGACGCCACTTATAAAGTAACTGATTCTTTTAACAATTGCTTTAAAATCGGTTCCTGTATCCTTTGGATCTGCAAAGGCTTGATACCATCGCCAAAAAACATAACCAATAAGTCCCACTGCGGTGATAATGAGTAATACTTTCCCGAACATCTGTTGTGAGATAAAATCCAATGCATTGCTACTACCTGATTTTTCTCCACCAAGCCCAAAAGCCCCAAAAGCAGTTAAACCGCCAATTAAAAAATAGACCCATCCTTTTGTGGCAACACCGAAACGGGCAAAATTTTGTTTCTTGTTTCCCATTTGTTTTTTTATGTAATGTACTTATAAAAAGCAGGATTTGGAGTGTGATTTAGGAAAAAAATTAACGATATTCTGGGTTTTCAAAATTCCATCGAGTGCCGTCATCCCAATCGCTACGTGAGTTTCCGTAAGCAGGATAGCCACCTTGCTCTTTTAGCATTTTAGCTAAATGTAAAAGGTTATAGGTCATAAAAGTTGTGTTGCGGTTGGTAAAACTGTTGTTTTTAGCCCCGCTTTCTTCATCCATATAACTAGGTCCTGGACCGGCTTCGCCAATCCACCCACAATCTGCCTGTGGCGGAATGCTATACCCAACGTGTTGTAAA
>TARA_R100000306_G_scaffold1446_2_pt1 | contig 28522 bp, 24 predicted proteins | sample TARA_R100000306 | Tara Oceans TARA_R100000306 (sample SAMEA2620824) | marine metagenome | biome: marine biome (ENVO:00000447); feature: mesopelagic zone (ENVO:00000213); material: "saline water (ENVO:00002010), including plankton (ENVO:xxxxxxxx)" | depth 1000 m | reverse complement strand
CTGCTACTGGAATAACAAAAGACTTGATTGATTTAGGGTTTGAATCTGGTAGAATGAAAACCGGAACACCTCCAAGAGTCGATGGCCGTTCGTTAGATTTTTCTAAAATGTCTGTTCAACCAGGAGACGAAATTCCTGAGAAATTTTCATTCTCCGACGAAACAAAACCGTTAACTAATCAACGGGATTGTTATATGTCTCATACCAGTAATTTGGTACATGATATTTTACGCGAAGGTTTTGATCGCTCACCCATGTTTAACGGATCTATTGAAAGTGTAGGGCCGCGTTATTGTCCTTCAATCGAAGACAAAATAAATCGTTTTGCCGATAAAGATCGACACCAAATGTTTGTTGAACCCGAAGGATGGAATACGGTTGAATATTATGTAAATGGATTTTCAACTTCCTTGCCAGAGGATATTCAATTTAAAGCATTGAGGGAATGTGATGGATTTCAAAACGTAAAATTCTTTCGTCCTGGTTATGCAATAGAATACGATTATTTTCCGCCAACACAATTAAAACATACTATGGAAACCAAGTTGGTTTCAGGGTTGTTTTTTGCTGGACAAATCAATGGGACTACAGGGTATGAAGAAGCAGCTTGTCAAGGAATGATGGCTGGTATTAATGCGCATTTAAAAACCCACGAAAAAGAAGACTTTATTTTAAAACGCAATGAAGCTTACATCGGTGTTTTAATAGATGACCTTATTACCAAGGGCACAGAAGAACCGTATAGAATGTTTACTTCTCGTGCTGAATATAGAACATTGCTTAGGCAGGATAATGCCGATTTTAGATTAACGCCTAAGTCATATGAAATAGGTTTAGCTTCAGAAAAACGCCTTCGAAGAATGGAGGAAAAGAAAGAGCAATCTGAAGCGTTTGTGCAATTTTTTAAAGATACAAGTGTAAGTGACGAGGTTGCAAATCCTATTTTAAAAGAAAATAATTCTGCTGAAGTAAAACAAAGCGATAAGATGGTGAAGATGTTTTCTAGGCCAGAAATTGATATGAAAGATATGCGTAAAATCGAGGAGGTTGAAAAATATATTCAAGAAAATGACCTCGATTATGAAGTGTTGGAACAAGCCGAAATTCAAATTAAATATGCAGGGTATATTGAAAAAGAAAAAAACAATGCGGATAAATTAAATAGGTTAGAGGGAATTAAAATTCCAAAAAACTTTGACTATTCAAAATTGAAATCTCTTTCTTATGAAGCGAGGGAAAAGCTAAAAACAATACAACCGGCAACAGTTTCTCAAGCATCAAGAATTAGTGGAGTATCACCAAATGATATTTCGGTAATGCTTGTTTATATGGGACGATAAACAATATGTTTCACGTGGAACGTTTGAGTTCGTAATTACATTTTCAATATATATTCATTTGGAAAAAAGACAAAAATCTACCTATATCACTACAAAAGATTTTCTCGTTTCGGGAGAATCTTTTGAGTTAAAATATGATCCAGAATTTGAAATGTTGGTGACCACACCACAGCCAACTTTAGAAAAACTTCCGGATTATTATGAAAGCGACGCTTACATTTCGCACACCGATTCTGAAAAAGGATTGCTTCCTTTTCTATATCAAAAAGTAAAACAAAGAGCGCTAAAAAAGAAAGTCCAACTTGTGACAAAATTAAATAAAGGAACAGGATCTGTTTTAGATATTGGAGCTGGTACGGGTGAGTTTTTAAAAGTAGCTTCAGAGAAAGGTTGGAAAATTTATGGAACCGAACCCAATGAAAAAGCTCGATCTATTTCAGAGAAAAAAGATGTTCTTTTAAAAGAATCTTTTGCCGAATTTTCAAATCAAAAATTTGATGTCATTACTTTATGGCATGTATTAGAACATGTGCCTAATTTACATGAAGGAATTTCTCAAATTGAAAATCTATTAAAGCCAGGAGGGACACTTTTAATTGCTGTACCAAATTATAAATCATACGATGCAAAATATTATAAAGAGTTTTGGGCAGCTTATGATGTACCGAGACACCTTTGGCATTTTTCAAAAGAGAGTATGAATAAACTTTTTTCAGATGAAATAAAACTGGTAAATATTAAACCAATGGTTTTTGATTCGTTTTACGTAAGCCTACTTTCAGAAAAATATAAAACAGGAAATTCATTTTCATTAAAAGCTTTTTGGGTAGGATTGTGGTCAAATATGAATGCTTGGACCTCAAAAGAGTATTCTTCTCACATATATTGCTTTAAAAAGGCCTGAAAGCCTCTTTATTTTGCTTTTAAGCGCGCTATATCTTTTAGGTGTCGAAATGTGTATTAAAAATTATAAAACCGCTTAAAACACCTAATTTTAGCTTAAAATCAATAGTTTTTATCAATCATAATCAAAAATAATAATAAAAAATCATTATACAAGCTCTTTGCGATGTATTAAACGAGTTAGAGAGATAGATAAATCTGTAAATATAATTTTTCCATTTCCATTTCGCTCTACATGATAAATTGCTTTTTCTAAAGCTTCGGTAATATCAAATATATTGTTTTGATGCACAAAAGGGGCGAACTTTTCAAGAGAGAATTTAGAATCATTCGCTTCAAAAAACAATAAGGATTCAGCTTTGTAGTTTTTCAGTAAAGCCTGTCGAAATACTTCAATACAATAAGTGAGAAATTTCTTTTGTGTTTCGCGTCCCAAACCGGCAACGGTATCACTCCATGAAAGCAAATCGTTAATAGAGGCTTTATTTCCTTTTGCTTTAAAAGCCGTGCGAACCCAATCAATAAACAAACGTTCAAAATCTTTGTCATCACTATCTTCATCAATAATCTGTAAAGCCTTGTTTATATCGCCGTTTGCCCGATGAGCAATTTTTAAGGATGTGTTTTCGTCCAATTGTTTTTTACGCTGTAGAAAAGTAGCAATATCTTCTTCGGAAAGAAGTGGAAAGTGTAGTTTTTGGCAACGTGATTGAATGGTGCCGATTAATTGTTCTTCGTCTTCGGTAAGTAATAAAAGGACTGTCTTTTCTGGCGGTTCTTCAATAAGTTTCAAAATTTTATTGGCAGATTGGGTGTTCATTTTATCGGCCATCCAAATGATCATTACCTTATACCCGCCTTCATAAGCTTTTAAGGAGAGCTTTTTCATCATATCGGCAGCTTCATCTACCTTTATGATGCCTTGTTTTTTTTCTATCCCAAGTTTCTGAAGCCATTGAAACAGTGATCCGTAAGGGTTTTCTTTCAAAAATTCACGCCATTCTTCACTAAAATTATCAGAAACAGGGTGTTTTTTAATTTTGTCGTTCGTGTTTACAGGAAATACAAAATGCAGGTCCGGATGTGCCAAATTTGATACTTTATGGGCACATTTTTTATAAGCCTCAGAACCTTTATCATATTTACTGCACAATATTGCGTTGGCATAAGCAATAGCAGCTGGCAACACGCCACTTCCATTAAGCCCGATAAAAAGTTGAGCGTGTGGAATACGACCATTTTCAATGGATGTAAGCAAATGAGATTGTAAATGCTTTTGACCTATAACCTGAGAAAAATCCATACGCAAAGCTACATATTTTTTCATCGGAAATCTTACACAAAAAAACGCTGAAACGATGCACTGTTAAACCTTTCAGCATTGCGGTTTAAAAAACTATATTTGCAAGTGTAAAATTTCAAGTATGAAAACAGTAAATGATGTAAATTTTAAAGGAAAAAAAGTACTGATTCGCGTGGATTTCAATGTTCCATTAAACGATGATCATGAAGTAACCGATGCGACGCGTATTGAAGCTGCAAAACCAACAATAATCAATGTTTTGGAAGATGAAGGAAGTTGCATTTTAATGTCACATCTAGGGCGACCTAAAAACAAAGAAACAGCTTTTTCATTACGTCACGTAGTTGATACCGCTACCGAAGTTTTGGGTGTTACCGTAAAATTTGTTGAGGATTGTATTGGAGAATCAGTTGAACAAGCAGTGGCCAACCTAAAATCAGGTGAAATTTTATTACTTGAAAACCTTCGCTATCACGACGAAGAAAAACAAGGTAATCGTGCTTTTGCTGAAAAATTGGCTAAACTGGGTGATTATTATGTAAATGATGCCTTTGGTACAGCTCACAGAGCACACGCTTCAACTGCTATTATTGCAGATTTTTTCCCTGAAAATAAATGTTTCGGCTTGTTATTGGCTTCAGAAATTGAAAATGTAAATAAAATTTTGAATGATGGTCAATCACCAATTACTGCAATTATTGGCGGTGCGAAGGTTTCTTCGAAAATTACTGTAATTGAAAACATTTTAGATAAAATAGACCATTTAATTGTTGGCGGCGGAATGGCTTTTACCTTTGTTAAAGCACAGGGTGGAAAAGTTGGCGCTTCGTTGGTAGAAGAAGATAAGCAGGATCTAGCCCTCGAAATACTTGAAAAAGCAAAAGAAAAGGGTGTTTCGGTACACTTACCAACTGATGCTATTATTGCTGATAGTTTTTCAGAAATGGCAAGTACCGATGTAAGTATGATAGACAATATACCAGAAGGGTGGATGGGCTTGGATGTTGGTCCCAAGACCAATGAGCTTTTTGAATCTGTTATATTACAATCTAAAACCATCCTTTGGAACGGCCCAGCAGGAGTTTTTGAAATGGAACCTTTTGCAACAGGTACGATTAGCCTAGGGAATGCCATTGCAAAGGCTACTAAAAACGGTGCTTTTTCATTAGTAGGCGGTGGCGATTCGGTTGCTGCAGTGAAAAAATTTAATTTTACCGATAAAGTGAGTTACGTTTCTACTGGAGGTGGCGCTATGCTTGAAATGCTTGAAGGTAAAACACTGCCAGGAATTAAGGCTATTAGAGAATAAAATTTTTATAAATCCGTTTCAGCATAAGGAATAATCACTAAAATTTAGTCATACTTTTTTCCTTTTATGTATTTTTAATATTATTTTAAGCTAAACCCCAGGCTATTAAGACTATGAAAAAACTTCTTTTCGTTTCAGTTTTGTTTGCATTCGGAGTATGTACTTCTTTTGCTCAAGATAAATCAATCGATTCTCTTAAAAAGAAAAACATACAGATTGTAGATTCAATTACCGTTCAGAAAATTACGGGAGATTTGCCTAAAACCGTTGTCGCTACAAAGGTTAAGGATACGATGATTTTTTCTTTGGAAGATATGGCAAACGCTAGAAAAATTGACAGCCTTTGGTTGAATGAATTATTCTCCACAGGCCGTTTTGAAGAAATGTACGGCACTGTTCAAAACCAAACCTACGACCCATTACCGTATAAAGAATTACCTACCGAGGTATTGAAACAACGATTAGCAGAATTAAATGCCCGAACGCCTTTTAATGTTGAGTATAACCCTTCTTTAGAAAGTGTCATTAACGGGTATTTAAAAAACCGCAGAAAATCGTTGTCTAAATTGATGGCTTTGAGCGATTATTACTTTCCCATGTTCGAAGAACAGCTAGATCGCTACGGTTTGCCGTTAGAGATGAAATATCTTGCCATTGTAGAATCTGCTTTAGATCCTCGAGCCGTTTCAAGGGTGGGGGCTACCGGTTTATGGCAGTTTATGTTTAGTACGGGTAAAATGTTTGGTTTAGATGTAAATTCGTATGTGGACGAGCGTTCAGACCCTATGATGGCTACCGAAGCAGCTAGTAAGTACTTGTTTAGTTTATACAACAGCTTAGAAGATTGGGATTTGGCTTTGGCCGCCTATAATTCGGGCCCCGGGAATGTTGCAAAAGCCATTCGACGCTCTGGTGGAAAGAAAAACTATTGGAATATTCGCAGTTATCTTCCACGTGAAACGGCTGGGTATGTACCTGCTTTTCTAGCAACAATGTATATTTTTGAATATGCCGAAGAGCACGGTTTTAAAAGTGAAGGGCCACAAATACCGTATGTAACAACCGACACTATTCGAGTAAAAAAAATGATCACTTTTGATCAAATTGCTGAAATAACCTCTATTCCAAAAGCTGAGATAGAATATTTAAACCCTTCCTATAAACTCGGAATAATACCGGTAATAAAAGATGAGAATTATGTACTTCGCCTTCCTATCGATCAAATTGGAAAATTTGTAGCCAATGAGGAAGCCATTTATGCGTATGCTGAAAAAAAATTAAACGAACGCGAAAAGCCGTTAGATGAAGTTGTGGATCAGCCAGACCGTATTCGATATCGAGTACGAAAAGGGGACTATTTAGGTAAAATTGCTGAAAAATATGGTGTAGGTGTAAGCCAAATTAAACGTTGGAATGGCTTAAGAAGCAATCGATTGCGAGTAGGACAACGCTTAACGATTCACCCAAGAAAACCAGTTGCAAGCACAACAAAAGCAACAACATCAAGTAGCAGTGTAAAAACATATACTGTCAAAAGTGGAGATTCGCTGTGGAGCATTTCTAAAAAATTTCCTGGAGTTACTGTTGAAAAAATTAAAAATTGGAATGATATTAGTGGTACTAATTTAAAACCCGGAATGAAACTAAAGATTCAAAAAGGGTAAACAACCAACAAAAACACTAACATGAAAACAATTTATATTGCTTTATTGGCTGTCGCTGTGCTCTTTTCGTGCAACGAATCTGGTAAAAAAGACACTTCATACCTTCCCGATTCAGTAGGGAACGTAAACCATCTTCAAGTTGTAATCGATAACGATTTATGGAACGGACCAGTAGGCGAAGAGATTAGAACCTACTTTGCGGCACCTACCGATGGCCTTCCACAAGATGAGCCGTTATTCACTATGAACCAAATGCCAATAGCTACATTTACTGACTTTGCACGAACTAACCGTATCTTTCTTCATGTTAGTTTGGGTAAAGAAAATAATGTAAAGATTGCAAAAAATGAATACGCTAGGCCACAGGTTGGGGCTATTATTACTGCTACTTCAGAAGAAGGGTTGATCAATTTAATTGAAGAAAAACATGACCAGATAATTGAGGCGTTACACGCTTCAGAAATAAAAGAGCGGCAACGTCGCACCAAGGTTTCTATGATGAAAACAGATTCGCTAAAAGAACGTTTTGGGGTCGATATCAAAGTACCTTCTGCTTATCGTATAGCCAATGCTAGTGACGATTTTTACTGGATGCGAAAAAGCCTGAAATCTGGAACAACCAATATTTTAATTTACGAAGTTCCGCTAAATACCATCACTACTGATAGTATGGCCGTTGGTGAAATTATTAAAATGCGTGATTCTATTGGCGGCGGATACCTACCAGTTGAAGATGAAGGGCGCTTTATTACAGAGGATGCTTATGCCCCCTATCTTTTTAAAACTAAGATTGATGGGCACGTTGCCTATGAAACCAAAGGTACTTGGGAAGTAAAAGGAGCCTTTATGGGTGGGCCCTTTATTAATTTTGCCGTAAAAGATGAAGAAAACGACAGATATTTAATACTAGAAGGCTTTACTTATGCCCCATCGGTTGAAAAACGTGATCTGCAGTTTGAGCTGGAATCGATTCTGCGTTCCGCCAAACTTAGCAAGTAAGAAAACATTCTAAAATTTAAAAACCCGCTAAATTAAAAGATTTAGCGGGTTTTTATTTGAAGGTACAAAGTTAATATTTACTTTTTATCTTCAATTTTTGCTTCTTCATTTTCATCTTTAGAAGCATCTTTAAATTCTTTGATACCGCTACCTAAGCCTCGCATCAATTCTGGTATTTTTCGTCCGCCAAACAATAGCAAAACAACCAAAACGATTAAAACAATTTGCCAAGGGCCTATAGCTAGGGGTAAAAATAGTGCAATCATCATATAAAAATTTATAGGGCAAAGGTAACAAGAATTCCTTACATAAAACGTTTTCAATGTAAGTTTAGTGCAAGAGGGTGTAAGATTGTTTTATATTTGTAGTTACGAAGCATACAACATGGCTAAAAAAGAAAAAAGGGCAAAAAAGATAAAAAAGAAGCTGTTGCACAAATACCGGCTGGTAGTGCTTAATGAAGACACGTTTGAAGAACGCTTTTCCTTTAAGTTAAACCGCTTAAATGTGTTTGTCTTTAGTGTTATTTCAGCATTGGTTTTAATAGCTGGAACAACCATTTTAATTGCCTTTACACCACTTCGGGAATACATTCCGGGCTATTCTTCCACAAAACTAAAGCAACGCGCTACACGCTTAACCTACAAAGCGGACTCGCTACAGCAAGAAATAGAAGCAAATGACCAATACCTTGCCTCAATACGAAAAGTGCTCACAGGAGACGTTAAAACGGTTGATTTTAATAAAGATTCTATTATAAACGCAGCTAGTATTGATGCCTCGGAAGTAAATTTAGCTGCTTCAAGAGAAGACTCGTTGTTACGTGAAAAAGTATCCCGTGAAGACAAATACAACCCCTTAGTGGGTGATGCCGAAATTAATTACGTGCTTTTTGCCCCCATAAAAGGAACCATTACTGAAGGGTACAAACCTAACGATAAGCATTACGCCGTAGATATTGTCGCTGCAAAAGATACCCCAGTAAAAGCCATTGCAGACGGCACAGTAATTTTTGCTGAATGGACTGCCGAAACAGGCTATGTAATTATTTTAAAACACCGAAATGATCTACTTTCAGCGTATAAACACAATGCTTCTTTGACCAAAGAACAAGGGGAATTGGTAAAAGCTGGAGAGGTAATAGCAACTGTAGGCAGTACAGGTGAGCTTACCACAGGCCCTCACCTTCATTTTGAGTTATGGCGACAAGGTTTCCCAATAGATCCAACAAATTTTATAGATTTTGAATAATCCAATATGTTTATAAAGTCCTTCGCAGCTAAAATTTTTGCCAAACGCATTGTTTATAAAATAGAAAAATGGTCAAAAAAACCAGTAGAGACGCAGCAAAAGGTCTTTAAAAACCTCATTTCTGAAGCAAAAGAAACAGCGTTTGGAAAGGACCATGATTTTAAAAATATAAAATCCACATCCGATTTTGCTAGAAACGTACCCATCCGGGATTACGAAAGCCTTAAACCCTATGTAGACCGTGTGGTCTCAGGGGAAGAAAATATTCTTTGGCCAGGAAAACCATTGTATTTTGCTAAAACTTCTGGTACTACGAGTGGGGCAAAATACATTCCCATTACTAAAGAATCGATGCCACATCACGTTGAAGCTGCTCGAAACGCCATTCTTTGTTATATTAATGAAACTGGAAATGCCGACTTTGTAGATGGAAAAATGATTTTTTTACAAGGGAGCCCTGAAATGACCGAAAAAAACGGCATTAAATTAGGCAGATTATCAGGTATTGTAGCGCATTATGTACCAAAATATCTTCAAAGAAATCGTATGCCGAGCTGGGAAACCAATTGTATTGATGATTGGGAAACCAAAGTAGATGCTATTGTAGAAGAAACCAAAGATGAAAATATGACTGTGATAAGTGGCATTCCGTCTTGGGTACAGATGTATTTTGAGCGCTTACGGGCAAAGACCGGAAAAGATGTAGGTGACCTCTTTAAAAACTTTCAATTGTTTATTTATGGAGGTGTAAATTATGAACCATACAGAGCAAAGTTTGAATCTTTAATTGGGAGAAAAGTAGACAGTATAGAGCTTTTTCCAGCTTCGGAAGGGTTTTTCGCCTTTCAAGACAGACAAGATGCCGACGGAATGTTGCTATTATTAGACTCAGGTATTTTTTACGAGTTTATTGAAGCAGCACATTTTTTTGATGAAAACCCGACACGTCTCACTATCGGTGATGTCAAAGTTGGGGTAAATTATGTAATGATTGTTTCAACAAATGCTGGACTTTGGGGGTATAATGTGGGTGATACTATTCAATTTACTTCAACAAATCCGTATCGTGTAATTGTTTCAGGAAGAATAAAGCATTTTATTTCGGCATTTGGAGAACACGTAATTGGGAAAGAGGTTGAGCAGGCTATGAAAGAAGCCATACAAAAACACGGTTTTTCAATTTCAGAATTTACGGTTGCTCCACAAACAAACCCCGAAGAAGGCCTGCCCTATCATGAATGGTTTATTGAATTTGAAAGGGAGCCCGATTCCCTTGAAAAAATAGCAAAAACCATCGATACAGCGATGCAACAACAAAACTCTTATTATTTCGATCTAATTGAAGGTAAAATATTGCAACCTTTGCACATTAAACAACTTAAGAAAGGCAGTTTTACGGAGCATATGAAATCGCAAGGAAAACTAGGTGGTCAAAACAAATTACCAAGGCTCTCAAATGACAGAAAAATAGCTGAAAAGCTACTTTCTTTGCAAGATTGAAATTAATGTATATTTGCAGCAATGAAGAGAATGAAATCGCATAACAGAACCCGGGCTCAAGAGAGCACCAGCGCCATAGAAAGGTTATATATAACTATGCGGCACCTATTTAATCGCGGTTTTTACAAACCTATGGGGGTATCGGGCGAAACATTGAGAGAATCCTTATTAACACTCCGACCAGAAATATACGGCTCCATTTCCGAAGAAAAAATAGAGTTACAAGGTCTGCTGTACGTTATCGATAGGCTTCCTACGGGGATTGAAGAATGCCGCTTTATAAACCTAACAAGTGACGAAGGTTATAAAAATTCACATTTTAAGACTATAATTCCTTCAAAAAGACGCAGAAATTGCTACCGTATTGACGAAGAGCAGATGAACATTGAGGTAACTCGTGGCAGGTCTGAAATATATGATGTCCTTACGCACCTCACATTTCTGTACATAGAATCGCACAAGATTATGAAACAGATCATGATCGATGAAAAGGGGAAAGTGATTCGCGATTGGAAAAAGTTGGAAAACACCATTCAAAAAAAGGACGAATTAACCCAAGAGGACAAGGAAATTGCCTTAACACACACAGCAAACTTTTTGGGCAGGACTTTTGAAGAGGTGAGCGAAGTGTATCCACAGTTTGCCAGTAAAGAAAACCCACACCGTTTTTTAAATATTATTTATTATTTAGGAAAATTAGCCCTTGAAGAAGTGGTGGACAACAATAAACGCATTATTACCTTTAGCCCAGTGCTACGAGAGCGTTTAGGGCACCATATTCACGGAGAAAAGTGGGCGCTAAAAATCAAAAAAACGCTTGATGATAAAAAGCTTTTGCAACGGCCGCTACATATTATCAGTGCCAATATGCACAGTGTGATGAATACCCTTTTTGCACATGCAGCATTAACTTCTGAAGCAAAAAAGAAGCAACCTTTAGAACTTTTTGAATCTTTAAGTAACCCAGCTAACGGTAAACTCAGGGAGAAAGTGACAAAGATGGCCCTTAAAAATGGGATGACGGTCATTGATGATGATAGTGGAGCCAATATAGATGTTCAGGTTTTTGATTCAGATAAATTTTCTAACGCTGTATATACTTCCGAAGGTGTTGAAACGAAAGATATGCCAGTGATTATTGTTATGGACTATGCTTTTGGAGAACAAGCGTATGAAACGATGGACGAACTATTAAAACCGTACAAAGATAATAATGGGAATTCACATTTTTTAAATGTGGCATCGGTATCCATTATGGGAAAAGCCGGAATTTTAGAAGGTGGCAAAGGCGATGTTATGATTCCTTCGGCTCACGTGTTTGAAGGGACAGCAGATAATTATCCTTTTGAAAATCAGTTGAATATTTCAGATTTTAAAGATGAAGACGTGAATGTTTGTACGGGAACTATGATAACTGTACTGGGGACATCCTTGCAAAATAGGGATGTATTACGTTTTTTCCACGAATCTACCTGGAACGTAATTGGTTTAGAGATGGAAGGAGCACATTACCAAAAAGCGATACAAGCTGCCGCTAAAATACGAGGAAGTATCAGTTCAAAAACACAGGTTCGATACGCGTATTATGCATCAGATAACCCATTAGAAACTGGAAGCACATTAGCCTCCGGCGGATTGGGCACAAGTGGCGTAAAACCCACCTATGTAATCACCGAAAAAATGTTAAAACAAGTATTAGGCTAAACTAAAAAAATATTTTGAAAAACAATAAAGTCTTATTATCCGGTGGAGCAGGATTCATTGGATCCAATCATGTAGAATATATTCTTGAAACAACAGATAGTGAAGTAGTGGTTCTAGATAAGATCACTTATGCTGGAAATATGGACAATTTAAGCTCAGTAAGAGACCATAAAAACTTCTCTTTTATAAAAGGCGACATCTGTGATGAGAATTTATTAAAAGAACTTTTTGATAAACATCAATTTGATCAAGTTATTCATTTTGCTGCAGAATCTCACGTGGATAATTCCATTACGGGGCCCGCTGCTTTTATTGAAACTAACATTGTAGGTACTTTTTTATTGATTCAACAAGCCTATAAAACGTGGATGGATGGCCCAGGAAAACTAAAAGATACGTTTAGGCATGCTCGTTTTTTGCATGTTTCAACAGATGAGGTATATGGAACCCTTGGCGAAACAGGTTTGTTCAGTGAAACCACACCGTATGCTCCCAATAGCCCTTACAGTGCTTCAAAAGCATCTTCAGACTTCATCGTGCGCAGTTATTTTCATACATACGGAATGCCGGTATTGACCACCAATTGTTCAAACAACTACGGGCCTAATCAGCACAACGAAAAGCTGATTCCAACTATAATAAGAAAAGCTGTTTCTGAAGAACCTATTCCTATCTACGGAGATGGAAAAAACGTGCGCGATTGGTTGTATGTAAGAGATCATTGTAGTGGTATTCAATTGGCATTGGAAAAAGGAAAGTTAGGTGAGACTTATAATATAGGAGGTAGAAACGAACGTGAAAACCTGTACATTGCCCACACTATTTGTGATATATTAGATGAATTAAAACCAAAAGAAAAATCGTACCGTGAACAAATAACTTTTGTAACCGATAGACCAGGACACGATTTTAGGTATGCAATAGACGCTTCAAAAATTGAAAGTGAATTAGGTTGGAAAGCAGAAGAAAACTTTGAAAGCGGAATAAAAAAGACCATAAAGTGGTATTTAAACAATAACGATAGATTATGAAAGGAATAATATTAGCAGGCGGATCAGGAACTCGGCTACATCCATTAACATTAGCAGTTAGTAAACAATTAATGCCTGTGTATGATAAACCTATGATTTATTATCCTTTGTCAACACTCATGTATGCAGGAATACGTGAAATATTGATTATTTCAACACCACAAGACTTGCCTTTATTTGAAAAGCTGCTCGGTGATGGGAAAAAACTTGGTTGTGATTTCAGCTATGCTGTTCAAGAAGAGCCAAATGGACTGGCCGAAGCTTTTATTATAGGAAAAGAGTTTGTCGGGAACGACAAAGTTGCCCTAATTTTAGGGGATAATATTTTCTACGGAAGCGGATTAAAAGAATTGCTTCAATCCAACAACAACCCCGATGGTGGGATTATCTATGCGTATCATGTACACGACCCTGAACGCTACGGAGTGGTAGAGTTTGATGATAACGGAAAAGCTTTGTCTATAGAAGAAAAGCCTAAAAAACCAAAGTCCAACTACGCCGTTCCTGGAATTTATTTTTACGATAACAGCGTAGTGGATATTGCTGAAAACATAGAGCCTAGCCACCGTGGAGAGCTTGAAATAACCGATGTTAACAATGTATACTTACAAAAAGGAAAGCTTAGTGTAAGCATACTGGATAAAGGAACAGCTTGGTTAGACACCGGTACGTTTGCATCACTTATGCAAGCTGCACAATTTGTTGAAGTAATTGAAGAACGCCAAGGGTTAAAAATTGGTGCTATTGAAGAAGCAGCATACCAAATGGGATATATCGACAAAGCCCAACTAAAAAAATTAGTAAAGCCGTTATTAAAAAGCGGTTATGGAAAACATTTAATACAATAAGAAGAACGTCATTTTGGAAATACAACAAACACACTTAGAAGGCTGTTTCATTTTAAAACCTCGAGTTTTTAAGGACAATAGGGGTCTTTTTAGTGAAACCTACAATAAAAAAACCTTTACCGAAGTTACAGGACTAGATATTGACTTTGTTCAGGATAACCAATCCTTTTCAAGCTATGGAGTGGTAAGAGGCATGCATTTTCAAACTGGCGAAATGGCACAAGCAAAACTTGTTCGCGCAGCTAAAGGGAAAGTTTTAGACATCGTTGTAGATGTTCGGAAAGGTTCAAAAACGTTTGGGGAACACGTTTCGGTTATATTGGACGATGTAGAGCAAAAACAATTATTTGTTCCAAGAGGTTTTGCGCATGGTTTTGTAACCCTTTCAGAAAAATCTGTTTTCGCTTATAAATGTGATAATTACTACGATAAAGCTTCAGAAGGAGGAATAATTTACAATGACGCAACCTTAGCGTTAGATTGGCATCTTCCTGAAAAGGATATTATAGTTTCAGAAAAAGACAAAGAACTTCCAACTTTTGCTGAAGTATTTAAACAATAATAAAACCTACTATATTAATGAAGCGAGTATTGGTAACAGGAGCAAACGGACAATTAGGAACGTGTATTAAAGATGCTGCTGTAGGTTTTACCAACCTTGAATGTGTATTTGCCACGAAAAGTGAATTGAATATTGCTGATAAAGATTCAGTAGAAAGCTATTTCGAAAAAAATCATTTTGATTATTGCATAAACACAGCAGCCTATACTAATGTTGAAAAAGCCGAAAGTGAAGAAGAACAAGCTTTTTTAATCAATGCTGAAGCGGCTAAACTTGTAGCTAAAACCTGCAAAAAACATGATGTAGTTCTTTTGCATGTTTCAACCGATTATGTTTTTGATGGCACCAAAAACGAACCGTATATTGAAACCGATATCACTAACCCAATAAATGTTTACGGTGCTTCAAAATTAAAGGGTGAAGTGTATATTAAAAAACTTTGTGAAAAACACTTTATCATCAGGACTTCTTGGTTGTACTCTCAATACGGCCATAATTTTCTGAACAACATGGTAAAATATGCAGAACAAGGCAAGCCATTGACCATTACAACCGAACAAACGGGAACTCCAACAAATGCCAATGATTTGGCGCAAGTTCTTTTAAAATGTGTAGATTCTAATAACGATGGATATGGTCTGTATCATTTCAGTAACAGTGGGAAAGCCACATGGTACGATTTTGCAAAAGAAATTTTAGAGCGAACAGGCCTAATTGAAAAAACAAAACTTGCACAAACCGACTATTACCGTACTTTTGCAAAGCGTCCGGTATATAGTATTTTAAATACGAGCAAGATAGAAAAAGGTATTGGTGTAAAAACAATAGACTGGAAGGAAAGCCTTAAAACATTATTAGCACTAAAAAATAGTACATTGCATTAAACCAATTATAAAAATGGCACAGAAAAATCAAGATGAAATAGATTTATTTTTAGTTATTGATAAACTAAAACAGGGGTATTATAAACTTTTGGCAAGCTTTTATAAAATTGTGCAATTTATAATAAGACATTGGATTGTACTATTAATACTTATAGTTGGAGGTTATTTTATTGGTTACTTTTTGCAAAAATCTGCTCCTCCTAAAAGAGAAGCAAAGTTAATTGTACAAAATAATTTTAATAGTTCCAGTTATGTCTATGAAGCAGTGAAACTATTAAATGTAAAGTACCAACAAGGAGATAAAACATTTTTGAAAAAAAATGGCTTTGATTCAGAAGCTACTGAAATAGGTGAAATTACTATTGAGCCTATTGTTAATATTATGGATCTTTTAGAGATGCACGAGGCAAATGACAGAAACCTTGATTCGTATATTGCAAATATTGAAGTAGATGAAGACCTATTGGTGTCTGAAGCTTTCTATCCTGAATATTCTTATCACCGTATCACTGTTAAAACAAGTGGTAACAATAGAGCAATACTTAATAAAATCCTTGATTATTTAAATAGTAACGATCTTTTAAATAAAATTCAAACTGTTGCTGTTAATGAAACCATTAAGCGAGTTGAAAGAAACGATAAGAGTATTGAAAATATAGATGCAATTTTCGATGAATATGCTGGCAAAAACTCAAAAGAAACCAACCCCAGTCAAGTATATGTAAAAACCCAAGAAAATAATAATCTTCATCAATTAATCGACAAAAAGCAAGAGCTAATCGAAGAAAACAAGGAACTTAAGCAAGAACTTCTCAAATATGACAACGTTGTTACTTTAATTAACCATCCAGAACTTTATAGAACTTCTAGTGTTTTAGATAATAAAAAACTATTCTTACCTATTATCTTAGTTTTCCTTTATGTACTTTTCTTTATAATTCGTAATATTTATTTAAAAGGTAAAGAATATTCAGAAAGTAAGCAAGCATAAGTGATTTAAGGGTCTATAGCTGTATCATATTATTTAATAACTTATTTTAAAATAGGATTTTAGTGAAAAAAAACAGCAACCTGAAACATTTCATAAAAAACCCGCTTGTTAATAAAAGTATTAGAGTACTTTTTTTACGCATAGCAGGTGTTTTGTTATTTTTTTCTTTAACCCTTTTTCTTACCAATAAGTTTGATCCTGATTTAGTAGGGCAATATGACTTTAGCAGGGCTTTACTAATCTTTTTAGGAGGGGTTTGCGTGTTTGGCATGCACCAGTCAATTATATTTTATGCAGGTTATTTAAAAGCACATAAAGCAATGTCTTATTTAAAGCATATATATAAAAGAATGGTGCTTATTCTTTTGAGTATATCGGCTCTTTTTTTTATTCTAGCTCTATTGGTAAATAATGAATTTATAAACACAGTTTTTGAAAAGGATGTTGCCAACTTAGTGTTTAAATCTGTAGCTGCCCTTTTTCTATATGGTTTAACACTGTTGAATATAGATGTGTTTAGAGCTATAGACAAAACGTATACGTCAGAATTTTACAGAAATATTATGCGTTACGCTCCTTTTTTCATTGCGGTGCTATTAATATACTATACTGGCAATACTCAGTTCTTGGTAGATATATTTTTACTTAACTTTTTGTTCGTAGCTATTATATCAACCATTTATTTAGTGATTTATTTCTCTAAAATAAAAAACGACAACACTCATATTGAAATTACTTTTAAACACATAATAAATAGATCTGGTCCAATGGCAATTAGCGCTATTACATATTTATTAATGCAAAGTGTAGATGTAATTTTATTGAGTAAATACAGTAGTTTTAAGATGGTGGCTTTTTATTCGGTAGCAATAAAACTGACAACAATAATATCATTGGTATTGGCTTCTGTAAATACAGTCTATGCCCCTACTTTCTCCGAACTATTTAATTCAAAAAAAATAGAAGGGTTGCGAACTACTATTAAAAGGTCCACTCGTTTAATCTTTATGCTTACTTCACCAGCTATTTTACTGGTTTTTATTTTTTCAGAATTTATTTTAAACCTTTTTGGGCCAGAATATATTCTTGCAAAAAACTCTTTATATGTACTTTTAATAGGTCAGACAATAAATGCGTTTTGTGGTTCAGTTGGAGTCTATATGAATATGACAAACAAGCAAAATATCTTACAAAAAATACTACTGGTAGCTTTTGGATTGAACTTAGGATTAAACCTTTTGCTTATACCTAAGTATGGTATTTTAGGAGCTGCAATCGCCACGACAACCAGTACCATTTTTTGGAATGTGCTAACCACCATTTATATTTATAAAAAAGATAAGGTAAAAACATATTTAACAATAAAATGAAAAATGTAGAGGTAGATTTTTTTGTGATAGGTGCTGCAAGAGCTGGTACAACTACACTGTACAGTTATTTGTCGCAGCATCCAAGTATTTTTTTACCCAATGTAAAAGAGTGTAATTATTTCTCAGATGTTGACTCTATTGACACTGAGGTTTATAAAGAGCCGAGCCATGGGAAAAAATACCATATGAAGATAATTAATTCAGAAAAGAGATATAACAAATTGTATTTAGACGCTGCAGGCGACCAACTTAAAGGCGATGTAAGCCCATCATACCTTTGGGACTTAAAGTCAGCAAAAAAAATTTATAACCACAATAAAAATACAAAAATCATACTCTCTCTTAGAAACCCAATAGAAAGAGCATATAGTCATTATTTAATGCACTATAATACAGGTTACGAAAAAGAAAAAACATTTGAAATGGCAATTCAAGCAGATAAAAGGCATATTTGGGGTGGAGGTAATATGTACTTGGAAATGAGCTTATACTTTAATCAAATACAAGCTTATTTTAATACGTTTAGTTCAGAAAACATAAAGATATTAATTTATGAAGATTGGATAAAACATAAGGAAATGTATTTAAACGAAGTGTACACTTTCTTAGGGATTAAGCCGTTTTCAGACTATAATTTAAAAGATGCCTTTAATAAAACTCAAGCTGTAAAAAATAAAAAGGCTCTGGATTTACTGAGACAAGAAAAATTAAAAACTTCTTTACGAAAAATACTGCCAGAAGAGTTAACCGAAAGAATAAAACAACGGTTTTTTTACAAGGAAGCTGATAAACCTGTTCTTTCTGAAAAAACAATAGAAAAACTTACAGAATACTTCAAGGAAGATATTGAAAAAACCGAAGTTTTGATATCGCAACCATTAACGAATAAATGGGTTTCATAAATGATAAGTAAAAAACATAAAACCATATTTGTACACATTCCGAAAGTAGCGGGACAAAGCATTGAAACTGTCTTTTTAAATGATTTGGGATTAACCTGGGAAACCAGAAGCGAATTATTATTGCGCAAAAAAACAAGTGATGAGCAAGGACCATTAAGACTAGCACATTTAAAAGCTAAAGAATATGTTTCATTAGGGTATATAGACGAAAACACTTTTCGCGATTACTATAAATTCTCTTTTGTAAGAAACCCATATGCCAGAACCATTTCTTTATATAAATATTTAGGATATTCAAGAATAATTTCTTTTTCCGCTTTTGTAAAAAAAATACTTCCCGAAAAAATTAAAGAAAACGACTTTTTCTTTTTACCACAATACGATTATCTATATGGTAAAGAGAACACATTGATGGTGGATTTTGTTGGTAAATTGGAAACAATAGAAGAAGATATTGAGGTTGTTTTTAATGAGGCTGGCCTTGAGGGAGCGACTCTTCCACATGTTAACAAATCTGAAAAAGGATTAAAACGGGGCTTGGCAAGCTTGGCAAAAAAACCTTCTTTGATTAAAGATATTGAAGGCAGGCGCCTGGTTTCAAATATAAAACCTGTACTTAACAAAACCGAGAAACAAGCTATTTGCGAAATCTATAAACAGGATTTTAAATATTTTGGCTATGAAAATTAAAAAAAACATAGTCTTCGTTAGTATCTCTTCAGATATGTATGGCTCTTCAAAAGTGCTTCTTTCTTTAGTATTGAGCTTAAAAGAAAAATCTTCGGAATATACCCCAATAGTTTGTATGCCCCTTGAAAAAGGTCCATTAAAGAACATTTTAATTTCTGAAGATATTCACGTTATTGAAATGCCAGTAGTAAAGCTTACGAGGTCCATGTTAAAGTCTTTCGGTTTTATTTCTTTGGCTAAAGAATACTTCAGGGCAAAAAGGATTTTTAAAAAAGAAACGAGCAACATTGATATTGCCTGCATTCAATCCAATACGTTGGCTACCATGTTCGGAGCGTTATTTTGTTTGTTTGGTAACACTAAACACATTGTACATGTTCATGAAATTGTTGATAAGCCAAAAGCAGCTCAATTTTTTTTTAAAAACATGTTACGGTTTTTAGCCGATAAGGTTGTTTACAACTCTTTGGCAACTGAAAGGTTTTACAATACGATATGCCCATCGTTGCAAAAGAAATCTGTTACAATTGTAAATGGGGTAGACAAAAATGAAAACTCACTTTCAGAATTTGATTTAAAAAATAAAAGAAAGCAGTTTTTTAATGCAAATAATACAGATATTTTAATTGGCCTTGTAGGTAGAATAAATAGATTAAAAGGGCACATATTGTTAGTTGAGGCCTTTAAAGAAATACAAGTAAAGTTTCCAAATACCAAACTATGCTTTGTTGGCTCAACACCTCCTAATCAAGAATTTTACCTATCTAACTTAAAAGAAAATATTGCGCAGTTACAGTTAGAAAAAAGTGTTAAGTTTTTAAATTTTCAGGACGAAATATTTCCAGTGTTAGAATCTTTAGATATTATAGCAGTCCCCTCTACCGAGCCTGAATCATTTGGACTTATTGTAGTAGAAGCTATGTTAGCAGAAAAGGCAGTGGTCGCATCTAAAATTGGAGGTATTTCAACCATAATAGAAAACGAAAAAACAGGGTTTTTGTTTGAGCCAAATAATAAACAAGATTTAGTAAGTACATTACTTAAAGTGCTTGAGAACCCTTTATTAAGAAAAGAAGTTGAAAAAAATGCACGGAAAGCAGCTGAACAAAACTTTTCAATTAATAAAATGCACGAGAACTTTGTAGATTTTTATAATGAGACTCTTTAAATGAAACAGTGGTTATCTAAAATAGGCCTAGTAGTTTTAATTATTTCACTTGAATATGCAAGTGTTGAAATTTCATTTGTTTGTGCCACACTTCTGTTCATTGTATTTTTTAGTTCAAAAATTTCAAGCAAAGCCCTTTTAGTAGTGGCATTGTTATTTGTACTAGTTATAATAGGTGCAGTAAAGGTAATTAGTCCAGAAATGGACTATTACTATTACATTAAAGATTTAATTTATTTTTTGAGGCCAATTTTGGTTTTGAGCGCTACCTATTTTATGGTAAAGAGACTAAAGAGCAAAACAGCTTTTTTTAGTACACTTGTTTTTATGGGAGGCGTATACGCTTTTATGCACTTAGCAACTATGCTTATGTATGTTACTAATTTTTCTACTAGTATTGAGAAAATACGCTCAGCTTTTGGTAGATATAACCACGTTGAAACAATTGCTGTCGTTTTATTAATATGCATTAAAGATTTACCTATCAAAAAACGTAAAAATATACTCTCATATAGTATACTAATAAGTGTTTTAAGTTTATCCTTTCTACTGTATTTCTCTAGGACTATGATTGTAGTATCCTTTTTAATGATTATTGCCTATTATGGATATTTAAAGTTAAACAAAAAAGGAGCATTGGGATTAGTTGCTGGGCTTATTTTGGGCTCATTTTTCGTTGCTTTTTTAAGTGTTTACCAACCTGCTGAAAAAGATGGGGGAATGGTGGATTCTTTTTTGTTCAAAATAAAAAATTCTTTTTCTGAAAGCTTTAATGCTGGCGATGTTAATATAAATAAACTTGATCGCCGTGAATTATGGAAACATTGGCGGGCTTATGAAGCAAGTGTTGTTTTAGAGGAAAATAATGAAGATAGCGTTTGGTTTTTTGGTCAAGGCTTTGGCTCGACTATAGACATTGGGTTTGAAGCAAAACTAAATAATGAATACACTCAGTATCTTTCACTTACACATAACGGCTTAGCATATGTATATTTTAAAACAGGGATAATTGGTTTATTAATATATATATTGCTTATTTTTTATATGTACTCATTTTATTATACAACATATAACAATAGGCTACAAAAGTCTTATAATTATTTATTGGTAGCCTGTGGGTTTTATATAATAATAACCAGTTTTACGGTAACAGGCATATTTAAACCCTACGATATGGCTATTTTGCTAATAGGTGGTATTTTTGCATTAAAACAACTTGAAGACATTGAAAATAGGGATACTAGGAACACGGGGAATACCTAATTACCACGGAGGTTTTGAACAGTTTGCTGAATTTTTCTCAGTGTACTTACAAAAAAAGGGACATCAAACTTTTGTGTATTGTTCTAATAATCACCCCTACAAGAAAAACACCTATAAAGGTGTTTCGTTAATTCATTGCAAAGATCCGGAAGATAAAATAGGCACTCCTGGACAGTTTATCTATGACTACAATTGTATTAAAGATGCCAGAAAGCGTGATTTTGATATTTTACTTCAGTTAGGGTATACCAGTAATTCTATTTGGTATAAGTTGTTGCCTAAAAGGCCAATAATTATTACCAACATGGACGGCCTTGAGTGGAAGCGCTCAAAATATAACAAACCAGTAAGAAAATTTTTAAAATACGCAGAGTCTTTGGCTATAAAAAGCAGTGATTTTTTAATTTCAGACTCAATAGGTATTCAAAATTATTTGAAAGAAACGTATTTAAAAGATTCCAAATACATTCCTTATGGCGCATTTGTTTTTTCAAACCCTGAAGAAGAAGTATTGAAGCAGTATAATGTGAAAACCAATAATTATAATATGCTCATTGCGCGTATGGAGCCCGAAAATAATATAGAGGTAATTCTTGACGGAGTGGTTAAGTCTGGCTCAAACATACCCTTTTTGGTTGTAGGAAAGAATGATACTAATTCATTTGGAAACTATCTTACAAAAAAATATAAGAGTCATAAAAACATTCAATTTTTAGGGGGTGTTTATAATCAAGACCATCTAAATAATCTTCGATATTTTTCAAAATTATATTTTCATGGGCATACTGTAGGTGGCACTAATCCGTCATTGTTAGAGGCAATGGCATCAAACGCATTGATTGTTGCTCATAATAATGAATTCAATGGGACCATTTTAGGTAAAGACGCCTTTTATTTTTCAAATAGCGAAGAGGTTCATCAAGCTTTAATAAAAATTAAAGATAAAAGTAACTGGAAAGCATATCTTGAAAATAATAGAAATAAAATAGAAAGGACCTATTCCTGGGATATAATAAATAAATCGTATTTGGAATTTATGAAACATACTTATGAACAGAATAAGTAAACTAGTTACATCTCAAAGAACGTATATAGTATTATTATGTAGTTTTCTTATTGCTATACCCTTACAGTATGGATATAGCACGGGCATCCTTATTGCTTTACTATTGCTTTCTTTATTTTCCTTAAAATATCATAAACCTGAATGGAAACGTGCATATTTAATACCATTTGGTCTTTACGGTTTAATGATATTGTCTCTCTTTTGGAGTATAGATTTAAAAGACTCAATTAGAGGTCTAGAAAGACAACTAGGGCTGGTCATTATACCGCTTGTGTTTATTTTTATGCCTACGATCACTATAAAGACTAAAAATTCGATTTTATATTATTTTTCTTTGGGAATGTCAGTTTTTGCATTGTTTTTTATATTATCAGCATCAATGACTTTTTTTAAAACTGACGATTCAAGTGTTTTCTTTTATCATGCGTTGGTTTCTCCGCTAGATTTAAATGCTATTTACGTTTCAGTACTTACTTCTTTATGCCTGCTTTTCTTAGTTTTTAAATCAAGAAAAACAATAATTGTAGCATTAGCAATAGGGTTATTATCTCTTTTCTTATTGTTACTGGCTTCTAAAACCATAATTGTTGTCACATTTGTGTGTCTAATTTTAGGACTTTTCCATACTTTCAAAAAAAGAACAGTTGCTGTATCATTGCTTATATTTATCTCATTGATCACTATTTTGATTGTTTTTTCAAATCCAATAAAAAAGAGGTTTAATAGAGAAATTGAAGCATCAAATATTGAAGAAGTATTAACATTTGAAAAATTTAATAAAGTATACGATTGGACTGGTACAACTATCCGGTTATTTCAGGCCCGTATTTTTTATGAAATGGCGGAGGAAGATGAGGTTTTTTTAAATGGCTATGGCATCAATACTTCTCAAGATAAAATAGTAGAAAAACAAAAAGAATATAATCTTTGGCAAGGCTACTATACTTACAACTTTCATAACCAGTATATACAAGCTTGGTCAGAACTTGGAATAATTGGCTTTGTTTTTATAGTATTATTCTTAGTACTTTTCTTTAAACAATATCTTGTTAATAGAGATGTGATGTTTTTGTCGTTATTTTTAATCATGCTAGCCGTTTTTGTTACAGAGTCATATCTTTGGAGACAAAGAGGACTATATCATTTTCTACTTTTGTTTTGCTTATTTTTTAAAACAGAAGAAAAAATCTGATCGATTAGTAATCTGCTTCAGACAAATCTAATGTTTGTTTACTCAACATTTATAATGCTGGTTATTTTAAGTATCTTAAACTCGTAAAAAGGATTGGTTTATATGAAAGTTCTACTTAGTGCCATTTACCCATATATTTACCTGCTATTGTTTTTCACAATACCCTTTGACGATTATGTAAGGGCATTACCCAATATACTATTGGTTGTTTTGGTGTTAGCATTTCCTTTTGTTGTAAAAAAGGAGGATTTTGAAAAAATTAAAACCAATACTGTTTTAATTTTCACTTTGTTTTGCCTATACCTTATCACTAATTCATATTTTAATGAAAGGTTACAAGAAGATTTTACCGTAATAAAAAAGGTTCTACTTACCGTCGGGCTCGTTGTATTGTATATCCCTATTCAGGATTTCGATAAAATTAAAAAAGCAATCCTTTTCTCTTCTGTTGCTGCAATTGTTTTCTCGGTAATTAATATTGTTATTTTAACCAATACAATAAATGAATTTCACTTTGGCAGCTCTCCAGAAGTTATTGAAGCATTGCTAATAGATAGGCTATACCTTGGATTTTTATCCGTATTAAGCATTTTGGTTTCTTTTAATTCATTGAAACCAAAATTTCACCCTATAAATCGTTATTATCTTGTAAATATCATTGTCAATGTTCTGTTCATATTTTTAATAGTATCAAAAATCTCCATCCTACTCCTTGTTTTTCTTCTTTTACTTCGGCAAATGTATGGGAAACAAAAAAAAATACGTATCCCTTTGTTGATACTGGCAGCTTTAACGATTATAGCGATATACTTTTTTGGGACAACGGGTATTGGGAGCAAAAAGAAACCTACGGCTTTACAAAACTTTATTACAAACACGACAACCTGGGAAATACGATCTATCACATGGGAGTGTGCTGTAAAAGCAATAGAAAATAATCCTATAAATTGGAAAGGACTTGGGTTTTATGGAACAAAAGACAAGTTAGTTTCTTGTTATCAAGAATCTGTTCAAGACACATACAAAAGAAATCAATTTATAGCACATAGATACAATGCGCACAATCAATTCTTAGACTTTTACTTAAGCTCAGGTATAGTAGGATTATTATTATTTGTCATTTTATTATTGGTACTTTTTATAAAAAACAGGAACAGCTTTTTTTATACTGCTCTTTTAGTTTCTTTAGTAATGTACTGTATGGTCGAAAATGTATTCCATAGGCAAATAGGAGCGTATTATATTGGGTTTATACTTATCGTGTTAGTGTCCAATAAAATGGTTGTACAAAACAAACCAATAAAAGAAGTATAAAATGATAGCAAATTGTATTTTTGCTCACTTAAAATAAGCCATTAAAACATGAAAATAACAGTTGTAGGAACAGGTTATGTAGGTCTTGTTACAGGAACATGCCTTGCCGAAACCGGAAATGAAGTTGTTTGTGTTGACATTGACGATGAAAAAGTCAATAACATGCGCAAGGGGATAGTTCCTATTTATGAGCCACATTTAGATGTCCTTTTTGAAAGAAATATAAGTGCCGACCGTTTAAAATTTACAACATCATTAGATGAAGGGTTAGCACATGGTGAAATTATATTCTTAGCATTGCCAACCCCTGAAGATGAAGATGGATCGGCCGATCTTTCCTACGTTTTAAACGTTTCTTCGGAAATAGGAAAGAAAATTAAAACCTATAAGGTTATCGTTGACAAAAGTACAGTGCCCGTTGGTACTGCCGAAAAAGTGAACAATGTAATTGCCAAACATGCCAAATGTGATTTCGATGTGGTTTCAAACCCTGAATTTTTAAGGGAAGGTTTCGCTGTGGACGATTTTTTAAAACCAGAACGTATAGTTATTGGCTCCAGTAGTAAAAAAGCAACCGAGCTTATGCAAAAGCTCTATGCTCCATTTGTACGTTCAGGAAACCCTATTATCGTGATGGATGAAAAGTCTGCTGAATTAACCAAATATGCAGCTAATTCCTTTTTAGCAACAAAGATCACTTTTATGAACGAGATTGCTAACTATTGCGAAAAAGTAGGGGCAGATGTAGATAAAGTGCGTGTAGGTATGGGAACCGATTCCCGTATTGGAAAGCGGTTTTTGTTTCCCGGTATTGGCTATGGTGGTTCTTGTTTTCCTAAAGACGTGAAAGCATTACAAAAAGCTGGAGAAATTGAAAATTATGATTTTAAAATATTGAATTCGGTTATTGAAGTAAACAAAACCCAAAAAACAATTTTACTTCCAAAAATTGAAAAATACTTCAATAATGATTTAAAAGGGAAACAGATTGCCATTTGGGGACTAGCTTTTAAACCTGAAACCGACGACGTACGTGAAGCACCAGCTATAGATATGATGCACGGTTTACTTTCAAAAGGAGCTAAACTAACGGTTTTCGACCCTGAAGCCATGCCGAACATTAAAAAACAATTTGGCGATACATTACAATATGCAGACTCGATGTACGATGCATTAGAAAATGCTGAAATGTTATTAATTTGTACTGAATGGAGTATTTTCAGAACACCCGATTTCAGTAAAATAAAACAAAAGTTAAAGAATCCGGTTATTTTCGACGGAAGAAACTTGTATAATGTTGAGGATGTGAAAAACGAAGGATTTACCTACGTTTCAATTGGAAGAAAATAAAAAATGAAAAAAAGGATATTAATTACTGGCGCTGCAGGCTTTTTAGGCTCACACCTATGCGATAGGTTTATGGCCGAAGGTTTTACCGTTATTGGGATGGATAACCTTATTACCGGTGATTTAAAAAATATTGAACATCTGTTTCAAGATGAAAATTTTCATTTTTACCATCACGATGTTACAAAGTTTGTACACGTTCCCGGAAACGTAGATTATATTCTGCATTTTGCCTCTCCAGCTAGCCCTATTGATTATTTAAAAATCCCAATTCAAACCCTTAAAGTGGGGTCATTAGGGACGCACAATCTACTTGGTTTGGCCAAAGAAAAAGAAGCAAGAATCCTTATTGCTTCAACTTCCGAAGTATATGGCGACCCATTGGTACACCCACAGAGCGAGGAGTACTACGGAAATGTAAACACCATTGGACCACGTGGGGTTTATGATGAGGCAAAACGCTTTCAGGAATCCATTACAATGGCCTACCATCGTTTTCATGGTTTAGAAACAAGAATTGCGCGCATTTTTAATACCTATGGACCTAGAATGCGATTGAACGATGGGCGTGTTATCCCTGCTTTTTTAGGGCAAGCCTTACGCGGTGAAGATTTAACTGTTTTTGGAGACGGTTCGCAAACCCGCTCCTTTTGTTATGTGGACGACCAAGTAGAAGGTCTTTTTAAATTATTGATGAGCGACTATTCATTACCAGTTAATATTGGTAATCCACACGAGATAAGCATTCTGGATTTTGCCGAAGAAATTATAAAATTGACCGGCACACAACAGAAAATCGTATTTAAACCCTTACCAAAGGATGATCCAATGCAACGACAACCAGATATCGCCAAAGCAAAAGAAATATTGGGTTGGGAACCTAAAATATCTAGGGAAGAAGGATTGAAAACCACATTTGAATATTTCAAGAGTTTTTCAAAAGAAGACTTATTAAAAAGTGAACATAAAAATTTCTCAAAACATATTAGGAAGTAAGAATGATTTTTAAAAGTGGAAGATATTCCGGCTATTTAAGGCCAATAACCTATGTGATTGATCTTTTGATCATTCATCTCTGGGCTTTCTATTTCTTTGCTGAAACTTACGAAATCATCAACTATATTGCTTTTGTAACATTAGGATGGATCATACTTTCTTTAAAGTCCAGTTTTTACGAAATATACCGTTTTACACACGTAGCGAAAATCATGTCGCTAATTGGAAAGCAGTTTATTATCTTCTTTTTAATTGTCTTTGCATATTTTGGAATTTTTAATGCCGAAAGTACAAATGCTATTTCGGTAATTAATTATGTTCTTTTAGTATTTGCCTGCATAACAGCGGTAAAGTTTGCAATATATTTCTTGCTAAAAAGGTATAGGGTGCTTACAGGAGGCAATAATAGAAAAGTTGTAATTATTGGCCTAAATAAAAAAACAGATCAGTTGCGTAAGTTCTTTTCAGATAACCCCGAGTATGGATATCAACTTGACAAAACATTCAACTTAAAAGGACCTCAAAAAGCTTCTATTGAAGAGTGTATAGAATATATTACCAATAATAATGTGGAAGAAATTTATTCATCAGTGGCCGAGTTAAACAATAAGGAACTTATTCAGTTAATAGACTACGTTGATAATAATCTTAAAACACTTAAATTCCTTCCAGATAACAAAGAAATTTACAGTAAAAAGCTAGATTTTAGCTATTATGGAGTGTTGCCTATCTTGTCCTTACGAAAAATCCCTATTGATGAACCGTTTAACCAGTTTATTAAACGGGGGTTTGATATTATACTATCTTTATTTGTAATCGTAGGAATTCTCTCTTGGCTTACCCCAATTTTGGCAATTTTTATAAAATTAGGCTCAAAAGGACCAGTGTTTTTTAAACAAAAAAGAAATGGGTTAGATTATAAAGA
>TARA_R100000306_G_scaffold62564_1_pt1 | contig 28565 bp, 49 predicted proteins | sample TARA_R100000306 | Tara Oceans TARA_R100000306 (sample SAMEA2620824) | marine metagenome | biome: marine biome (ENVO:00000447); feature: mesopelagic zone (ENVO:00000213); material: "saline water (ENVO:00002010), including plankton (ENVO:xxxxxxxx)" | depth 1000 m | reverse complement strand
AGCCCTAGGGCTCGATATCCATTCCGACGAAGATGATTTTCTTGATGGCCGGAGAACCGTCCGGAAGTGTGGTGTAGTACCGGAGGACCGGTGCGCACACTTCCTGCCCTGATGTCGGGTCCTCGAAGCATTCGTCCTGGAGCCGCCAGGTGCGGTTGTCGTAAACGTACTTGTTTCCTTCGTAGAAGACGGCATGTGTAGTGGCGCTGAAGATCTCGTCGCTGGTCTTTCCCTCGTATCGACGTTTTGATATTCCGAAGCGCTGAGCGAATGCGTTGTTGATCAGGTATGTCGGGAACTGGACGACGCCGTTGATGTCCTCGATGCGCTTGATAGCCACCGGAAAAGGGCTGGCGTCTATATCGTCCTGCAGCCAGTCGTTGAGATTAACCTCACGCCCGATGATGGCCTTGAGCGCTTCGACCTGCATCGTCAGCTGCGCAATCTTCAAGTCCTTTTGAGCGCTGTGCTCGCGGATCTCGGTCAGTTCTTTGTTGGCCGACTCAACTAGATTACGCAGAAGCTTCACATCTTCCATGACCAGATCGAGACGCTTAACATCATTGGAGTCAAGCTGACCCATGTAGGTGAAGAAAGCCGCAACGATGATGCCCATCGCTCCGATTACCTTGGCGATTCCGACTAATGCAGATCGCCGATCCTGGCTCTCTTCGGGAGAATCATTCATCAGTACCCTTAATCAGTCGTTATCGCGTGCTGCAATGGCGGCTTGGTACTCCGCACCATGGGCCAGCAGATCCGCCCTCGCCTTCTCGATCAACGCTGACACCTCATCGGTGGAGATATCCCGGCCTTCAGCAGCAGCCTGAGCGAACAGAGCGCGCAACTCCTGAGCATTGGCCGTCAGTTCGAGTACAGCCCTGCCAGCAGCGTTGATGGCATTGAGTGCGGTAATGGCCGCCAGTAATCCTGATGTGCTCATCGTTGCGCCTCCAGTTCGATCTGTAGCTGTTCGAGCATGCGAAGGGCGCGCTCAAGGTTCTCTGCCGCCATTTCAGGCTGTGCTGCAGCGATATCGTTCGCCGTGTTGAGCATATCGGTCACAAGCAGCAGCTGAGTCTTCAGCGCATCAGCCTTTTCTGGCGTGATGTAGCCGGCCTTGAAGCCTTCGTATATCGCTACGCCAAGATTGGTGACCATCTGAGTGGCCACGGCGTTGGATTGGTTGAATGTTCGCGGCTCAGGCGGCATGAGCGAACAGGCGCCGAGCATCAGCATCAGGCAAAGCAGGAACGGGGCGTAGATGGCTTTCATTACTTCACCTTCTTGGTAGCTTTGATGCGACCGAAGTAGGCAGCAAGGCCGCCCGCAGCGGTCACAATGGCCGTGACCAGTTGAATGATGCTTTCCTGCTCGTCCGGCTCAACTATGTAGCCACCGATGCCGGCCAGCGAGGCCAGGATGACCACGACAGCAGCAATGATCGTCTGCGAGTGGTGCTTAGGCTTGCTGGCCTGCATTTCGCCGTTCGCCATAGGGCAGCTCCTTCGGTTTGTAGTGGGTGCCAACGTAGTGTTCGATGCGCTTGCAGACGAGACACTGACGGCGGTCTTGATGAGGTAGTGGATTCCAGACGGGCAAATGTGATTCCGTGTGAGCCGCCTCACCATTCAGGCCGATGACGTCGATCGGGCTCACTCTGAATATCTCGGCTGAAACTCGACGTGAATGTGATCGGATTCGAGCACCACATCGAAATGAATATTCAGCTTGGCCCTGATCTGTCGGACGATCTCTTTCGGGCTGACGCCTTTCGGAAGGGTCCATGTGCGAACGTCGAAGGCCTGGCCCGCGTAATGCAGGCTGGTCAGGCTATGCTTGCCGTCCTGACACGAGGTGATGACTGTCGTCTCGACGCCGTTCGCTTCGTAAATCTGGTCAACTACGGTCATGGCGAACATGAGCGCAATGCCATTGGGGATCTTTACAGTGTTGTCCTTGAGAGCCAGCATACGCACCTCCGGAAACAAAAAAGCCCGCACTTGGCGGGCAATCACAACAGCAGGTTGCAGGGAACACGGGGAATTTCGGGCACAAAAAAAGCCGCTGGTTTAAGGCGGCTTTCCTGTGTGCTGGCTATCACACACTATACGAAACAGAATATCGAATATTTTTCAGCCAGTCAAGCAACGCTCATGCAAGCAGGCGCCCCAACTCAGCGTTAAGTTTATCGATGCCCGTCCTGTAGTGTTCGATGTACTCGACAGGCGGCAATCCGGCCAGTCTGAACACGTCTTCCTGAGCCGGCAGAAACACCTCTCGCTTGTCGATCATCGTCCGCTTGCCGAGGTATCGCTCGACCAGGCACAAGGCCGCTATCTGTTCTTCCTGCAAATGACTCATCATCGATGCAGCGGCGAGGAAGTCGACGGGTATGGGTGCCAATCTATCCATTACAGCCGACACCGTGTCTGGCATGTATCCTGAGCCACGCGGGATCTCCCCGAGGAAGTCCTGAATCATGCCGCTGATCGAACGGCCAGTCGACACCCGCGCCTCGTTGTCCGCCTTCACCTCCAGAAACTCGATGTAGCAGCCGATGAAATACTTTGCGTCCTTTCGGTACTTCTTGGTCCGGCCAAAGAACAAAGTTTTGATCATGCGCTACTCCTTGATTGGCCTAGGATTGAACTCAGCGAGTCTGATGGTGCCGCTTACAATCTTCCTGCTAGGCTGCTTTTCAGTTATGGCAGGCTCGACGGTGATCATCGGCTTGAGATAATCGGGCGTTATGCGTTCAGTTAGAAGCTCTGTATTCTTGAGGATCTGAGTCAGAAGTTGACTTTTCAGCGTGCCTATTTCCACCCTCGCCTCCTCCAGCTCAGCCTTTGTTCGCCGCTCAGCTTGCAGGAGATGTGAAACGAACTGCTTGTATGCGCTGATGACGGCCTGAGCACGCGCCAGATCATCGCTAACCGGTGCAGGCGCCACCTCATCCCTGACCGCATCCCGCAGCGCAGGCTTCCCCGTCCTACCATCCACCGAAGTCTCAGCAAGCCTGTTTGCGCGGCTCAGTGCATCGTTTTTATGTATCATTTCGCTTCACCTTTTTTCGGCTTGATCTGATCCTTCGGCTTATCGATAACGAGGGTTCCGTGCTCGTCCGTTGTGTAGTCTATTGCGGGCTTCTGGTCTGGCAGCTGGCGCAGCAGTTTTAGGCGTTCGGCTTTGCGGGTCACCGGTCACGCTCCCGTAGGGGTCGACCAAAGTCATCGACCTTCTTGAGATACTCTTTGAACCACGCCATATTCTCATCTGCCAGCTTCTTGTCGGCTTCGAAGTCCCTCCGCTTGCAGCCGCCCAGCTCCATCATCGCCAGCAGACACCAAGCAGCATGCGCCAGATGCGGCAGGCCAGATTCCTCGTCGTTCTTCTGGTGAGCGGATGCCAGCATGTGACGATAGGCTGCATCCCTGTACCGCTCGATGCCGTTCTCGACCTTGCGCCAGTTGTCGGGTGCGTACTTCTTGGCGCCGAACGTGGTCACCTTGGCGACTTCGGTCAGGGCGCGAGAGAAGCCGCTGATCATCAGGCCGGTGCGCGGTTTGTCGGTGTCGAACTTCATCCCTTGGCCTTTCTCAGGCCCGTAACACGTCTCACACAGCATTGCCCCTGAAGGCATCTTGATCGTCAACTCGCCAGGCTTGGCTATGTATTCGCAGTGATCGCATTTCATTCTTCGTCTTCCTCATCCTGCTCATCTTTCCGAAACCGATCCGCAACACAGCTGCAAACCAGGTGGCCGACGATCAACGTGCAGAGCCAGATGGTTTGAGCTGTGCTGAACAGTCGTTTCACGCACCCTGCCAGCGCGCTACTTTGAGAGGCTGGGGTCCGGTCTTCACGGATTGATCAGTGATGAATCCACTACCCTGGTTCTGCTCGGTTGCTCGCAGATACTCGTTCTCAACCTTGGCGCTGTTGACGATGGTCTGGGCTACGCCCGATATCGCCTTCGCCTGGTCGACGGTGATCTCCCCCGATTTCAGTTTTTCCATGACGTCGAAGAGGCTTTCTCTCAGATCGGTGATTGTCTTCATGCTGCTGTCCTTTTTTCTCTCTTGTTGATCTGTCGGTTGAGTGCCCCGATCAGTTGTTTCGCTGCCGCTATTTCTGGTGGCAGGTTGTGGATTGTGTTTCTCGACATCAGTTCGGCGCGGCTGATGCACTCAAGGTTGTCGAGGCTGATGTTCTGCCTGTTGCCGTCACGGAAGACCACTGCATGCCCCTTCGGTAGCGGACCGTTCACCGCTTCCCAAACGAGCAGATGCACGAACCGCCAGCGCCGGCCAGTCTCGGAGATCTTCCGCTCGAGGTAGCCATCTTTGCTGACACGTTCGGTACCGATGGGCTTCCAGGTGTGAGGCCGCTGTCCCTTCTTGAACTGGGTCTCAGCTGTTCGGCCAGTGGACGGCATGGACTTGCCCGCATTCCAGGATGTGCCGCCTGCTTTGAAGTGGCCCGGCCCAGTCGCCATGTACTCGGCCGACTTCTTCAGTCCGAGCGTGATAGCTCTGTTCTTCACCGCTGACCTGGTGCGACCGAGGACCGCCGCAATGGTTCTATCCATAGTGTCCGGATGCATGGCGCGGAGGATGGCGTCGTCATCAGCTGACCAGGACTTCATGCTGCGACCCTCTTGGCTTGCGCGGGCTGTTTTTGGACCTCGCTCACCGTCAAAATCACGTAGCCTTGAACGGCATAGAATTTCATGAAGTCGCCCTCTACGACCTGAGCATCGTCTTGATAAACAATGCCGTTCAGCGCGTCCTTCAGCGCTTTCAGAACGTTGTCCACATCAGGCTTCACGGTCGGCGCAATAAGCCCATCAAGCGCATCCCTCTGCTTCCACTTGGGCCATGACTCAGGCACCTTGAAAGCGATGGCCGTGCTCAACTTCACAGGCATCTCAGTAGGTGGCCGACCTTCCATGGCAAGCTTTGCCTGGATGGCGACGTCGCGTTCGTAGCATCGGGTTTTCTCGGGCGTGAAATGATGGCCATTCTTCGTCGACCTGGCTCTTGCCTTGCCGACTGGATCAAACTTCAAATGAAGTGAGCAAACTGTCTTCATGACTGATCTCCTACAGGACAACAGCAAGAAAAGAACGGGGACGAGTCACGGCCACATACAACGCTCGATTGAAATCGAACGGGCCGTTGGTGCTGCGCTGCAGCATCTTGGCCAGATCGTTGTAGTCGACCAGGGCTGTGTCGAAGGTTGAGCCTTGGCTCTTATGGGTAGTAAGTGCGTAGCAATGCCGCAGGGGTGCGAACGCCTTACGCAGGGCCCAAGCCTGATTGCTGGCCTGCTTTGCCTTGACCTCGATCAGTGGGGCCTTGCCATCGCCTGCCCGCGTCAGAGCCTCAGCTTCTGCTTTGTACTGCCGCCATGTCTTGAAGTAGGCCGCCACCAGGGCTTCGGCTTCGCCTGCATCTGCAGGGAAGTAAGCAGTGACGAGTGCGCCGGTATCTCGACGCAGTGAAAGCTTGTAAGCAGCGATCTCGCTGTACCTTGGGTGACGCTCCTCGAGGATGGCCTCAAGCTTCAATTCTTCCGATGTGAAGATGTCTGCTTTCAAACCAGATTCGCAGATGGCCTCGAAGGCCTGATGAGCAATTACTCGCTCACCCACGGCGAATATGCAGCCACCATGGATGCCGTGAAGTGCTTCGTGGATGTTCCGATTGAAGTGTTGGACCTTCAGGTTGGTGTATGCCAGCACCCGAGCATCCCGACCAGAGCGCTGTTCATCCACCGCCCAGGCGATTAGGGTCTGTGCGCCACCGTGAGTCACACAGGCCGTCACGCCAGCTTCCGGAGGTGGCAAAGAATCATTCATGATCTGAGGTGTGACAGGCTGGTTCTTCTCGATCTCCTGACGGATCCGCATGGACAAGGCGATGATCGGATTCTCAGCGGCCTGGCGCACAACGCGTGACAACACTAGCTTCAGCTGCACCACATCGAAGACCCGAGACTTCTGGCTTTCGCCTACTGGGGGCAACTGCGCGCTGTCGCCCACAAAAAGGACTTTGCAGTTGCGACGTGAGTTGACCGTGTAGCCAAAAATTTCCTTGTTGATCATCGAACACTCATCGACGATCAGGAGGTCATATTCGTGAACGGTGCTTTCGGCTTCTCGCTTGCAGTCCTGGCTACCATCCTCGAGCTCCTTCATTCGAAGACCGAGAAAACTGTGGATGCTGCCAAAGGAAGCGCCGACGTCTGCGCCGATCTTCTCCTTCAGCACGCCGACGGCTTTATTTGTTGGTGCCGCAACAGCCACCTTCAGACCCTCATCCCTGGCAAAGCACACCAGGAGATTCATGAGCGTTGTCTTTCCCGTGCCCGCGTAACCTACAAGCGTCATGACTTCTTCTTCCAGCTTGTCCTGGACGAAGGCGCACATTGTCTTGAAGGCTGCGCTCTGATCTTCTGTGAGCTGGACAGATCTGCCATCAAGGTCGATCGATAGGGGTTGTTCCGCTGCTGCTGCCTGCATTTTCTCGCTCCTGATGCGATGGTTTGCCCTGTCTGATGAAGTGTCGAGGGCTTTTCTAAGCGTCGAGAATCGATTCTCGACGCTTTATCTGGCTTAAGTGCCTGTAAACCGGTTCTTTTTATGAAGTGTCGAGAGTGTCGAGCGTCGAGCCATATAGATTTTCATTTAAATAAGAATATTTCCTCGACACTCTCGACGCTTCGAGAGTAATTCTTATTTTTCAATCGTTTAGGTGCTCAAGAAGTGTCGAGAATGCCTCTCGACACTTCCTCGACACTCTCGACACTTGAGTTTTTCTTGATTTCCTTCAGGTACTTAGCTGCCACGAGAACTTTGCTGTCCTTGCGAGCGCCTTCCTGTTCGTGGATCTCCTGGTCAGAGATCAGCACTTCGATCATGTCGCTGCGCTTGTCCTTCGACAGTTTTCGATAGGTCCAGCAGACGCGGGTGAGGTTTCGGAGGGTTATTCCCTCAGGGCCTGCGTCGTTAATTTGGGCCAGAATAGATTGGTAGGCATCGAGCTCACCGCCATCACTCGCGCTGACAGCGAAGTTGTCTACAAAAGCACGGAAGTGATCGAGCACGTACTGACCTGACCAGGTGGCAAGATCGGCGGTGATATTGGCTGCATCTGGACTGGCCCAGGCGGCGAACACAAGTGCGAGACGTCGCATTGATTGGCGGGCCCCGGAAATAAGCGGCACAAGACGACGGTCGTCCTCGGCCAGTGCTTCCAGGTGGTAGTCGTATTCAGCAAACTGCTCAACAGCACCAGTCGATACTGTCGCGCGCTTTGGCTCTGGTCTCAGGCAAGCCAACTTGAGTTGCATGAGCTCGCTCCCGAATGGCGTGCTCTGCAGGCGCTTTACCAGATCCTTGATATCTTCTGAAACGCTCTGCTCAGTTGGGTCCGGGTTCTGCACAGCGTCCCCGGCCTCAACAATCAGCATCTGCTGAAGAGAACCGCGGCCAACTTCTGAACGCTTAAGCAGGCCTGCTAGCTGGTCCTCGGCTATGAATGCAAGTAGTCCAATGGCTGGCTTGTAGATGATGCGCTCTGACTCATCCCGTTTGATGGCATCGACGTCCGGATCGATATAGATGTCGTTGGCTGTGTAGGTGTCGGCGATCGCGCCGAGCGCCTGGTCCAGCACACCGGATGGTTGGCGTCTGGCAAAGCTGATCATCTGGCCGTAATCGTCAGCAACATAGAAGCAGACAGGATGCCGCTCCAGCGTCCGATACACGGCACTTGCCGTATTCATGCGCGTGCCGCGGATCAGCTTTGTAAGTCCGCACTCGGCAAGAAACTTGTGAGTGAGCGTTTTGAGCGGACGGAGCTCACCGATGCTGGGCGCCAGAACACCCATATAAAGGTGAGCGTGATCGCCTCGTTGGCTGGCGTACTGCCTGGCCGCAATGGATGAGGCCAATGAAATGGTGGCGGCAATCACGGCATGGGGGTTGTAAGTATGCAGCTGGCTCTTCATCCAGCTGGCAATGTGATCAAGCGCTGGTACCGGAAGCCGGCGCACTGGAATGGCGACCGCGTCGACGGTCTCGAAGTTCCGCCTGGTCATCTTGGCGCGCATAGACGATATGTACTCGTCCTCAACTTCCTGCCGGACGACTGCGACGTTCACCCAGCCGCCCTGTTGTGCCAGCGCGAACACGGTACCGATGCCAAGGCCGCCGCCTGCTCGAAACGTGCGCCACTTCTTGCGCGTCTGATTGGCCTGATATTTGTCGGAGCCCTTGCTCCACTCATCCCACAAACCGAATGCCTGATTGCCGGCCTCGGTTGAGTGCAGCGCTTGGCCAACCTTGATCCAAAGCTCGTATTCGTCCGGATCCAGATAAGACAGCGCCGATCTAAGATCCTGCACCTGTTCCGGCGGCAGCCAACCTGATCCACTCAGGCTCACGATCTCGGCAGTGGGCGCCGGCGCTACGCTTTCAAGCATCCAGTCTGGAGCTTGAGCGATCTCCTGGTCTGGATCGAGCAGACTGCTAGAGGCCTCCCACTCATACTGCTGGCCTGACTGGTGCAGAGACGGCTCAACAATGGCGTATTTGCCCGGGTTGAGGCTGTCGATACCGGCGCCGAGCTTTTTGAGCTTCTGCCCTGCTGGTACGCGGAAGACGAAATGCTGCCCGCCCCCGCCTGTCGTCGCCATGGGCGTGTCGGGAAAATTGCCGTGACGATCCAGGAGGTCTTCAAGCGTCAGGTGGCCGTCGTGTCGAGGATCAACGTCCACGATTGCCAGACCTTCCTGCACGGCATAGCCAAGGCCTGCGATCTGGGCGAAGTGTTCGAACCGTGGGCTGAACCAGGTATTGATCTGGGCGGGATCGGTGGTCGAATCTTTCAGCCCATGCTGCGTCAGGGGAAATTTTGAGATGCTGACCGGAAAGACAGGATGACCGAGCGCGGCATAAGCAAGTGCCGCCTGGTGGAGTTCGGCCAGATGCTGGTCGCGGCTCGATGCTGGCACAGTCATCACGAGCGCACTGGGCCAAATTTGGCCTTGGGCCGGGCAAAACGGGTGATCGCGCCTACATCAGTCATATGACGTCGAACCACCATGGAAAGATATTCGTCAACGCTGACGCCGTTGTTGGCTGCTAACGTCTTTATGTGGGCCTGCTCCTCGTCCGTGAGCTCAGGGTGAAAAGAATTATTCGGACGGTTAGGTTGCACGGCTACCTCTAATGAATGCTTGGCGGTGATTCTTATTTTTGGCCCGTGTTTGGCTACGCGGATTGGCGCACCATTTGAGGCTCTTCCACGTTGAGGGACTCCAGGTGGTGACGAACGATCTCCGCGAGATATGTCGCAGCCTGCTTCCTATGCAGCTTCGCCAATGCCTTCACCGCATCGGCCTCGTAATAGTCCAGATTGACTCTGAACCGCTGTTCCTTCCTGGCTTTTGGATCGTCGTGACTCATGAGTTGCGCCTCCTATGCGGCTTGGGTTTCAGATGTAGGGTTTGGATAAAGGTCGGGACGAAGGTCCCGGCACTTGATGCTTCCGTTCGTGACATTTTCAAGCTGGATTGCTCGTTCTGCCGGAATTTGGGTGGACATCCATTTACAGACAGCCTGGGGGGAGCAGTCCAAGAGCTCAGACACTCGTTTAGGTCCTCCCAGTTGTTCGATAGCCTCTCTAAGCATAACAACCTCCGGTTTATATTATCAGTAATAGTACACCTCCGGTTTATTCCATTTCAAGCACTTTACCGCTTTAATTAACCTATGGTTGATAAAAATTTCTCAGAACGCATAAAACTCGCAATCGCTGTAAGTGGCAAAACCCAGGCGGCCATCGCCGAGGCCATAGGAATTACCCCTCAAGCTGTTAGCAAGCAAATTCGCAAGGGGGTCATGAAGCGGGAAAACATTGCGAAATTTGCTGACGCCACGGGCGTCTCGTTTGCGTGGCTGCTGTCGGGGAATGGCAGCCGTCACCAAAAAGACCCGGAGACAGTTGAAGATCTGGCGAGATCGCTTGGAGAGCAGATCCTGAACTCGCCACAAGAGGTTCAGGATCTGGTCTTGATGCTTTTGACAAAATATAAAAACGACGAGCGCACTGGCGCTGAAGTGGCCAAAGCTATCAAAGCTTTAGTGGCGCAGATGCCTGGTTAGGAGGTTGTTAGGTTGAGCTGTATCCCACCATTCACGCCTTACGGCTTCCTCCCTCCTGGCGTCTATGACGTAACTTTCGGGGAAGCTGAAGAGAAATTTGCCCACAATTCCCTGCGATCGACCTTATGGGCGAATCTCCAGACGGTCTTGGATGTTATAAAGAACGAGACCGATGGGAAGTGCTATCCTTTGGTCTTGGGAGGAAGCTTTGTATCTACCATAGTCGCTCCTTCCGATATTGATGGCGCCATTCTTATTGATGGTGTCAGCCAATATTCGCGCTGGACGACCTCGATCTTCATGTTGAAGCGAGGGGAAGAATGGAGGGAGCTTTGGCATGTTGACCTCTATCCCAGCGTGGCAACTGCAAATGATTTCTCGAAATTTTTTCAATATGTCGGTGTTAAGCATGCCCACGAAAAGAACTTGGGCCCAACAGATCGAAGGGGCGTTTTGAGGATCCGCGAATGGTAGATAAAGCCTGGCGTCATCAGACTCATAAGCGCGCAAGTTTAGTATTTCAGCAATATAATAAGCTGTTAGAATGCGCCCCATCCAAAGAAGCTATTTTAGAATTCGAAAATAGTAGTGGTAATCGATTCTTTGAACTCCTTGATAAACTATATGGCGAGGAATACCAGCTTGCCCGACTAATGGACTCTTCTGATTTAGTATTTCATGCCGAAGGTCCAGCAGCTAAAGATTCAGCCCCTCAATTAAAAGCTTTAAACTGGTTAACTAAATCAGCAGAAAAAAGTTTAAGGTATATCGGGGAAAGTATATTTGATTCTGTAGGTGCGTCTGATGGTCGCAAGTTGTCACAGAAATTAGATCTCCGTTTAACAGGCATGGCGCCTGGCAGCATGTACATGGGCTTCTCATTAGCTGATGGCGGGCATGACGATTTTGATAGCCTGTTCGACGAGTCGCATCAACAGGTCATAGACCTCTTGGTAGAAGCTTTCTCTAAGCTAGCTCTCGTGCCGAATTATATTACGGATGATGATGTCGACCGAGGAATCGGAGAGATATTCCTGGATCCAGCTGTGCGTGATGCTACGTTACTCTCTGTCTATAACCTATGCCCTACTGGTAGGCTTGGTCTTCACACTTTAGATATTACTGGAAAGTCTGGAAGCCCAGGACAACTATCGCAACGGGAGCGAGTTGTACTGAGAGAGTCAATATTTAACCCCGTTATGTCAGAAAGAATTCCGGGAGAGTTTCTTGGGACAGTTCGACAAATAGACTTGGATACAAAAAGATTTCAATTGAGAGGTGTTAAAGAATTAGGAAGCATACGCTGTGTTACTCATATGCCAGATAAGATGCTAAAAACATTGTTAGGGAAAACTGTAGTTCTCAAAGGTTTATACGAAAGAGATAAAAACGGCAAGCCTAAGCTTTTTGAAGTGAGAGAAATAAAAAGCTTTGAAGAGTCTCCTCAAGAAGATCTATATTTTTTTGACCAGTAAATAACAGCTTATTACATTGCACTAACAACTCACTCCACTCGACAACTTACCGTGGAGGGCAGCCCGCATAACGCGGGCTTTTTTTTGTCCTCTAACTGCCGGCGATCTTTTTATCAACCTTGGGTTGACACACATCAACCTTGGGTTTATCTTTGCCTCGTACACACCACAAAGAGGCACACCACATGCACCACCTCACACTCGCTCACACCACGCAAGAGCCCATCCATTCGACCGAGGCCGCTGTCGAGCAATACCTAGGCGCGCGGACCAACTTGCAGATCGCCAAGCAAATCATGGCTGAAGCCGAAGCGGCTTTGATCGATGTTGTTGGCGCCAAGCCAGAAGGTAGCCAGACCTTCACCATCGCTGACAGATACAAGGTCACAACCACCGGCAAGATCAACAGAGCACTCGACCCGAAAGCATGGGCCAAAATCGCCCAGGAGATTCCGGAGCCATTGGCCAAGCGCCTGGTCAAATACAAACCTGCCCTGGATCTGAAAGAGTTTCGCTTCATTGAAAGCAACGAGCCTGACTATTTCCGCCTGATCTCTTCTGCTGTGACCTCGAAGCCCGCAAAGGCCTCAGTCAAAGTCGACGTGGTGGAGGACTGAGTCATGGCAATTTCACTCGGCTCAATCAGCAAGACACAACGCGCAGTGCAGCCACCGCGCATCGTCGTTCATGGCGAACACGGTGTAGGCAAAACCACCCTTGGTGCCACTGCCAATCGTCCCGTGTTCCTTCCTCTCGAGGACGGACTCACGGGCCTAGAGGTCGATGCCTTCCCCCAGTTGACCTCATGGGACGAGGTCAAGGCGGCCATCACCGCACTAACGACCGAGGAGCACAAATTCGGCACAGCAGTCATCGACTCGCTGGACTGGCTCGAGCCCCTCATCTGGGATGCTGTTAGCAAAGCCCACGGTAAGAGTTCCATCGAGGAGTTCGGTTACGGCAAGGGTTACGTCGAAGCGGTCAGCTACTGGCGCGAGTTCCTGGATGCCTGCGACAAGCTGCGTGCATCCGGCATGGCGGTCATCTTGATCGCGCACTCCGAGATCAAGCGATTCGACTCTCCTGACACTGACGCTTATGACCGCTATCAGATCAAGCTTCACCGCATGGCCTCGGCGGTCGTCCAGGAGTGGGCGGATGTGATCGGCTTCGCCCAGTTCGAAACCACTGTGAAAAAGCAGGACACCGGCTTCGGCTCGGTGAAGACCCGCGGCATGTCGACAGGACGGCGATTGCTGCACGTTGTCGAGAAGCCTGCATTTGTAGCCAAGAACCGTTACAGCCTGCCCGACTCAATACCGTTGTCCTGGGATGCCCTGGTCAACGCCATTCAAAACCCAACCACATCCAACCAAGCAGCCTGAGAGGACGCACCCAATGAGTATGTTTCAATTCAATGCAGCCGAAGTCGAACCACAAGAATCACTGGAGCCAGTTCCGGCTGGTGACTATGTCGTCATCATCGAGGACTCAGATCTCAAGGACACCGCCAGAATGGACGGCCAGTACCTCGAGCTCGTGCTCAAGATCATGGACGGACCTTTCAAAGGCCGAATGATCTGGGCTCGCCTCAACGTGGTGAACAAGAACGAAACCGCGCAACGGATTGCGCAAGGCCAGCTGTCAGCTATCTGTCACGCGCTCGGCGTGCTGCAGCTAACAGCAACTGAGCAGCTGCACGGAAAGCCACTCATGGCCAAAGTGACCTATGTACCAGCCAAAGGCGAGTACACGGCCAAGAACGACGTGAAGGGCTTCCGAAAGCTGAACGGTCAGCCACCAGGTCAGCCATCGCAGCAAGCAGCTAATGCACCGCAGCATCAGGCGGCTCCTGCCCATCAACCTGCCCCGGCCGCTCAGGCGCCTATCTGGAATAGGTAGTCATGGCTGACATCTCCCACATCACCCAGCCAACCGTTGCAGCGATAGATGCTGCATGGGAGGCAGAGGGCAATCGACAGAAGGGCCACCGCCCTCACCTGGGCGGCAGCATTATCGGCAACGAGTGCAATCGCGCGCTCTGGTACGGCTTCCGCTGGTGTACTGACAAGTCTTTCGACGGTCGGCTTCTTCGTTTGTTCAACCGCGGCCACGAAGAGGAGAACCGATTCATTCGGGATCTTCGAAAAGCCGGCGCTACAGTCCACGACTGTGACGATCGGACTGGCGAGCAGTTCCTGTTCAAAGCCGTCGGTGGGCATGTGGGAGGCTCCATGGATGGAGTTGGCAAGGGACTGCCTGAGTCGCCAGACAAGTGGCATGTGCTTGAGTTCAAGACTCACAGCGACAAGAGCTTTAAGGCACTTGCAAAGGATGGTGTAGAGAAGTCGAAGCCTTTGCACTTCGCACAGATGCAGTTATATATGCATTGGTCAGGGATCGACCGTGCCTTCTATCTGGCCGTGAACAAGAATACGGACGAGCTCTACAGTGAGCGCGTTCGGTACCAGCAGCGTGAAGCAGAACGCCTGGAAGACAAGGCGCGACGGATCGTGGAAGCGTCTACGCCACCGCCAAGGATGTCGGAAGACCCATCGTTCTACCTGTGCAAATTCTGCGACCACTACGACCTTTGCCACCAGGCGGCCGCTCCTGCGGTCAACTGCAGAACCTGCGCGCACTCGACGCCGGTCATGACTGGCAACGGGCAATGGAACTGCGCCTTCAACGACAGCGTGATCGAGACAAATCGACAGCGCAAAGGCTGCGAGCATCACCTGTTCATCCCGGAATTAATGTGGCACGCCGGCGCTGAAGCGGTCGACGCGAGCGCCCAAGAAAATTGGATCGAGTATCGCCTACCGAACGGTCGAACCTTTCGCAATGGCCCGAAGGCGCCGAGCAGCTATCCGAGCATCGAGTTGATTAACCTGCCGACCGAGATCGCGGCCGAGGAAGGCTTCGAAAAGCTGCGCCTCTCGTTCGACGGATGGGCAGTGTCATGACGATCCACTTGCGAGAGTACCAGCAGGAAGCTATCGACTCGATATACAGCTATTTCGAGTCAGCTGACGGCAATCCCTTGGTCGTTGCGCCGACCGGATCCGGCAAGTCAGTGATCATCGGCGGTTTCGTCAAGGGCGTGTTCGACCTCTGGCCAAGCCAACGGATCCTTGTGGTCACGCATGTTCGGGAACTGGTCGAGCAGAACTTTGCGAAGCTCAAAGAGCTATGGCCTCAAGCGCCGGCTGGCATCTATTCAGCCAGTCTTGGGCGTCGTGATGTGCGCGCCAGTATCGTCTTTGCCAGCATCCAATCCATCTACACCAAGGCCATGGCTCTGGGGTGGTTCGACCTGGTACTCATCGATGAGGCGCACCTCATTCCGGAGGGCGGTGAAGGCATCTACAACCAGTACCTGGCTGCGCTGCGCGAGATCAACCCGAAGATCAAGGTCATCGGCTTCACTGCCACTCCCTGGCGCATGCGCTCTGGCCACCTGATCGGCGACGACACGCTGTTCACCGACGTGGCCTATGACAAGTGCGGCATCCGATACCTGGTTGAGCAAGGTCACCTTTGCCCGGTCCTACCGAAACCGACCCGCACTCAGATCGACACCGCTGGCGTGCAGCTGCGAGGTGGAGAGTTTGTTCAGCGCGCTCTGCAGCAGCTGGTCGACGTCGATGAACTGACCCAGGCGGCCGTGGGCGAGATGCTCGAGTACGGCGGGGATCGCCGATCCTGGCTGGTCTTCTGCACTGGCGTCGACCATGCCTTCCACGTACGGGACGCACTCCGCGCAGCTGGCATATCCGCCGAGACTGTCACCGGCAGAACCCCCAAGCAGGAGCGTGCGCAGATCATTGCCCGGTACAAGGCAGGGTTGGTGCGTGCGCTTACAAATGCGGACGTGCTGACAGTCGGATTTGATGCCCCGGCAACCGACCTGCTCGCAGTACTGCGGCCTACAAGAAGCGCTGGACTATGGGTGCAGATCATCGGTCGAGGCATGCGAACTGCCCAGGGCAAGACTGATTGCCTCGTTCTCGACTTCGCCGGCAACAGTGAACGGCACGGGCCGGTCGATCAGATCGAGATGGGTCGCAAAAAGAAGCGCGAAAGCGGTGCCGGCGCGCCCGTGCGAACCTGCCCGGTGTGCTTTGTCGGTCGCCATGTGTCTTGCCTGGTGTGTGAGTGCGGCTATGAGTTCCCACCACCAGACAATTCTGACCCGCATGCCGGAAGCGCTTCAGACGCCTCTCTGCTGTCGTTTACTGGACCGGCGCACAACGTTCGCGAGGTCAATCTACTGCGCTTCAGGCGGCATAAGAAGCCCGGCAAGCCCGACAGCATCAAGGTCTCCTACTGTTTCTCGCTGATCGAGATCACCAGCGAATGGATCTGCCTTGAGCATCGAGGCATGGCCCGGGCAAAAGCCAAGAGCTGGTGGCGACACTGGATTGGTGGAGAGCCACCAGAGACGACCGATGAAGCACTTGAGCGACTGGGGCCTTCACTCGATCTGGGTCTTCAGCCAGGAATCATCACCGTCAAAAAGAACAAGTATCTGGAGGTCACAGGGTGGACTACGAGACAAGCAGGATAGCCATGCTCGACATGGCGCAGAGCGTTATCGAGAAACTTGGGCCGGTACCAGGGCCTGCAAGTTGCCTCAGATGCGACCACTTCGATGGAAAGAAGCGCTTCTGCAAGCAATTCAACATGGCCGTCCCTGCTGAGAACATCCAGGACGGCTGCCAGGAATGCGAACTGAGGATACCGTTTTGAAATTCATCGACCACCTGAAAGCATTCTTCACCCCTCAGCCTGAAGAGCCAGATCCTAGCCGACCATACCAGGACCTTTCGCCAGAGGAACTGGCCGAGCAGATCGACTACCACGCGAGGATGTGGCTGGAGCTTGTCGAGGAAGAAAACCTTCGTGCTGCGCTGCGAGGTCCAGGATGAGATCCCTCCTCTGCTTCGCACTCCCAATCGTCGGCATGCTCTGCGCCCTGACTGCAGGCCCGACAGCTTTTTTTACCACAGCATTGATCGCCCTGCCATTTGCGCTGGTGGTCTCTTTTTTCAGAGGAGCGTCACGATGACGTCAGAAGATTTCATGAACGGCTTCGAAGCTGGCCGGAGGCAAGGATCAGCCGAAGAAGCGGCGAAGCGTATGCGCTGGCTCGAGCGCGCCATCTTGATCATGGGCAGCATCGCTGGGGTCTCGGCAGTAGCAACTCTGGTGGTTGGGTTTTCGGGAGGTGTGGCGTGAGCGACCTGAGCAGGCGAGTGATCTATCCAGCGACCGATCTGCCGACAGAAGAAGGCGATTACCTGGTGTACCGGGAGGGCAAGGATCAGCCGACTACCGCAACTTTCGATCCTGAAGAAGACGTCTTCTGCACTTACGATGGAGACGTTTACACCGACGTCGAGTACTGGGAAGAACTCCCCCAGTTCGACCAGTCACTGGTGATCGGAGTTGCAGCATGAGAACAGAAATGGACGAAAGCGTCCTCGGCATCAATCGGCGCCAGGATGACAGCGTTCACGCAGAGGTGCTCAGCGCCCTGCAGGACGGCGCAACTCTGCGCATTCATCCGAAGATTCGGAGGGCTGCCGTCGAAGGCCTGGACGAGAAAGACCTGCGCAATGGCCGGACTGTCACCCTGGCCTATATCCATCGACTGCAGAAGCAGGGTCTGCTGATGGAGGTAGCTATGTACAAGTATCGGCTGACCGATCGGGATGGCCTGGAGGGTTTGGAGCAATGAGCAGCCTAGACGACACAACAAATTTCTGCCACCTCTGCGAAACCTACAGCCGCGAGGCTATTGCAGCCAAGGCCGAGGTTCGGGCGCTGAAGCTAAAGGTGCTGGAGTACCGGAAGCAGGCGCTCGACTCTGACAACTATTCGCCTTGGGCGGATATAGCAGCACAAAAGCAGGAGGCCGAGGAAATCCAGAAGCTTGCCTATGAACTTGGAGTGGATCTCGATGATTGATCTATACCCAGCCGTACACCCAGGCTGCACTGATGCCAATTGCCTGTTCAGAGACAACAGTAAGGGCATGCACACGAATGGTGGCTGCAACTGCGAGCGAGACTTGTCGCGCGGGAATCCAACTGGTCGCGAGGCCGGGCGGCTAATCAGGATTCTGCGAGCCGAGGCTACCAGAGCGCGAGCCTCAGAAATGGAGCTGAAGGCGGAGGTGCTGGAGTTCGCGTGCGACGAGCGATGCGCCATCACGGCCGTCGCAGGCAACGCTACTCGCATGCTGGCAATTGAGCGTGTCGCAGAATTAGACGCAAGGATCAAGCAGCTCGAAGCCGAACTGAGCGGAGGTGGATCGTGAGCAACTACGAATGTACACCTGAGCGTTTTGCGAAGGATGTTTCAAAGCATGTTATGACCGTTGAGCTGGATCAGGGCTGTCATCGATCACTGCTGTTCAAAGAGCCCGGCTGTATAACTCAATACTTCCGGCTCAACACGTGGCCGGGGCACTTGGCTATATCTGGCGACATGGGATCATTTGTCTTCTCGCGCACTCACGACATGTTCAGTTTCTTTCGAAACGACAGCGGCGGAATCAACGTTGGCTATTGGGTGGAGAAGTTGATGGCGACGGATGCTCAAGACGGACACAGAGAGTTCGACGGGCAGGTCTTTAAGAGTCGAATCGTAGAGGAGTTTCGCAGTTATTGGGAAGGGACCTCTAACTATGAAGACAGGAGGGAGTGCTGGCAAGCTGTTCGCGAAGACCTGCTGGACATAGATTTTCAGCACGAGCTTGAAGCGCGAAACGCTGTAAATGAGTTTAGCCACGGCGACCTGTTCGTCGACTTTTGGGAAACCAGGCTGACCAAGCCAACCTACCGTTTGATATGGGCCATGCGAGCAATCGTCTGGGGTATCCAGCAATACGATGAGGCGACCAAGGCAACTAGCGAGGCGGCTGCATGACAGCTGAAGCCTACCCTCTCCACTGGCCGGACGGCTGGCCACGCTGCAGCAGTCCTGACTATGCCCGTTTCAAGATCACACCTGGCCGAGCTCGCGATGAACTGTTCCAAGAGCTCGAGCGACTGGGCGCCGAGCACATCGTGCTTTCGACGAACATTGAACTGCGTCTGGATGGTTTGCCATACGCGAACCGCCGGCCGCCCCAAGATGAAGGCGTCGCAGTTTACTTCCAGTACCAGGGGCAGGCCATGGTCTTTGCATGCGACCGATGGAAGGGCGTGCACAACAACATTCAGGCCGTGCGCAAGACTATCGAAGCACTGCGCGGCATCGAGCGCTGGGGCGCGTCCGACATGCTTCAGCGGGCGTTCGCTGGGTTTGAGGCATTGCCAGACTTCAGCGAGCGTTCATGGTGGCTGGTGCTTGGTGTCAGCAGGACCGATAGCCCGGAGGCTGTTCGAACGGCATACCAGACGCTCCGGAGCCGACACCATCCCGATCGCGGTGGCGATCCAGAAGACTTTCGCCAGATCCAGCGGGCTTGGCAGACCTATCAGGAGCATAGTTGATGAGCATTAAGCGCAGACTAGAAATCGAACTACAGAAAGCCCGGAGTGCGTTATCGAGGAACTGGAAAAGAGGATCGGCGAATGACTACTGAGCTGAAGCCGTGTCCTAATCCGGCGTGTGGGCGGAAAGTCCCTGAAGTGACTAGCTGGGAAAGTCCCGTGTACAACAACAGCACCAACTACCAGGTTGAGTGCCCCGCCTGCGAGACAGCTGGCCCTGCTGGCGCTCCGCGAGAGCTGATTGTAAAGATGTGGAACGCCCTACCCCGAACACCCCAGCCCACGGACCGGGATGCTGAAATCGAGAGTTTGGCGCGTGAGCTGTTCGGCAGAAACTTGGCCGGTACTGATGTGTACATGACATCGCGGTTTGTCAGTGATTGTTTCGAGGGTGCTGAGGCATTCGTTCAGTGTCGCGATGACTGGCGTGCGAAGAGGGCGGCAGGATGAGCGAGCGCAAGATTTACCAGGTCAGCGTGAAGCCACCGACTGAGTATGGTTTTTATATAGTCTATTTCAAAATGCCGGACGAGACATTCAGCGCGGGGCTGCTGTACGGCTTTAACAATGGCTACTGGTGGGATGCAGAAGAGCGGCCCAGGGAGGAGTTGCTTGATCTGGATTGCGACCCGGAATACTGGGAGGAAGTCCCGCAACTCGATCAAAGGTTTGTTGTAGGAGGTGCTGAGTGAACACTACTGAAATTCTAAAGCTCGAAGATCTTGAAGAGCTCACGGGTGCCAAGCAGGCCTCGAAGCAGGCCGAGGTGCTTACGCGCAATGGCATCTACTACATCGAGCGCCTGGATCGTTCGATCGTCACCACCTGGTACCACGTGAACCACCCCACCACCTTCGGCGCCAGCAACGACCAGCCCGACTTCAGCAAGGTAGGCTGATGGGAAGGCCTCGCAAGGAAGCGGATCGATGGATGCCGGCGAAGCTTTACCGCGGCAAATCGGCCTATGAGTACAAGCCAAAGCCTGGCGTTACAATCAGGGTCTGTTCGCTCGATGCGACGAAGCCCGCCGTGCTGCGCCAGTTCGCTGCAGCCTACGAACAGTTCCACGCCGTCGACGGATCGCTGACTGAAGTCGTCGAGCTCTACTTCAAAAGCGAGAAGTACCTGGCGCTCGCCCTGCAGACGCGGAAGGATTACGCGAAGTACTGGCCGAAGCTGAAGCCGGTGTTCGGCCACGTCAATCGCAACAACATCAAGCCGGAGCATATTCGCCGCTACATGGACGTGAAGGGCAAGACATCAGAAACGCAGGCCAACCGCCATCACTCGTTTCTGTCTTCGGTCTACACCTGGGGATTCCAAAGAGGGTATGTGACAACGAACCCCTGCAGGGGCGTGTCGAAGTTCAAGGAAGCGCCGCGGGAGAAGTACATTGAGCAGGCGGAATACGACGCTGTGTACTCGAGGGCGCCGATCGCCGTTCAGGTAGCCATGGAGATCAGCTATCTGTGCGCGGCTCGTCAGGGGGATGTGCTGAGGCTGAAGAAGAATCAGCTGCTCGAGGAAGGGATATTCATTCGCCAGGGGAAAACTGGAATGAAGCAGATCAAGGCATGGACGCCAAGGCTTCGGGCAGCGATCACGCTGGCGGCTACCATCGAGACGAAGACGAGCTCGATGTACGTCATTCCGACCAGGTCAGGAACTGCTTACACCTCCGATGGCTTTCGCTCGATCTGGCACGACGCCCGGGAGATCGCGCGCAAGGAAACGCAGCTGCCATTGGCCTTCACATTTCACGACATCAAGGCCGCTTCGATCAGCGACTACCAAGGTGACAAGCAGCGCTTCTCTGGTCACAAGACAGCGCGCCAGGTGCAGATCTATGACCGCAAGGTGCCGGTGGTTGATACGCTGCAGGAGCCCGAAAACCTTCGGAATATTACGAGGGGGGAAAGCGGTAAGTAATTGAGAAAAAAGGAATAGTAAAAGCGTTTTATATTCCGACGTCCAGTTGTAAATAATTGATAAATAACGATGCGCCAGAGGATTGAAAATCCTCGTGTCCCTGGTTCGATTCCGGGTCTGGGCACCATTCTTATAAAGCCTTTGATTCTAGAAGGTTTATCCAAGATACTACACAGCATAACTCCTTAGCCTTTCGCCAACTGGTACAGAAAGGTGGTACAGGATGAGTGTAATGGCACAACCTTCGAAGCATCCAATAAGTGGAGTTTTCTACTTCCGTCGTGAGGTACCTGAAGCTATTCGGGGCATTCTCAATAAGCGGGAATGGAAGGTCTCTCTCCGCACCAAAGAATTATCAGAAGCCCGTCTCCGCTTTGCAGCTAAATCTCTCGAATGCGAGGAATGTTTCTCCGCTGCCCGTGATCAACTCGCTGGAAAGTCCCGACTGTTATTGGCGGATGCCCCCAGGCTGGCAGACCAGTGGGCTAAGGCAGAAGTAGACTCCTGGGAAACGGAGCCGGAACGTATCGATGCCTTTCTGGTGTCCTCAGAGAGCGGGCTCGACTCCGCTTCTGAATACGTCGATGGCGATACACCCCAAACTCGAGCATTAGCCGTCTTCAACTTAGTGGAGATCTATCTGGCGGATCGTCGTCTTCCTGTCCCCTCTCAGGCTGAACCGCTGCGATACGCTCTAGTGGACAGCTTTTTCTACAGGTGGATAAGCGTCTGCGATCTGGCATTCCAGAGAAAGCGGGGCAACTGGAGCAGTCATATTGATCTACCTCTTGCCGAAACCCCGCTTGCTGTAGAGCGACAGCGTGTGGAGTTGGCTCAGCAGGGGCCTACGCTAACAGCCGTATTTGAAAAGTGGGCTGAAGACAAGCTGGCCTCGGATGGTCGTAATCGCAGCACCGTCAAAACGGTAGCTGAGTTCAAGACGGTCATCATTCGTTTCACTGAGCTGTTCGGAGATCTCCCGGTCATCCAGATAACCAAACCTGTGGTTCAAGATTTCCGCCTTAAGCTTGGGGAGATACCGGTCAAAGGTCAGGGTTTAAGAGGCCTCACAGCTCTTGAGCTGATTTTAAAGGCTGAAGCCGAGAACTTACCTACCGCATCTCTTGGCACCGTCAGAAAGCAGCTCAGAGCCCTTTCGACCATCCTCTCGTTTGCCAAGAAACGGCTAGGGGTCCTTCAAGAGGAACCTGTGGCAGCATCTGGGATTATCGGGCAGTTGCTGAAGTCGGCCAAGAGGGCTGATGCGAGCGAACATGGAGACAAAGAGTACTCCTGGGCAGATCTGGTCAGCATCTTTAAAAGTCCGATCTATTCCAAAGGATGGAAACCACCAATAGCTGACTATGGTGAGGCGTTCTATTGGCTTCCACTGCTGATGGCTTATACGGGGGCAAGGCGAGAGGAATTGACGCAGCTAACAGTAGACGATGTCCGTCAGGACGAGACTACCCAGGTCTGGCACCTCTCGATGCGTCCGACAGGGGATAAGAGCATCAAAACGGAAAGCAGTAAGCGCAGAATCCCGCTGCACCCAGACTTACTAGAGCTCAACTTTCTTGCTTATAAAGACAGCGTGCCCGCAGAGGGCCGACTCTTTCCCAAGCTCCGTTTCCATCCTACCGAAGGGTACGGTCATAACTATGGAAAGCGATGGAAAGAGTACCTCCAGAAGGTTGCCAAAATTGAGTCCAAGGCTGACCCTGTTCACGGCTTCCGACACACTTTCAAGTCGCTCTGTCGGGAGGCTTACATACCTCGTGAGGTGCACGACTGGATCACGGGCCATGCAAACCAAAATGTTGGAGACACCTACGGACAAAATCCCCTAATGAGAATGAGCGAAGAGTTGAAGCGCTTCCCCAGTATCGCCAGAGCTGCTGGTTTGATTCGAGATCAAGATGAGGGATAGGTCCAACCTAACAGGGTCCCTCAGGGGGCCTTGAGCAGTTATCCAGTCTGGCTAGGGAGGCGGGACTACTACCCCCGAAAGACCCGCAAGCTGATTGAGACTGAAAAATAAAGTACACCCCCAGGCAGCCAGCTCTATCTCTCCGCACAGTGGACCGCTTGAAGGATCTTATTGGGGAATAACTATGAGCATGAACGCGATTGTTTCTAAGAATGCACAGCTAACTATGAGCAGTCGCGAGATTGCTGAGCTGACTGGTAAGCGCCACGACCATGTGTTGGTGGATATCCGCAAGATGTTGGCTGAGTTGGAATTAGCTCACCCGAGTTTTCGGGGCAGCTACACAGATACCACTGGCCGTGCTCGCCCTGTCTTCAATCTGCCTAAGGATCTCACTATCACGCTGGTCTCTGGCTACAACGTCAAAATGAGATACGCAATCACTAAGCGGTGGATGGAACTAGAGGAGAGAGTGGAAGCGCCAGAACAACTCCCTAACTCCTTCGCTGAGGCTCTCCGCTTGGCTGCTGACCTAGAGGAACAGAAGCAACTTCTAGTCTTGGCTAACACTGAGCTGACTCACGAGAGAGATGGCTTGTCTTCAGTAGTAGGAAAGTTTGACCACTCCCTTACTAGGTACGCTAGGACACTCCCAGGAGTGAATACTCAGAGGATCAAGCGGGATCTTAAGGAGGCTGGCTACCTGGCAATATCTGCAACCACAGCGGCAAGCTCCTGTCCTTTCGGGGTCAGGTAAAGGTTATAGCGTCTACTGTCAGCGGGGTCAGGTCGTGACACGATCAGATCTAGCCCAGGCTTACCGTGACGATCAATGAGAGATAGTAGAGCTATATTCCGAGAGCAAGACGCCTGACTCAAACCAGTTTTTTTCATCAGCGCCTTGACTGTAATTCCAGGGGTTGATGCAACTTCAAGGAACAAAGCAATAGCTTGTAATTCTATACCCTTCTGGAGCTCACTGAATTTTGATATCACACTATGAGTACGATTAAGTGAAACCTTCTGTTTAATTCTTTTTTCTAACGCTTGCAGAGAGTCTGACTCTTTGCTAACTATTGAGATTATGTTATCCATGTTCTTTCCTATGCTTGGTATGTTGATAGTTAAATAAACGGCACCCTAAACCTCTAATAGATTTATATATAGAGACATAAGATGCCATTCTTGTTGGCGTGTCAGGAGAATGATTTACTTCTAATCAAAACCACTCTAACTCTTCAGAATATAGGTTGTAGCGCCCCTACCTGCGCCTTCGCTTATCATCCTACAGCCCATCTCCCTCAGCTTTAGAGAGAGAAGACTCCCTTCTTTCCGAGCCTGATTACTGATAGATTTCCATCCGCTCAGAGGAATGCTAAGAATGGCTCTGAGAGTTTTTGCTGACCATTGTCCGGTTCCCTGCCCGTTCAGAAATGTGCACAGAGAACTAACCCAATCAGAGCGATGACTCCTCACCCTTGGTGTCGAGGCTGTTTCACGGCTATCCAACTCTAGCGGCCATTCCCACAACCCTTATTCCTGGCATAGCTTTCTTAATGCTGTCGAGAAGTCTATCGCCGCGCTTATCATCACCTAGGACTATATAGCAGTGAGACGTTTCACAGTTACCGTGCTCATCCACTACTCTTCGGATCTGGATTCTATTCATTGCCTGGATAACATCGGCTGCTAATTGGCCGTCTTCGATATCTGTTCTGATATCCGTGTGAATACCATCTGCTCTTTTCTCTGTCGCTTGTAGCCAAGCATCACTTTGAGGCCCCTTTATAGCGCAGTACACATTGCTAGAAGTAATCCTGTCCCTAAAGGGTAATCCCACACAAACGAAGGTGTCACAGTATTGGTAGTTATTCTTGCCATCGAGAGCGCCCCAGTGCCCCCGCATCACCTTGAAGGGCATTTCAAAGGCGGCAAGCTTTGCCTCTACAATCTTGTGCGTCACGATACAAACTAGTGAGTCAGGGGAGATTCGCTCAACGAGATCGGCTCGGAGACGTTCAAGCCGTTTGTCAGCCCTCTTGGTCATAGCGGTCTTTCCTATGCCCTTAACCTTGGCAACGTGGAGAGTGACCTTCCCATATCTTCTAGCAAAGAGCACCGGCTGTATAATCACCTTGTCAGCAAACAGACGGTAAAGAAGATTCTGGCTAGCAGTCGCATCCATCACGACAGCTCCTCGAGCCTCGTCCGGTAACACCAGAGAAGATGTATTGACTGTATGACGTTCGCCCGCCTTGCTGTAGTAGGACCACTGATTCAGAGTCATCTCAGCAGCCTCTAGAGTCTTGTCGATTCTATTGGCTGTTTTCGATCTCTCGGCGGTAGACTCGCGTCCGTGCATTACCCTATCCCACGGGTACTTCCGACACTCTTTGCGGAGGTCAGATAAATCGAAGCCCTCGGGAAGATCAGGTGCAACAGAGTTCATCCCTCTGGTGGCAGTATCGGTACTCTTTGCATTGACTTCGAGAGCAGCCTCTAGCGCCTTCAGGTGCTCCACCTTTCCAGAGAAACGAGGGTCATGCTTGATAGCACTTGGGATCTGCCCTATTGCCTGTGAGAGGAAATCGAGATCAACCTGATAGTGCTTCACTACATCCAGACTCTCATCGATTACCACTAGCTGCCGCCTCCCGTCAAAGCTCCCTGCATAAGCCAGGAATGAGCTGAAGCGGTCTGTGCAACCTTGCGTGTAGGCATCTAGAGAGAGCTCGTAAGCCTTGTGGGTAACTACTAGAACCTGCGTCTCTGCCATTTCATCAGCAGACAGAACACTATCGGAGTGCCTAGCCCTGGCCATCTCTACATCTGCTAGCTTATTTATTGTGCGCGCCATTTCGTCAGCCTGTTCTATCAGTCTCACGACAATCAGAATACCGAAGCTAGGGTCGTGCTTATGAAGCGCAGAGTAGAGGGCGAGTCCCTGAGACTTCCCAGTGCCTGTAGCAGGTTGGAGCACTCTCCACTTATTGTCAGCGGCCTCTGCTTGTTCATTGAAGGTCTGACAGATTTGCCCCCATACCTCTCTGAGGTCTTCACTGGGGCAGTTGCCTAGCTTTTCCCATAGGGAAGTCATGGCAGGTACGAACTTGTCTTTACAAATCATTTTTAGATTCCATAAGTGAGTATCAAACTACCGACAAAGGAATCCCCTGGCACAGCTCTAGAGAGCTACCATTAAGGAGCATTAGCGAGGGTGCGGGAAAGCGTCGGCAGTAGGGATGGCTAGGGCTTTGCGCCTTCACCTAAAACAGAGTCACCTTGAGAGATGACCGACTGAACGAGGAGATTTATGTATTCAATAGGGTGTCTTAATCAGAGGAAACCTTGCGATCTTCTTCCTAAAGGGTGCTTTTATAGCGAACTAAACGGGCAATTCGAGAGGGCGTGATAGCCACAGCCCTCCACTTGTGCAGCCCCTAGGCAATGCGATTGCAGTACAGACCCGTCCCGTTCCAGGCTAGCTCACCAATCTTGGGAAGCCTTAGGTAGAGCTCTCCCACAAACGCCTCCACAGCCAGCCCGCCAACATTCACTGAGAATCCCCATCGGCTTGTTTTAATAGTCATACCCTGCACCTCGTTCGGTCTCTAAGCGGGTGAAAACCACCAGCCACCTTGATCCTAGACAACAACCACGAATATGTAAACTTCTTTTTAAACAATGGCTTACATTCCACATTCGCATCTAATCCCTGTTCGCAACTGATGCAGTCATGCAGCGTCACTGGCTGTCCTAGCGAGCACCCTACGCACTGCGGTAGCTGTCCACTGACCACCCCTAGCGGTAGCTATCCCCTCTTCATTCAACTGCTTCGCTAGCGCGTTGAGGCTGGTTATCCCTGACTCCTTCAATGACTCTATGTGGTGGGCTATATCCGCAGCCCTCTTGTCTGCTTTCTCAGAGACAGCTTTAAGGGCCGCCTTCTGTCCCGCACCGGGCACCAGATGATGGCTGGCCTTCCTATCCCACTGCCCGTCCCTCGCTACCTTCGCCTTGAGTGCTGCCTTAGTTCGCTCGCTAATCAGACCAGCCTCCAGCTCAGCAACAGCCGCCATCTGCTGAAGCATGAACCGTCCAGCAGCTCCTTCAGGTATAGATGGGAAGTCACAGAAGCGGGGGCACCGTTCGCTGTTATCTACCAGCTCCATCAGAAAGGAAGCGTTACGCGCTAACCTGTCCAGCTTGGCGATTATCAAGGTGGCACCATGAAGACGACAGGCGGCCAGCGCCTTGGTCAGCTGTGGTCGAGTGTTCTTCCTGCCACTCTCAGTCTCAGTGAACTCATACAGCGGAGGGTAGCCACCTTCAGCACCTGAAAGGAACTGCCTCACCTTCTCCCGTTGCCCTTCAATACCAAGGCCGCTTTGCCCCTGCCTGTCGGTGGACACGCGGTAGTAGGCGATGTACCTGGGTGATGCTGAGGGCTTAGAGTTGCGCTGGGTCATGTGATCTACACCGATGGTGGCTTTACTGAGACTCACTTATACCGGGGAGCCAGCAGCTATGTCAATCCTTCGTTACGCTCGTAGCCATGTTTTGACACAGGCCGCGATCTGCGGGGTAGAGCCCTCTCCATCGCCAGTAGAAGGCGTAGCCTGAGTATCTTAGGGAGCCCCGCACAAGCCGCCCCTTCATGCTTCTGGTAGCTTAGTGATACCGAGTGGCACCCGCCAAGCAACGCAGAGGGCAGACCAAAGGGACTGCGCAAGGGGACAAGAGTAGCCCCGCCTTGGCAAACTCAGTGGTAAGCCAAGGGGCCGAGGGGGGAAGCGCAAAGCTACCCCTTCCGTTATACCGGCTCGAAAATCTGCTGTGATTTTTCCTGACTATATCCCATCGCTAATGCGTGTCGTGCAGAACAGAAAATGGACAGGAAAGAATTGGAGACTGTCAGTAAAGGAGCAAATACCGGTTACTTCTTCGAGAGCATCCACCAGCTTCCTATGATCAGGATGGCCGCTCCTGAGGAAATACCTGCCAACCCTTGAGCCAGCGCATACACAATACCCGCTAAGAGGATTAAACCAGTGACTTCGTAAGCTTGCCAAGCAGCAACGACAAGAAAGATAACCGCAGGTAGCCAGTTATCCTCGCTATGGTTCAGCAGAAAAGCTGCTGAGACGCATAACCCAGTTGCGATGAGGTAACGAACCCATGGCTTGCGCATTGTCTCATCTTCCTGCGCTTGAGCCTTTGCCATACGTTCATACACAACGGCTTCCGCTTCGTCAGTCAGCACTTCAGTTGTACTGGCTGCCAGGTTTATGAGGCAAAGAAGCAAACCGACACCCCAGACGAACAACGCTGCAAAGGCGTAGTAATCGTCTCCATATTGTCTGCTCATGTCGAGCGACCCCCACCCTATAAACCCGGTGACCATCAAGATTGGCACGGCTGGTAAAACGCGCCATTTCATTAACCTTTGGATGCGAATTGTGTCCGCTTTCCAATAACACTCTTTTCTATAAAGGTGAAAGGCAATGTGGCAAGCCCCCGATACAGTAGACGCCTGACAGCGTTATAATAAC
>TARA_R100000306_G_scaffold15439_12_pt1 | contig 28590 bp, 21 predicted proteins | sample TARA_R100000306 | Tara Oceans TARA_R100000306 (sample SAMEA2620824) | marine metagenome | biome: marine biome (ENVO:00000447); feature: mesopelagic zone (ENVO:00000213); material: "saline water (ENVO:00002010), including plankton (ENVO:xxxxxxxx)" | depth 1000 m | reverse complement strand
GGGGGGGGGGGCACCAAAGAACTGTTATTGTAAGCGTTTTTAATAACGGTTTGATGTCTCAATCCATCATCAGCAGTGATGATGCCTTCAGATAAATGAATTAATTACACCAATCACGACTGGAGTGCATTTCTTAAAGTTCTAGGTTTGGAATACAGCATCAGCTCGCGTTGATATTGTCATGATAATGCCATTACAGAGAGCTTTTTCCAGTTATTCAATTAAGAACGGATATTAGCGTAAAGTCTATTCAGACCGAGCTGAAACCAGGCAGGGTGTGTTTGATTACATCCAGATGTTTTAAAACACCAAACGCCGGTATGGTTATTAATAATGAGTAGTAACCGGTAGACTTTGAAATCGATTTTCGAAGCGGCTATTGTGTATCTAGATCATTGGTGGCGATTCAGTCAGTGTCCTTAGAAACCGGATAGTAAAAATTAGCAATATATGAATGATTTGAAATATTCCCACTTACTTATTAACTGACAATAAGTTATATTAAATCACGGTCTGTTCAGGCCTATTTATCCCTTATTTATTTTAGCCAGGATGCAGTGGAACTGCGTTCTGGTTTTTTTTGTATGTTGAGGTTATTAGCATGACAATTCAGCCTGATATTATCATTACATCATTAGACCTAGAGAGGCTAGAAGTCCTGCTCAGCTCTAGATCAGCTCCTGACTCTCTGCGTAAGCTCAACTTGGAAGAAGAGTTAGAAAGGGCAACGGTTGTAGATTCGAGGCATCTTCCTGAAAACGTAGTTTCTATGAACTCAACGGTCCAGCTATCTATATCCTCTTCTGAGACTCCTTTTTATGTCACTCTGGTGTATCCCAAAGACATCAGGGACGATGGTTCTACCTTATCAATATTCTCACCAATTGGAACAGCTCTTTTGGGGATGAAACAGGGTGATGAGATCTATTGGCCTAATCCAAGTGGAAAGAACATCAAGGTCAGGGTTGAAAATATTCTTTATCAACCGGAACGTGCAGGTGAATATAACAGATAGATTTAAACCAAAGCGTTTATATGGGAAAACTTCTCGAAAGCAACAAAGGTGGAGAGAAGACGATAGATTTAGTACAGCAGACGAATTAATTGATAAAGGGTTCTGCCAAGTACTCAGACAAGATAAATGCATTGAATCAACTAATTGCTCAAATGATGCACGAACAAAGCACTGTTTATGCTGAAATAAGTCAGAGACTTCACCATATTCAGGACTCAAATAACGATATTGAAATTGCAGCCAAGAAAATGCTTAACGTAATTCAGAAATCAAACAAATCGGATCTGTTATCAGAGAAACAGCAAACATCTTTAGAACGTGATGATTAATATTTCTTTTGGGTAGTATGAGATAAAAACTTAATACCCTACGCGATAGCTGTTGACACTAAGCCAACTACCCCGCCCTGAAGGGCAGGGCTACCCGTACAATGAGATGATGAAATTATCTATGAGCGAAATCGGCGGATCATATTGCTTAAATTATAAGATTCCTGAGCGAGATTTTCGGCGTTTTTACTGGATGTTGCAGAGCTATTCGCCACGGCTTCTGCATCAGAATTGATTTTGACAATATTTTCATTCATGTTTTCACTGACCGCACTTTGTTCTACAACTGCTGTTGCAATCATGGTTGCCAAATCGTTCAACTCTTGAATTTTCCCAGTAATCTCTGTCACGGAGTCAATAGATTTTTCAACACTTAGACTGCTTTCACTAGCTGTTACTTTAAGCCTGTCAGTGCTGGAAATGGTGCTGACCATTGCATTATTAAGCTTTTCTATTAGGCTGGCAATTTCATTTGTAGATTCTTGTGTTCTACTGGCAAGACTTCTGACTTCAGCGGCAACAACAGCAAAGCCGCGACCATACTCACCCGCTCTTGCTGCTTCAATTGCCGCATTGAGCGCAAGTAAATTCGTCTGCTCAGCGACATTAGAAATTACACCAATAACCGGCGTAATGGCCTTTGTGCTAATGTCTAACTGATTGATCATTTCAACGATTTCGTCAAATGCATTATCCATAGCATTTAAGCCATCTTTGGCTGCAAATGACAGTGCTGAGGTGTTTTTTGCTAACTCATCTACTTCAGAGGCTTTTGTTGCTGCATTGCTAGCACTTTGCGCTACTTCATAGATGCTGGCTGACATCTCGGTCATTGCAGTTGCAACCTGATCCGTTTGATCTGCTTGGGAGAGCATTGACTTAGTGATCTCTGATTGAGCATCAAAGGTTTGTGATGCTTCACTCTCAACTTTTTGAGATGTATCACTCATCATGCATAAAACAGTTCGTAATTTTGCGTTAAGTATCTTTGAATGAAGGCTCAATTGACCAATTTCATCGTCATTGCCGGTGTATATCATTGCCATTAATGGATCGTCGATTTGTGATTTTGCTTCGGCCAGTGCGGCATCCAAACGCATAAAAATAAATGGTGTCAAAGCAAAAAAACATAAAGCACCTGCAAGAAAACCGGCCACCAGTGCGATAGCGGGTGGAATCAACGCCATACCAAAAAAGCTTATTGTTGCAGTGATAATTAATGCGGATAAAGCAGTAAAAGTGACTCGGCCTTTTAACGTCAAACGCTGAAACCAGTTGCCAAGTTTTGGCTTTTTACCAGCCTTTAATGCATCGTAAACTTGTTGAGCTCTTTGAATCGTTTTGGTGTCGGGTTTTGCTCTAACAGACTCATAGCCGATGAGAGTATCGTTTTCAAATATAGGAGTCACATAGGCATCAACCCAATAATAAGCTCCTTTTTTAGTACGATTTTTGACCATCCCCATCCAGTGTTTTCCAGACTTGAGATTACTCCACATGTCTGCAAATGCTGCCGAAGGCATATCTGGATGACGAATAACATTATGATTTTTATGTAGTAGTTCTTCAGGTTCAAAGCCACTAACGTTTTGGAAAGCGTTATTATAGCTGGTTATAATGCCTTTAAGATCTGTAGTGGAAATCAATTCCTCATCAAAGATGACTTCTTCATTATGAACAGGCAAGTTTTTCTTCATGAACAGAATTCTTTTTTGTTTGTTATAAAATTATCAGCAATATCTATGCCTTTGAGCATAATTGTTAAGAATTAATGAGCTAATAACTCTTTACAATTCTATTGCGTCCCTCGGCTTTAGCTTGATAAAGAGCAATATCTGCTCTTTTAATAAGCTCATGAGGCATTTCTTCAGAAGCCTTCTGTGCTAAGCCAACAGAAACAGTAATTACACCAACTTTAGGATGAGAAATTTTTGAAATAGCGTTGCAGCATCGCTCTATCATTATGCTTGCGCTTGCTGGGCTGCATTGGGTCATGACAATTACGAATTCCTCTCCACCCCATCTCACTACAAAGTCAGTTGAGCGCACGGAATTTATCATGGCTGTAGCGACTAGTTGAATTACTTCATCACCAGTGTCGTGGCCCCATGTATCGTTGACTCTCTTGAAATAATCAATATCGATAATTGCTAACGAAATCGGGCCATTATCGCCATTTGAAGCAAAAAGATGTTCAAGCTCTCTTTCGCCTTGTCTACGAGTGAGTGCCCCGGTAAGAGAGTCTTTTCGTGTTTCCTCACGAAAAGCCATTTCTTCCTCGATCCATTGGGTCATATCTTTGCTGATGCTTACAAAATTATTCACATCACCATTATTGTCCAGAATTGGAGTGATCGTTTGCTCCTGGTGATAAAGCTCACCACTTTTATTTTTGTTGATGAAAGTAGCTCGAAAGGTTTTACCCGACAATATTGTTTGCCAAAGCTTTTTGTAGAAGTCTTCGGTATGTTCACCAGATTTAAGTATAGATGGTCTTTGTCCGATCATCTCATGTTTTGAATAACCTGTAAGACGCAAAAAAGCCTCATTAACAAACTCAATCTTGGCTTTGTTATTTGTAATAAATACAGCATCGTCTGTAACGTTGAATGCTGAGGTCAGTAACTCATTATATTTATCAGCTAGTTTCTGATTAGAAATATCTTGTTGTATGGAAAGGTAGTATTCGACCTTTCCGCTACTGCCTAATATTGGACTAATCGTCCATTCAACATGATAAGGCTCACCATCCTTTCGGTAGTTAATAGTGGATCCCTGAAAACTTCTACCTGTTTTCAGACAGGCTCTCAAATCATCAATAACGACTTTACTGGTTTCGGGGCCTTGCAATATTCGTGGATCTTTACCTATCAAATCTTCTAGGGAATAGCCCGTTAACTTACAAAATGCCCGGTTTGCGTAGATGATAGGATGATCTCTATGTTCGTTTTGAGCTTGTGTAATTAAAACAGCATTGAAAGCCTGTTCAACTGCAGCTTCAAAAAACATACCTTGCTTATCGGCGGTTAGATTGCTCAACTAGACCACCTCATTATTTCCACTTTGTAATTAATGATTCAATATCCTCAGCTTGCAAGGGTTTAGTGAAGAGGTAGCCTTGAAATTTCTTGCAGTTCATTTTCATGAGTTTTTCTTTTTGTGCCTCGGTTTCAACTCCCTCAGCTATAACGCTCATGTTAAGACTCTGGCCAAGACGAATAATACTTTCAACTATTGCTTCACTCTCGGTACTAGTTATCAAATCGCTTACAAAAGACTGATCAATTTTTAATTCATCGATTGGCAGTCTCTTTAGATAGGACAATGATGAAAACCCCGTGCCAAAATCATCGAGAGAAATCATGATGCCTAGTGCCTTAATCTTTGCCATTTTGTCGATGATGATATTGTAGTCTTCCACAAATATAGATTCAGTCAATTCCAACTTCAGACGGTTAGGTTGTATGCTCGATTCTGTAATTTCGCATTGGATTTTTTCAATAAAATCAGGCTGCATAAATTGTTTGAGGCTGACATTCACCGATAGTGTCAGATTCTCAAATTCTGGCTTAGATGACCATATGGCTAACCTTTGGCAGGCTATCTTTATTACCCAGTCTCCTATTTGGTTAATCAGTCCGGTTTTTTCGGCAATGGGAATAAAATCGGCAGGGGAGATAATGCCTTCATCTGGATCTTGCCATCTGATTAGTACCTCTGCTCCAGTTGGTGTATTTTTCTCATTAATTTGCATTTGATAAGTCAGGAAAAGTTGATCTGGAATAGCTTCTCTTAACCTGGCTTCAAGTTTGAATCGATTTTCTACCCTTGATTGCATATTCTCATTGAAAAAAGCGATCTGAGCTGTATCAAGAGTTTTAGATTCGTAAATAGCCATTTCAACTTGTTTCAAGATCTCATTCGATGTTGTTACACATGGCTGAAAAACGGTAATGCCAACACGAATCTCGGGCCTATACTGAAAATCATTTACTAAAATAGGTTCAGCAGATCTTGTTACCAGCAATTCAGCCAGATGGTGAGCGTTGTATGCCGCATCATCGGTATCGCTGCCGATGTTATTAGCTAGAATGGCAAAAACGTCACCACCATATCTGGCAACAGAAATATGCTGAGATGTCATCGCTAGTCTAGAGCTAAATTCTTCGAGAATGACATCACCAATATTGTGGCCCATTGCTGAGTTAAGCGTTTTAAAGTTCTTTAAATCCACAAACATAAGTGCTGCGTATTTACTCGAATGATTTGCAGAGTCGATTAACTCCTTAAGCATAGACATCATTGATGACTTGTTAGGAAGGTGAGTCAATGAGTCATAATGAGATAAATGATCGATTTGCCGACGCGCTTGTTTTAAATCACTGACATCATTGAATGACGCAATGTAATTTGTGACATTTCCTCTCTCATCTTTAACTAAGTTGATACGCAGCCATTCTGGAAACTCTTGACCATTCTTTCTTTTATTCCATATTTCGCCTTGCCAGTAGCCTTTTTCGTGGATATTGCGCCACATTTCTCGGTAAAAGTCGGCAGATTGACGGCCTGATTTCAGAATAGATGGATCCTGACCAATCACCTCGTTTTGAGAATAACCCGTGATAGAAGAGAAAGCGCGATTAACTCTGACTATTTTTTTATCAGTGCCGGTTATCATTTTCGCTTCATTTGAGTCAAAAGCGGTTGCTGCAATCCTCAGTTCGTGCTCAGTTTCTTTTTGCTTGGTAATATCTATTACAACACCGCTAAACCGAGTAGCAACACCTTTAGAATCCCTCTCAGTAGCTAGTCCTTTAGCCAAAAGCCATTGAGTTTTGTGTCCAGGGCACTTAACACGATGTTCACATTCAAATTTATCTGTTAATCCGTCAATGTGATCATTGATAGCTTTTTGAAGTTCTGTTACATCATCGGTATGGACAATATTCAGCCAGGTTTCAACTTTGTTATTGATGCCACCACATTGTTCTAATAGGTTCGACCAATTACCTGCATAATCGTAGATCTTTTCATTGAGTCGCCAATCCCATAACCCATCACCGGCTCTATCAAGTGCAAAGCGCCACCTTTCTTCAATGGCGATTTGTTTTTTCATCGCATTACTAGAATCGATAAAAAACTTTCTGGTGAGTGCGTACAGAAGAAGTGCCGTTAAAATAACAAAGCCCCAGCCTTTAATGATGCTTAGCCAATGAAGAGTTTGTTTGTCAAACGGTAAACTGTTAAGAAGTCTGTCAGATAACAGAATCCAGAGTATAGAGACGAATGCGTATATGGCTGCAATTTTGAACGCATTTCTGTTGATACTGAGATAAGTTTTATTCAAGGCTTAGAGCACACGTTAAGTAAAATCGGTTATTAGATATATCTGCTAGGTGTTTGTTTCAAATGGATGTAAATACTCGACTGCGTTAAAGCCGTTAGATTTGGGTGAAACTGATATTTTATATTCCAACTACAAACATAATCAGTCATGTTGACCGCATCGGTCTAAGCATAGATGCTATGGGTGGTCATCACATCAAGTTAATCAATAAGACAAAGTTACAATCATTAGTGTGTAAATTGCCTTTTGCATCGATGAGAAATTACATTTTAAGGGAGTTTATTAAGAACACTAGAGCTATAGATTATATAGAGAATAAATTTTCAGTTGAAAAAAAATCTCAAAAATTTAATGGTTACCATTACCGCAAAAAAATCCCTAAAAATGATCCTACTCCTACTCCTACTCCTACTCCTACTCCTACTCCTACTCCTACTATTTACTTATATTTTTCATTTTGAGCCTTATTCGAAGAATTAAAGTGATCCAAATGATGTAAATTGTTACAAGAGAGCTCTATCTCACAATAGATATAAAAAAACTTAGATTCATAATAATTAGAGTTCCGAATGGTACTGGGGAATAAAAATGATTAAACCACCTGTTCCTGATAATGAAAAAAATAGACTACAGGCGCTTATTGACTTGGGGCTTTTGGATTCAGCGGCTGAAGAACGGTTTGACCAACTGACTCGTATAGCTGCAAGTTATTTTAATGTAAAAATATGTTTGGTTTCATTGGTCGATATTGATAGGCAATGGTTTAAGTCAAAAGTTGGTTTGGATGCATGTGAGACTTCTAGGGATATTTCATTTTGTGGGCATGCTATTTTGCAAAATGAAATTATGATGATCCCAGATAGCCGTAAAGATCATCGTTTTCAGAATAATCCACTTGTGACTGGTGAGCCGCATGTAATTTTCTATGCTGGAGCACCATTATCCACTAAGGATGACTACAAAGTTGGTACATTATGTTTAATTGATGATAAACCCCGCACTTTGGATTCAAAACAACTTGCTGCACTTCGTGATTTTGCTGATGTAATTGAGCGAGAAATAAATAATTTATCTCACAGACAAATAGAGCTAGAGCGAGAAGAGTTTGCTGTTCGAACTCAGCGTATGCTAGCCGTTTTTCCAGATATTGTTTTTATCATCACAAATGACTTTAGATATGTAGCCTCCAACAATCATCAAGATTTATATCTTTCTCAAGCTGAATTTATTGGACGAAAGGTAAGTGAAATATTACCTCATGATATTGCTTTGTTATTTGAAAACTCCATAAACCAAGCATTTGAAACAAATGAATTGGTAGCATTTCATTACATCTTGCAGATAGCTGAGGTACAAAAATATTTCGAGGCAAGAGCTAAGCGGATTAGTGCGACAGAAGCTTTGGTAGTCGTAAGGAACACGACTGAAGATCATGCACGCATGGCTGAGTTAGAACGGCTATCTATGGTCGCACAGCAAACAACAAATGCTGTAATCATTACAGATATTGATAAAAAAGTGTTGTGGGTCAATGACGCTTTTGAAAAAATTTCAGGATATTCTTTAGATGAAATTATAGGGAAGTCGCCGGGAGCCGTTCTTCAAGGATCAGAGACCAATTCCGAAACCATTAGAACTATGCGGGAAGCATATAAGAATCAGGAAAGTTATTCTGTCGACATTATTAACTACAACAAAAATGGAAATCCTTATTGGGTTCGTATCGTATGTAATCCATGGTTTGATAACTCAGGTGAGCTCAAAGGTTATATTGCTATTCAATCGGATATAAATCAGGAAATCGAAAATATTCAACAAATACAGCGGAATCAAACATTATTGAACGCTGTAATCGATGCCAACTCAATCGGAATCTGGATCCTAAATTTACAGACGCGCACGCTTGAAATCAATGAAAATTGGGCAAAACTACTTGGTTATACACTCCAGGAATTAATGCCCGTTAACATGGATACTTGGCAAAACCTCACTCACCCTGATGACTTAAAAAAATGCCTCAAAATGTTTGAGGACTACGATAAAGGATTAATCAACTATTACGAATCCCCAATCAGAATGAAACACAAGAAAGGGGAGTGGGTTTGGATTAGAACAAGGGGGAGTATCACCACCAGAACTGAAGATGGTAAAGCAGAGTTTACACTAGGCACCCACCTAGATATTAATGCTCAAATGATTGCGGAAGCCAATTTAAAAGAGCAGTACGATTACATGCAAATGATTTTTGAGAACATGATTGATGGTGTCGTAATCGTTGATTTTAATAGGAAAATTCAATTATTCAACCCATCTTCAGAATTGATCTTTGGCTATTCTCATAAAGAAATGATCAATCAAAATATTAAAATATTACTCCCCGATTTTGATGAGATCCCACACGATGGGCGGCTTCAATACACTGAGGCTAATCGTAAAAATGGTGAAGCTTTTCCGATGGAAATTGGAATTGTTGAGAGCAAATACAACCGTGAGACAATTTTCGTGGGTATGTTCAGGGATGTAACTGAACGTAAAAATGCTGAAGAGGCTATTCACAAATTAGCTTATTTTGATGGACTTTCAGGGCTTCCAAACCGACGGTTAATGTTTGACCGTCTACAGCAAGCATTATTGAAAAGTGTTCGGCATGAAACACACATGGCGATAATCTTCATCGATTTTGATAACTTCAAACAAATCAACGACAGCCTCGGTCATGATGTGGGCGATTTATTACTCAAACAAATTTCTATACGCTTAAGTACATTAGTTAGGGAAAGCGACACTGTAGCCCGTTTGGGTGGTGATGAATTTATACTTATATTAGAGGATTTAGACTCTCAACTTGATATAGCTCTTTCTCAAGCTGAAAGTGTAGCTGAAGGGGTTAAGGCGCAGCTTAATAAACCTTATGAACTTAATGGAACTGTCTATGCTGGATCATGTTCGATTGGAATTGCGATTGCCGATGAACAGTCAATTACAGCTTCCGAGCTACTTAAGCAAGCAGATTTAGCAATGTACCAGGCTAAACTTGCAGGTAAAAATGCCATAAAGTTTTTCTCTGTCGAAATGCAAGAAAAAGTTAACATCCGTATGAGGCTTGAACAAGATCTTCGAACAACTTTGTTAAATGAGGATTTTGAACTTTTTTATCAGCCTCAAGTTGATAAAAATGGTAAACGTATCGGAGCTGAGGCGTTATTACGTTGGAAGCATCCAGAACAAGGCATGATTTCTCCAATGCAATTTATTCCAATTGCCGAGGAAAGTGGATTAATCATTCCAATCGGTCGCTGGGTTTTAAAGCAAGCATGTCAAAGTTTAGTTCGTTGGGCAGAAAACCCAGTTCTCGTTGATGTGATTTTGGCGGTAAACATCAGTGTGGTTGAGCTTAGTCAAGATGACTGGGTAGATAGTGTACTGAATACACTTCAAGTTACGGGGGCAAACCCATCCAAATTGAAACTTGAGGTAACTGAAAGCGTTATGGCTTTTGATATTGAAATGGTAATAACCAAATTAACGGTATTGCGTAAAAAGGGGATCTCTATAGCTCTTGATGATTTTGGTACAGGCTATTCGTCTCTAACATACTTGAAAAGCCTGCCTTTAAATCAACTCAAAATTGACCAAAGCTTTGTAAGGGACATTCTGGTTGATCCTAATGATTTGGCTATTGCCGAAACCATTATCAATTTAGCTTACATGATGGATTTGGACGTGATTGCAGAGGGTGTGGAAACTGAAGAACAGCTCAAAATACTTAAAGACAAGGGGTGTAAGTCATTCCAAGGATATTTATTTGGTAGGCCTGAACCAATAGAGGCTTTTGAACAGACTTTTATTTGATCTGATTTCTGTAACCAACATGGGATGCTGTAAGCATCCCTGTTGTTTAAAGTTGAATTATTATTATGCCTTTTGTTTTGTCCGCCGGCGCATCGCTATAAATCCTACTATTCCAGATCCAAATAACCATATTGCTGCTGGCAATGGCACTTCTGATGGGGGTAAAAAAACCAAGTAGCGAAGAAGTAGCAAAGTTTTGATTATTAACATTCTGAAGTAACTCGTTAGATGTGCCATTTGAGCTTAGGAAACCAAGCATCTGCAATTTGTAATTAACTCCTTTTGAATCTGGAAAATCCGGCATGAAATAGCCCTAAGCAGAATCTCCTGCACTTTAGTTTAAGAGAAAATTCTAATTTTGAACTCAGTTATTTATTGGGGGGATTGCACAAACACTAATGATTAGAGCTAGTCTATGTAATCACTGTTTACGATTTTAATAGTTTGGTTACTCGGTAAAACTGTGTAGTGGTTAACTATATGTCACCATATAAAATATCTTCACATTAACTATCGTTCAGTTGTCATCTAGCTCACTCGAAAATAGAATATTTAAAGCTGACAATACCTCTAGATTCATCAGAGAAAAGTTCTTTTTGAATGCGGGCTTTACCGAATATTTGATATAAAACGTGCAGTCCATCTTCACAAGGATGTCCCGGTTCACCCAGCATAGAGTACATAGAACCGGATTTGGTTTTACCAAATCTTTTCTCCTCGTCCAACTCTACAATGAGTGTGCTGAAACGAGCCAGTCGATCATTCAAGCTATAGCCAATGAAAAATTCTCCTGACTCTCCAGATGGCAAGTTTAAACAGATGATATTCCAGTTAATCAATTGAATATCTGAACGGGGCAAACCAATCAGCATTACTTTCTCCTTGTGAGTAATAGTTGTCTGCTCTAGCAGGTGTTTTTTATTATCTCCTCTCAGATTTCGGCCAAAAACCCGATGCCCCTTACTTTTGGCTTGGTTAATGAGGGTGAGACATCTTTTGGTAGAATCACGATAGGTTTAACTTTAGCTTTTGAACGCTGTACTGCATTCGCCATAGCATTTTCAAGCTGGATCCTTGCTATACGAGGAGATACAGTTACAAGCTTATTAATAACTTTTAAATCGAGCTCAACAGCAAAGTGCTCTCCCCAGGGTTCCAGTAACAGCTCAGTGTAAATGGAGTGGATAATGGCTATTGATTGCTCATTGGTTGGCAGAGAGATCTTTATCTCTAACATCCGAGATCTAATCGGTTCGGGGATTCTCTCGGGATAATTCGCAGACGCTATCCAAATGATTGAGCTGACATCAAAAGGAATTTCCAGGTACTCATCAATAAATCTTTTAGCGGTGTGCTTTTCTAAAAGACTGTACATTGGCCCCATCGGATCGTGTCTCGTATCAACCGATGCTTTATCCAGTTCATCCAACATAATAATGGGATTGGCAAAACGGCTAGATCGGATGCTGTTGCTGATAAAACCCGGTTTGCTGTCACTCCATGAACTGGCACCGCCTGCAACGACAAAGCCTGATGACACTGTAGAGTAATCAAGCGAATAAAAGTCTGTACCTAATACTGATGCCAGCTCGGAAATAAATCGTGTTTTGCCTACACCGGGGGGGCCAGATAATAACAGGGGAGGCATTGAAAACAGGTTGGGCGTCACTAAGCTTCCCAGTAAACATGCATTTTTACAAATATTGATAACGTCACTGAAATTACCAAACTGTTTGGCAAGGTCATCAAGCTTATGAATTACCTCAGGTTCGGGAGTAGCTAAAGGCTTATGGTTAGGCTCTTTTAGTAGAGCCCGCAGAATCATTTTTCGTTTGCCGCTGGTTTCATTGTCGTACACACGATTGACTAGGGATTTGTCATAAATAACCTTATGGTTTTTTGCTGACAAGGCCTCTTGTTCCAACATCTCATCATAAGATTCTTCATCAAAAAACTTGGGAGGTTGAGTCTTATTGGCTTCTGCTTTATCAATTAATTTTTGTAACGTGGACTTATCCATAATTATTCTCGGTAAAAATTTTTGCATACTCCAACCACCCGGCTGGGGTATGTGAAAAACTCATTTCAGCCGTGAGATCTTCTGTGCCCATTTTTCGCGAATTTTGTAAATTTCCGGTGGCCATCCTTTAGCCCCTGGACGCTTGCCCATGAGACCTTCCTCCCACATGGCAAATACCGCATCTGCTTCATGACTTTTTCGCTTCAAAAATGGACGGACTTTACGAATGACATTAAGCGCATGGTGACTATCGAATACCAACGCATAACTTTGTCGATTCATTTTTTCGGTTCTAACCCCTTTTGTGATTGCCCCAGACTCATCGATTACTCTCTTAAAATGCTCAAGTACTTCCAGATTGTTTTGTGTGATTGCAACTTTCACCCGATGTGTAATCGTGTCGTAGCCTTTACGAGTCTGACGAGCAATTCCTATCCAGCCTTCACCATCAATGAATCCTGCAGCCCATGCCAAATCCAGCATCTTCTGAATTGATTCATCACGTGAATGGTCTGTTGAATTAACCGGTGAAGTCATTAATATACTCATTGAGTACCTCTCTAGGCAAAAATAAAGACGAATGCTTTCGTCTTATGGTTGCTAAATGTACTCTATGTGTACTTTGTTGTCAAGTAATCTGTATTTGATTTTATGTTTAATACAAAATAGCTCTAGCAACCCTTCCGTCATAGCCCGATGGTTTTCTTTGCCTTTATCAATTTCCCAGTTCTGCCAAGTCCTTCGGTTTACCAATACTGTTTTACCAGCATCTTCTTGAGTAAGCCCAAGGCTTTTGCGTAATTTCCTTAATTGGTCAGGTTCAATCGGCATAGAGTAGTTACTTTAAATATACGACAGAGTTTCATTATACCCACAAGGATAATCAATGCATTGAATACAGACACACCATATATAAGTAATGGGTCTAGTCAAAGTGCTTCTCAGAGTGTCTTCATAGCCAGTATGGATTGAATCTTTAATGGACAGTTAAAGAGCCCAGGACATCCCAAAAGCTATATGTGATTGCTGATTAGCAACGTGAAAAGCCTTTTGTTTTAATTCAGTGGGATTTTCATTTGGCGTCATATTGTTTACTCGATAGACATTATTTTTGATCATGTTCGATATACGATAGTGCGTTATGACGATAATTTTTATTAAAGCACAACTACCCATATTTAGGCAGTTAAATCCCCAAACCTTTACTAATTGTTCCAATATGAGCAGTTGGGATGTAAAGTTAAATTTAGAATGAGCGTATCACTTTAAAAACTTTTTAAAATTTTCAGCCTGCTCGAAAATCTCTTTGTATACTTCATCCCGATCCACTGGTGGATACCCGTGTTGTGCCAGCACCAATATCAAACCCACTTTCAGCTCTGCCTTGATGTCCTCTCGTTGATTCCAATCGGTATAGCGAACCTTATCCTTTACAACATCTTTAACAGCTTTGGCTAAGGTGATGAGTTTGTCTTCGGGATAGTTGAAATCATATTTTAGTGCCAAACTTTTAAGGATGTCATAAAAGGCTTTTTCTTCGAGATCGATCCCAAGATCGGTAAATGAATCACGCTCTTTTTTCAGAGCATGGATGAGATCAATAATTTCATCTGAAAAGTCCTCGAGTACATTACTAACCAGTACATCATCTTCTTTACGCTCATTGTAGTGTTCAACAAGGGCTTGCAGTTTTTTGGAGAAATCTACGCCCTTAGTCTTATTAATCTTTTTGAAATCTTCGATGGCTTTAGCAAGCAGTTTTTGGAGTAGCTTTATTTTCGTATTGGGTAATTTTATCTTTTCGATTTTGGCGAGATAGTCATCATCGAAAATATCAGTGCTTCCTTCACCATCCTCGCCCATTTTAAAAATTTCTTCGACACCATCACTCTGCAACGCTTCGGTGATCATTTGGCGAACCTTGGCATTCATCTGGGCAATATCGGGGGCATCCCCTCTGGTGAGCTTAAAGACGATGGATCTTACTGCGATATATAAATGAATCTGATCCCGTTCGGCCTGGCTGACTCCTTCTGAACCACTGCAAATGTCGTAGGCAGCTTTAAGACGCTTCACCAAATGCATAAACCGTTTTTCAAATTTATCGGTGATTTGAACAAATTCAGCCGCCAGGTTAAGGCAACCCAACTGTTCAACCGGACTCCCCTCAAAGTAGGGTGATTTATCAAAGGAATGAAACATTTTGCCGATCAAATCCAGATGATCTTTAACCACGACAATAGACTGGTTTATTTCTTCAATATTTTGCTGATCAGCTTTGTTGTAATGAGCCAAAGCCAGGTTCATCTGTTTTTTAATGCCAATGTAATCAACGACCAGACCTTTCTCTTTACCCTCAAACTTGCGGTTAACTCTTGAAATAGTCTGGATCAAGTTATGTCGCTGAATCGGCTTATCGATATACATCGTGTCCAAAAAAGGTACATCAAAACCGGTTAACCACATATCCACGACGATAGCGATTTTAAAATTGGATTTGGCATTCTTGAATTGACGATCCAGTTCTTTCCGATCGTCTTTATTACCAAGCAAATCATAAAGTGCTTTTGGATCATCCTTGCTACGGGTCATGATCATTTTTATGCGCTCTATCGGCTTGATGGTTTTCTGTTCTTGCTCGGTGAGCTCAACGCCTTCTTCACTGGCAAGTACTTCATTCCATTGGGGCCGAAGTTTGATCACTTCCTGAAAAAATGCATAAGCTATATCCCGTTTGCTACAGACAAACATGGCTTTGCCTTTTAAAGTCGCACCTTCTTCTAATCGCCGTTCATAGTGGTGCACAAAATCAATGGCCAAAGCCCTTAAGCGATCTGGATCCCCCAATATCGCTGTCATATTGGCACTGGCTTTTTTGCTTTCTTCGATTTGGTAATCGCTGGCACCATCTTCGGCACACACAGCATAGTAGGCTTCGATTTCTTCCAGTTTTTTATTATCGAGAATGACTTTAGCTGCACGACCTTCGTAAACAATCCGCACGGTGATTTCATCCTTCACCGATTCCGTCATGGTGTAGCTATCAATTACTTCGCCAAACACATCCAGCGTGGCGTCAATAGGCGTACCGGTAAAGCCAACATATGTGGCATTGGGCAGCGAGTCATGCAGGTACTTCGCAAAGCCAAAGGTGCGTTTAACGCCTTTATCGGTGACACGAATTTTTTGATCCAGATTTATCTGGCTTCGATGCGCCTCATCGGAAATACAAATCACATTGCTGCGATCCGTTAAAAGCTGTGTGTCTTCGGTGAATTTATGGATGGTCGTTAAAAACACACCGCCACTGCTGCGCCCTTGAAGTAACTCTCTTAATTGGGATCGGCTCTCGACACTAACGACGGTTTGATCGCCAATATAGTTTTTCGCATCCGTAAATTGAATTGAGAGCTGATCATCAAGATCCGTCCGGTCGGTAATTAAAACAATGGTTGGGCTTTCAAACGCCAGGCTTTTCATCAGCTGGCGAGTTAGAAAAAGCATGGTAAAGCTCTTACCGCAGCCGGTCGCCCCGAAGTAGGTACCACCTTTACCATCACCATGCGGTTTTCGGTGTTCGAGAATATTTTGATACAGCTTATTGGTGGCGTAAAACTGTGGATAGCGGCAAACCACTTTCATTTCATGCTTGGATGTATCCGGGAAGTAAATAAAATGACGGATGACTTGTCGGAGTCGATCCTGATTAAACAGTCCCTCGATCATCGTGTGCAAGCTGTTGATGCCATCCTGACCGATTTCTTCGTTCCCAGTAACTTTGCGCCAGGTATAGAAAAACTCATAAGGTGCAAACAAAGAACCCATCTTACTGTTCACACCATCACTAATAACGCAGAGAGCGTTATATTTCATCAATTCCGGTATGTCACGCGTATAACGAGTCGTGAGCTGAACATACGCATCATGCAACGTGGCTTCTTCACGAATCGCACTTTTAAACTCAAACACAACTAAAGGCAGACCATTGATATACAAAATGCCATCGGGGATACGTTTTTCAGTGCCGAAAATTTCCAGCTGATTGACCAGTTTGAAAATGTTCTGATTTCCATAGCTACCCTTATCATCCGCAATTATCGTATCGACTTCACCTTCCTTTGGTAGACGCATCTCCGACAGACCTTGGTAATCTATCAATTGGATATACAGATCTTTCTGGCTGCGATCTTCGCGTTTCAGTAAGAAACCATCAGCCACCATTTTATGAATGGTTTTGTTTGATTCATATAGATCAGCAGAAGAGAGTAACTCAAGACGACGAACGATTGAGTCTATCTCAGCTTCAGTAATGCCATCTGAAGCATAACGATGGTTCAGGTAATGAATAAGGTCAGCTTTAATCAGTACTTCACCAGGCTGACGAATAAACGTATTACCCTGAAAATGTGGATAACCTTGCTCCGCCAACAAAGTAATAATTGCCTGCTCAAGTTTTTCTTCTGTGAACCTACTCATTCCATGTCCCTGTTACCGGCACTGTTATTTCAAAGGCATATTACCTGTTTTGTTCAAAAGCACGAAACTTGCCCGAGCATCGCAGACTCAAAGGTGTGTTTCGATTATTTTGAGTATTTCGTTTATTTCGAATATGATGCCCTTATAGCAGTTATGCAGCTACTAGATAGAAAGACAACTAACTACCGAGAAACACCATGAGTGCTGAAAAAATAATTCATCTACCGAATGCCGCCGAAGTTGAGGCTGCCAAGACGTCCAGCAGAACGCTTTCTAAGTATGCCGATGCCGACCGCGTGCAAATGTCATTGCGTGGCAGTAATGGTGAAGCTGACGAGTTGGTCTTGCCTGGTCATGTGTTACAGATAATGCTTGAAGTGCTGTCTGAAATGTCCAAAGGCAATGCCATTAGTTTGATCCCTCATCATCAGGAAATCAGCACCCAAGAAGCAGCTAATTTACTGAATGTCAGCCGGCCTTATCTGGTGCAGTTATTAGAAAAAGGCGAACTGCCTTTTCGACTGGTCGGTTCACACCGTCGCGTTCGGCTCACAGATCTGATGGAATATAAGGCAAATATCGATAAGCAAAGAACACAAGCTTTGGATGCGCTGGCAGCACTTTCTCAAGAAGACAACATGGGCTATTAAACCACGTGAGCAAATTTACCGTCGTGCTTGATGCCTGTGTGCTTTATCCTGCGCCATTGCGGGATTTACTGATGCGGCTAGCACTGACAGATCTGTTCAAAGCCTACTGGACCGACCAGATCCATGAAGAATGGATCAACGCATTACTGAGACAGGGTAAATTTACACGAGAAAAACTGGAGCAAGTTAGAGACTTGATGGATGCCCATGTACGGGATGCCAAAGTGACCGGCTATGAAAACCTAATTGACACATTAGCGCTCCCGGATCCTGATGATCGTCATGTTTTGGCGGCAGCGATTCGCTGTAATGCCGATGCAATTATCACGTTTAATGCCAAAGATTTTCCGGAATCAGCGTTAAAGCCCTATGGTATTGATGTGTTGCACCCGGATGACTTTATCTACTATCAAATTGATCTGGCCCCACCGGTATGTTGTAGCGCGATCAAAAATCAGCGTATGGCATTAAAAAATCCACCGATCGAACTTGAAGACTTTCTCAACACACTTCAAAAGCAGCAACTGCCACAGACGGTTTCGATACTAAAAGATTATTCAGATTTTCTATGATTTAGAGCTTCAGCAGCTTGGTCGGCCAGTAAATAAAAAACGATTATGCTTCAGCCAACTGCTTGTCAATAATTGATGCAACTTCGGGCACACGTAATTCACCGGAAAGAAGTTTGGGGATAAGCGTGTTGCGTATATTTGACAGTGAATCGCACTGAAACTGTTGCTCGGCGATACTTTGGAAAAAGGGTGAAACTAACTTATCGAATGCCTCAAGTAAATTTATAGCTGGATAAGTACATATCTGGTTTGCAACGACTTCCGGTCTTACTGCTGGATATGCACCACCATCAGCTAAATGCGCCAATGTATCAATGACGTCATCCTGCGTAAGAAAAAGGTAAACGAAAGTCCGATTGCTCATTACCTTGGGTCGCATAACAGCAAACCCAGTAAGGCCGTCTTGATTTACATATGCAAATGATCGATTGCCCGGACGTACAGTACCAATAATCGTGTCAAATTTACGAAGAATACGTTTTGCCCTGCTAGGAGCGTCTTGATCAGAGTAGATAGTTACCGAATCAACTTTTCCATTTTTAGTGTTGGCCAAGTCAACATATTTGATTGATTGGGGAAAATTTTTACTACTCCAAGACTCAGGATTTAAGTCAGCAATTTTTTGAATAGGCCCAACATTCCAACCATCTGGAACCCAACCCATTTCATCGGTTAGGACAAAGCTATTAGGAAACTGTTGTTGCAGATCTTCAGGAAGTGATTTGCGTTGATCGCCGAGTGCTTTTCGGCTTTCAGCACCGGCTAGCAGTGGTTCGGGGACCGGATTGCCAGCAGCTAACGCGTTATCAATCACTGGATCAAAATCAACAAACCAGCTTTTAAATAAAGCCTGTGCCATCGCTTCCAGTGTAGAGTTCATTCGACGATTCAGCTCAATTTTATCGTCAAGTGATGAAAATATTGAAGCAATTTTCTTTTGTTCGAGAAGGCTTGGGTAGTGAACATTAACGGTTGCCAAATCAGAGCCACGAATACCTGCTTGGCCTGCACCTTGCTCTGTTATGCTCCAGATTTCAGCTCTACCAATAGGACTGTTGAAATAATAATAAAGATATTCTGGTGAAATTATTTCTTGGTTTGGTCTGACACGGATTAGATGTGATTCAAATAAAGTAGGTTCATCATCGCCTAGAAATATGGAACATTTTCCAGCACCCGATAATACTAATGACTGACGAGCAAATAATAAATCACCGGATTTTAGTAATGAGCTCTCTAATTCTTTTTCATTTGCGGGCACTCTGTCGCATTTGATGTTGAGCATGCGGCCATGTGCGAAAATTTCACCCATGTTTATGAATTTATATCCTTCACCACGGATGCTTTTTGGTTTAGTGAGTCCATTTCTTGAAGGGACAGAATAAAAATTACTTAATGGTGCCGTTAACCATTTAGTCCCCATAACCCAGTCCCTGCAAGTTTTTCTTAATCATTGAATCAAGCTTTTCAGCCTCTGCCATCTGCTTAAATAAGGTCTGGCTGAGTTCGGCCATCTTAGTTTCAAAAGCAATACCATCATCTTCAATATCTGCCCCACCTACATAGCGGCCGGGCGTCAGCACATAGTCATTGGTTTTAATGTCATTAAGCGTGGCGGATTTACAAAAACCAGGTACGTCTCGGTAGTCGCCATCTTTCGCTTCACCGCGCCAGGCATGATAGGTGCGGGTGATTTCGGCAATATCATCTGTGGTGAGTTCTTTATGTACGCGGCTGATCATCGAACCCATATTACGGGCATCGATAAACAGGGTTTCACCACGGCGATCCCTAAAATGTTTGCGGTCATCCGAAAATTGCTGGGCGCGTTTATTTTTGGTGATAAACCATAAGCAAACTGGGATCTGTGTGGTGTAAAACAATTGGCCGGGTAGGGCGATCATGCAATCCACCAGATCATTCTCAACCAGTTTTTGTCGGATCTGACCTTCACCACTGGTATTAGTAGACATAGATCCGTTGGCAAGCACAAAACCGGCGATGCCGTTTTCTGACAGTTTGGAGATCATATGCAATATCCAGGCATAGTTGGCATTACCAACGGGAGGTACTTCGTAACCTGCCCAGCGTGGATCGTTAATCAATTCATCATTGCCGCGCCAAGCTTTAAGGTTAAAGGGCGGGTTAGCCAATATAAAGTCAGCTTTTAGATCTGGGTGCTGATCTTTGAAAAAGGTATCGGCCGGTACATCACCCAGATTGCTGGAGATGCCGCGGATCGCCAGGTTCATTTTTGCCAGTTTATAAGTCGTGGCAGTGTATTCTTGACCGTAAATGGAAACGTCTTTTTGATTGCCTTGATGGCTGTCGATAAATTTTATGGATTGCACAAACATGCCGCCGGAGCCACAGCAGGGGTCATAGATTTTGCCTTGATATGGCTCAATCATTTCTGCCAGCAGATTAACCACACATTTTGGGGTATAAAACTCACCGCCGCCTTTACCCTCGGTTGCAGCGAATTTTCCCAGAAAATATTCATATACCCGGCCAACCAGATCAGCTTCGTTATCACTGATGGTATCGATATTGTTTATCGAATCGATAAGGGCTGCCAACTTACTGGGATCCAACGCCATCCGTGAAAAGTAGTTATCAGGCAGGGCGCCTTTTAACGATGGGTTACTTTTTTCAACGGCATGCAGGGCAGTGTCGATCTTTACAGCGATGTCGTCTTGCTTGGCCTGCTTTTGAAGCGTGCTCCAGCGAGCATGTTCGGGGAGGTAAAAGACGTTTTTCATGGTGTAGAACTCCACCATGTCGAGATAATCCTGCTGACCGTCATCAATCAGTGTCTGTCGCCTTGCCTCAAACTTGTCACTGACAAATTTCAAAAATATCAGGCTCAACACGACATGTTTGTATTCAGATGACTCAACCGTGCCGCGCAGTTTATCGGCAGTATCCCAAAGCGTTTGTTCAAAGGTTTTAACGTTTTTTGTTGTGGTTTTCTTTTCGGCCATTGGCTGAGGGCATCCTTGGGTTTTCTTTCGAACAGAAGTATCTAAGCCGCTAATCTTGCCATAAATCCCTTTTATTGGGGGAGCAAGTACTGAATTGTCTGTTTTATCTAAACATCATTTCGTATCTGATCAGCTGTTTTGTTTGTGACCTATATCAAGTTTGTCGATGTATTGCGTCTGTATGCTGGCGACACAGTTAAAAGTAAGGTGTCATGTTTTGTATAACGCAATTAGAGTAAAAGATGATGAAATCCAAGTTGATATGTCAGTACTGGAGAAACTTCAACGACGACATATTGATGAGCTGAGGCCTATTTATGATATTCAGTTTGATGAACTTATAAAGGAGTATGCTATTTCGGGTGCGGTTAAGCACTGGTTGGCAGAACGTAAACAAGAGCTATTCCCAGCGTTTATCAAGCCATTTTCTGATAGGAAGATCATCTATAAAAAGGCCCAGATGATCTCAAAGTTTTTAAGGGAAATAGAACGTTGTGGTTTATCTTATGATGATGATTTCTGGTCAGAATTACACAGGGCATTTAATCTCATGGAAGGTCAACGACCCTTATTGAGATCGGCTGAAACTACGGCCTATTGGAACAGAAAACTTCGTAAACAAGTTAGAAGAGCATCTTTCATTTTTTCATCCCTTGTTGGTAATGATAAAAGCATGGCTTCACATAAATATGTGATGTATCGACGCCATTTGGCTCCACAAGCTATGTATATGACACCATGGGGAATGCGGACAAGATCTCAGCTACAGGACAGACGACAGCACGCAAGGCATTCATCCTATTTAACGAGAGTGACAGGAATAGCTGAACTCAATATTGAGGCTGGTCGTGCAGCCTATTTCGTGACAGTCACACTCAAACCTGAATTTAAAAAAGCGAATAGATTATTTAATGGCTTAACACCGGATAAACTAACTAAACTGATTGCTGAGGCAGTGCGTAAACAAACAGATAAACTGCGTTATCACGATATTGATGTTGATGCTATTAGGGTTTTGGAAGCCCAGGCAGATGGCACACCACATCTGCATTTTCTGATTTTTACCAAGGATATTGATTTAGTACTGGAGATAATTGAATGGGCATTTGTTGATCGCCAGAAAATTTCTTGCAAACAAGGCATACATATGACGCCTGTTTATGATCTGAAAGGTGTTATCAGCTACATACTGAAAAGCTTTTTATCAGAGATGTCATCTATTCAAACCATCGATACTCCTGATGAAATCAGGTCGATGCAGATGCTGGATGAATATGAGGAAGTAAAGGCTGACAAAGTTATTGTGATCAAACAGCCAACTGCCTCTCGGCCGGTGACGCATACCGAACAAATCCAGGCTTGGTCTGAATTCACTAGCAAAAGACGATTTGCGGTGATTTCCACCAAGAGAAATTACCCGCCTCTGGCACTCTGGGATACTTGCCGTCAGGGTAATGCTGATCTCGTTAACTGCTCTTATCTCAAAAAGCATTTTCAGGATCGCTATAGCTCCGATCTGCCTATGCTGGCTAGTCTCAATGCACAGTTAAACAATATAGCGGCTAGTGGTGATTACGCTATGTTCTGCAGAGTCCTTTGGCTCTACTCTAATAACGTTGCCGATTCCCATGATCTTGCTTATGCATCAACTATCAATACGGATCTTTCTGCACCATACATGGCCTTTGCTATCGAGGATAAACCTTCACCCACACCGTCTATTGATACGATGAGTAAATCTGATTTCCCACAATTAAGGCTAAGTGATCAAGTTAACTTAAAGAGCAATAAAAACATCACGAATCATTTTAATCCATTGCCGTTATGGCCAGCAAAATACCATCACTATCCAAATGTCATGTTTAACATAGAATAGGATTGCACTCTTTGAGTATGTTTAAGGTTACATTTGCAGAAATTTTGGGTGAGCCGTGAATTACATTTATGCCTCTACACAAGTCCTGTCTTTTTTTATTGGGAAATAAACATATTTACGCTCAATAAATAACGCGGAAGTATGTGAGGGGCTGGCAGGCAAATGTTTTTTAATATCTAGCCAGAGAGGGTGTGAAAGTATTAACGAAAGTGTTATCTATCTCACAGTCAAAATTCAGCAATCTAATATGGTAATAGGCATCCAATAAATATACCGGGTATGCCTATGCCAACAAAAAATATTTCCCAATCTGAAAGAAATAAAGCGCTCATAGCGATGCGGTTTTATCGTCTTCACCATCCAACTGGCAAAGCAGATTTAGTCTCGACACAGAATGCGTTATCGAACTTAAGTTTTCACTTGGTAAAGGATGCATGGAGAATCCAAAGGAATGCGATTGCATTCATGTTTGAAAATGTCGGGCAGTACGATCATGCAAGGGTAATTCATGAAATGAAAAATCCAGTCAGCCTGCCTGAAAATAGGCACCTTCAAAAAAAGAAACGTGGTGACTGCAAGAGAGTACTAGAGACGGAGCACTCCAAAATAGTGCATTACATCTTAAAAAGAAACAAACCAAACTGGGCGCTATTAGCGGTATTGGAAGTCGTCAGAGAAACGGGTGTAAGACCATGTGAAATCGACAAAATGACATTCAATGCTGATAACAATAGCTTAGATGTTATCTCAGCCAAAAAAACCGAAGATGGTTTACGAGGATTAGATCGGACATTTTATTTTGATACCGGACAATTCAATACCTTAACGGCGGCACATGAAGCTTGGAAACAACATAAGCTCCTATCCGGTTCTGACAGTACAAAAGCGATGAAACTGTTGCAAGATCAACTGGCAAGAGTAACGAAAGCTCTTTTTCCTCGACGTAAAAACCGGATCACACTTAAAAGCTATCGCCATCAATTTGGATCTAACCTTAAAGCATCGGGATGGAGTCGACAAGAAACTGCTGCGGCCATGGGGCATCAATCGGTAAATAGTTTATCCCTCTACGGCAATATCCGAAATGCGTCACGATTGCCGGAATTTTCGGTTTCAAGGACATCTGTAATGAATGTTCGTAATACAGTATTAAAAACGTACAAACCTTGTTCAGACAAACTTTTTCTGTTGACAGTGCATGCAAAATAAAATTATAAAAACATAATAAATATCAACATGTTAAAAGTGTGATATGGATAACATTGCTGTTTTTTCTAGCTGGCATCATAGAGGCTTCTTAAACAGGAGCCATTCTATATGTATGTATTTTTTGAACCATACAGATATATGTTGTTTCTTAATCGCTTTGGGCTGGAGCAGAGTTTAGAAAAAATTGCTAAAGCTCAACGGAAAGCAAACCCTGGAATTCTAGTTCCAGCACATTACGACATCCCCTCACTGATATGGCCGCCGCCAACTAACATAATATGCCGTGTAAGCATCATTACGGAGATCCCCTGTGGGTCTTGGGGAGGTCTCCGTGGTTGAAACAATGAGTATTCATGAAGCGGCCAAATTTCTTCATCTTAATCATGAAACGCTGAGAAGGCTTGCTCAAAGTGGAAAAATTCCAGCAGCAAAACCAGGGAAAAAGTGGGTTTTTATTAAAGCCGATCTTGCCGACTGGTTACGGTCACAGTATTCTCAATCACGGCGAACGTTGTTGAGTGAATCAAACTCAGGAGACAATTTATGTCACTCAATAAACGAGGTAAAACGTGGTGGATTGACTTCACCACGCCAAGCGGAAACCGAGTTAGGTGCTCTGCTAAAACTACAGTAAAACGTGAAGCGCAGGAATATCACGATAAGTTAAAAAAGGACGCGTGGGAACGTGACCGTTTAGGAATTCAATCAGGACGAACCTGGGATGAAGCCGCATTAAAGTGGGTTAAAACCACCGAAAATACGGTAAGTTACAAGAAAAATCTCAGTATGTTGAGATGGTTGCATCCATATTTGTCTGGTCGGGCTTTAGATAGTATTACTCAGGGGCTTATTGAGGAGATTGGGTTTATCAAGGAAGAGAACACCTCTGGGGCGACAGCAAACCGTTTTCTAGCAGTGATTAGTGTGGTACTACACCAAGCACACAAATGGGAATGGATTGTTCGAGTACCTCATATCGAAAGGTATAAGGAAAATGCAAAGCGGATTCGTTGGTTAACTATGGCTGAATATAATCGGCTTGAATTAGCATTGCCAGATTACTTAAAGCCTTTGGTAAAGTTCTCAGTAGCAACAGGGCTAAGGCAAGGGAATGTTAAAAATTTGGAGTGGAGCCAAGTTAACCTGGATCTTAAACTTGCTTGGATTCATCCAGACCAGTCTAAAAGTAAAAAGCCGATTGGCGTGCCGTTGAACAATGATGCATTGAATGTTTTAGAATCAATGAAGGGTAAGCATGAAACCCTGGTCTTTGTATCAAAAACAGGAAGATGGTTGGGAGATCCAAATAACAAGGATTGGCGCAAAGCTTTAGAAAATGCGGGTATTGCAGACTTTCGATGGCACGACTTAAGGCACACATGGGCGAGTTGGCATGTTCAGAACGGCACGCCTTTGTATGTGCTTAAAGAGCTTGGGGGCTGGAAGACGCTAGCAATGGTGGAGAAATATGCGCACCTTTCACCACAGCATCTAGCAGCTTATGCCAGTAACGTATTAACGGAGGTTGCCTAGGGTTATGGCACAAATTCGTCACAGGCTTTCGGGCATAAAAAAAGCACTTATCTCTAAGTGCTTGTTTTTAATGGTGCCCGGGGCCGGAATCGAACCGGCACGACCGCAAAGTCGAGGGATTTTAAGTCCCTTGTGTCTACCAATTTCACCACCCGGGCAGCAAGCCGCACATTATAAACAAGATTTCACAATTGTTCACACCCAATTCGCTTATTTTCTGGTGGAAGGGGGTAATTGGTAATGGCTTTCGATCATTTCCCGGGTCAAAATCCCATAAATACGGTCGATCATTGGGGTGCTCTGTCGACTGACGTAAAGCGCCTCTACTTCATATTTATCAAGCGCCTGATAGGCTTCATGCAGGCTGGTATGCAATGAGATTTTATGTACATTGCGTCTGGTTGCCGGGATTTGCATCAAATCGATTTCTGACTCATCTTCGTCTTCTTTTACGCTCACCGCTCTGGCCAGGTCGCTGGCGGGCATCAAGGCAATCGGATTGCGTTCTTTGGTGATTAAAATCCATTCCGGGTTGTTTTCAAGTGTATGCAGGGCCAAATCGCGATTGATTGTCTGATTCAATACAGCGATATTGCGTTGCATCGCGGCGCCAACACTGATTTTACGAAGCGTTTGCGAGATAGGGTCATTACGAAAATCCAGACCTTTTACTCGCATCATATTGACGAATAGTGGCTCCTGTTTGAAATAATCGTGCGTAATCAGACTGGAAAAGACGATGGCGAGCATGCCCGGCAGAATGATTTCCGGGTTGCCGGTGAGTTCCAGCATGGCCATTAATGCGGCAAGCGGGGCTTTCAGGGTGGCAGACATCATCGCGCACATGCCTAACACGGCATAAAAGGTCATTGATGAAGCATATTCAGGCAATAGGATCTGGCCAAAGTAACCTAATATTGCGCCGGCACAGGCGCCGACGACCATGGTCGGCCCAATGACTCCGGCCGGGATGCCTAAACCGACGGTGGCAGAAGATAACAGCAGTTTCATCACCATGATGATGACCAGCGTGCCGATGGCAATATCATTGGCGGAAATACTGCCGATAATGCCGTAGCCCATACCCATCACTTCCGGCACCATCATGCCGCACAAGCCCATTAAAATTCCGGCATAAACCGGCCGTAACCATGACGGGTGATTGGTGTATAGATTAGTAAACAGCGTCAGTGTTTTTAACGCAATGGTGGCTAAACCACCGATAACGAGACCCAGGAATATGATGTAGGGCAGTTCCCATAGTGACTGCATCTCGGCGCTGAGGTTGATAAAAACCGTATCGTCACCAAAGGTCAGCCGGCAGACCACTGCGCCGGTGACGGAAGCAAGAATCACCGGAATAAAACTGGCGATGTAATATTCCATCATGATGACTTCCATGGCGAAAATCACTCCGGCAATCGGTGTGTTAAATGAGGCGGCTATGGCCGCCGCTGTGCCTGATGCCACCAAAATCCGAACACTGTTGTTGGGTAACTCCAGACCATTTGCCAGTAAGCTGCCGCTGGCGGCACCCAGATGCACACCGGGACCCTCACGACCAACGGAATGACCGGTGATGATGGCAATACTGGTGCCGATAAATTGGCGAACGGCATTTTGCCAGGGGAGGCGGCCTTCATAAGCGGAGAGCCGTTCGATAACATGGAGGATGCCGGTGGTGCGTTGTTCTTGAGTTAATCCGCGAAACAGTAAACCGATAAGCAGGCCGCCGACAATAGGCAGGCCCAAAAGACCCCACCAGGGCAGGCTGGCAAAGCCTTCGACTTCACCGGAGGGCAATAGCAGCATTTGACCATGTTCAATGGTGAGTCTGAGCAGGATGATGGCAAGGCTGGCCAATAATCCGGTGATAACGGCGAGCACATAGAGCTTTACGCCTAATCTACCAAATATGAAATACTGTCGGATTTTTTCCAGCATCAGCCCTATATAACTTTGGAAAATCGCTGTTTTGCTTGTTGACTGTATTTATCAAACGCCATGCAGATATTACGGATTAACAAGCGACCAGCTGGTAAGACCACAATGTTTTTCCAGTTATACTGCAACAGGCCATCTTCGGCAAATTGTTCGATCTGAGGGTAGGCATCGGCAAAGTATTCTTTAAATTGGATGCCGTATTCCTGTTCGATTTCTACAATGCTCAGTTCAAAATCACAGATTAAACGGGTAATGATTTGACGTCGCAGTTTGTCGTCCTCTGAAAGGCTGATGCCACGCATTAACGGTAACTGATTTTGCTTGAGCAGAGTGTCGTATTCGAGCAGGGTTTTTACATTCTGTGCATAAGCATCACCGATATTGCCAATCGAAGTGATACCAAAGCCGATCAGATCACATTCGGCGTGAGTGGCATAGCCCTGAAAATTACGATGTAACCGATTTTGTTCCTGGGCCAGACTGAGCTCATCGTCCGGTTTGGCAAAGTGATCCATACCAATATATTGATAACCGGCCTGCGTTAATTTATTGATCGACAGTTGCAAAATGCTCAATTTCTGCTCTGCAGTAGGTAAGTCTTCACTTTTAATCTGACGCTGAGTTTTAAACAACTTTGGCATATGGGCGTAGTTAAATAATGAGATACGATCAGGATCGGCAGCGATGATTTTATCGAGCGAAGTATTGAAGCCGGATAACGTTTGCAGCGGCAGGCCGTAAATCAAATCGATGCTGATCGAGCGGAACTGATGCTGGCGGGCG